>QFCE01001042.1_pt1 | contig 22741 bp, 23 predicted proteins | sample 5346091 | NCBI WGS metagenome assembly QFCE01 (sample SAMN09062252, study PRJNA434731) | Human gut metagenome, whole genome shotgun sequencing project. | isolation source: stool timepoint A chromium assembly | host: Homo sapiens | collected 2015 | reverse complement strand
TCATGTTGTTATGGAATGTCCGGCAGCGTCAGCGTGAGCGGCGTCAATCCCGACGCCCTGACTGTCGAGGATCTGGACATGATCACCGGCCGGTTTATCAATGAGAAGGACAATACGCAGACTAAACGCTCGGCCGTCATCTCGGATTATCTGGCGGAAAAGCTGTATGGTTCCGTTGAGAAGGCGATGGGCGAAAAGCTGGAGGTCAGCCTCAACAACGGCGTGCAGGTGTTCTATATCGTCGGAATTTATCATTATGACACTTCCAGCAGCATGATGACGGCGCTCTCGGATAGCGATAACCTTTCGACCTCGATGTATGTCCCGGTTGCCACGGCAAAGAAAATCACTCAGGCCAGCCAGGGCTATCAGTCCGTCACGGTCGTCGGCGCGGCAGGCGAGGACGTCGATACGCTGCTCAGCGATACCGAGGCGTTCTTCACCAGCTTTTACACGCATAACGATTCTTATACCATTTCCGCGTCGAGCATGAAGGAAATGCTGGAAACGATGACCGAGATGCTGGATACCGTCAAGGTTGCGATTGCAGGCATCGCGGCAATCAGTCTGTTGGTCGGCGGGATCGGCGTTATGAATATCATGTTGGTCAGCATCACCGAGAGAACCCGTGAGATCGGCACCCGCAAAGCGCTGGGCGCACCGAACCTGGCGATCCGGATCCAGTTTATCATCGAAGCGATGATCATCTGTATGATCGCGGGACTGTCAGGTGTTTTATTAGGCGTGGCGATGGGCGCAGGCGCGGCGAATTTGTTAGGCTATCCCGCCAAGCCGTCGGCTGCGGCCTGTGCCCTGGCGGTCGGCTTCAGTATGGTGATCGGCGTGTTCTTCGGGTACTATCCGGCGAACAAAGCGGCGAAGCTCGATCCGATCGACGCGCTGCGCTATGAATAATTGGAAAATCCAGTTCGATTGAATCATAGCGGATTTCATGAAGTCTGAATGCAATGCAAAGATGTAAGAACTGTCCAATTTCCGAATTGAATTGTGAATTTACCAGAAAGACCAGAACTCTGATTATTGTTTCCTGTTATAATAAAGAAAAAGGAGATGACGATCATGAAGCGGATCGAAGCTGGTTTAATTCGCAAGGCCATGGCGGAACCCTGGGAGAAGCTGGGCTTCGCGTTGACGCTCAATTTGTTGACGCTGACGATTTCCTTTTTCAGCGGAACGCTGTGGCTGTTGTTTTTTGCCAGTCTGATCATCGACGGTCTGGCCGGCTTGGAAGCATGGGTTCAGAAGGTGCGCGCCAGACGCTTTGTCCGGGATCTCGATCTGAGCGAATCCCTGCCGTTGTGCAGGCAGGCGGATAACACGTTTTTTCTGCCCAACAAGCTGATTTCCTGGTACCGCGGAAAAGGCTTATGCGTGCGTTACGAACAGATCAAGAACTGTTATCTCAATCAGATCAACGAAAATTCACGGATGAAATTTGACAGCCGGCGGCGCAGCTGGAAATTACAGATCAACTGCCGCGATAAGCGCTATACCGTTCTGGCGCTGGAACGCAAGGACGATTGCATGACTGTGCTGCGGTTTCTCAAAACGATGAATCCGTCGCTGGTCGTCTATGATGAAGTCCCAGCCAAACCGCTGACGCTGGCGGAACTGCCTGAATATGAATGAAACCGGGGGGAAATGGATGTTCACAATCCTCCGGGTTTTTTTTGTACACTTTCCGGAATATGTATAAGAAAAGAATAATGAATACGAGAAATAAGAAAAATATGATACAATGAAAATAACGGAGGTGATGGTGATGAAACACATCACGGAACTCATACAGAAACAGGTCGTCAAAAAACACAGCTGGGCGCTGATGTTCTATTTATTTTTGTTGGTTGCAGCGGCCATTCTGGCCTGGATCAGTCAATCGCTTTACGTCAGCTTGTTCATCGTTGTCTTTCTGGCGGCCCTGGCGGTTCGCTTAATCCAGGCGGTGCATGAGCTGGGGCAGGTCAAGCGCTTTACCCAAAGCCTGCGGGGACCACAGCGGCTGCTTTACCGGCAGGTCGATACGACGTTCTTTCTCGAAGACCGCTGGATATCCTGGTTTAACAGGCAGGGCGTCCAGGGGACTTATGATGAAATCACAATGTGCAGCTACGCGCAGGTGCCGCTGCGGAAGTCGGAGAAGCTGTACGCCCCATGCCAGCTGCAGATCAATGCCCGGGGCCGCAGGACAACCTTGATCCAGCTGCAGCACGATCAAGACGCTCAGACCGTCATGGCGTTTCTGAAAACGCAGAATCCGTCAATCCTGTTCTCGGAGAAGCTCGGCGAACGGAAAGTGCGGCTGGAAGATCTGCCGGAAAAAATGGAGTGAATTTGTGAGATTGTGTGAAGTGAGGCAGAAGGCTTGTCAGAAACCAGGACTGGAACTATAATCTTCAACAGATAGATATACAATGCGTTGAATATTTAGAAATGGAGGATTTATGAGCGAGCAAGTCATGGAAATGATGTCGCTTTTGCGGCAGATTAATATGCGCCTGCATCATTGCCTGAAGGAACTGTACGAACCGTTGGGCCTGACTGGTCCGCAGGCGGTCGTGATGATCGAGCTGTTTAAAGAAGATGGGCAGCGGATCTGCGATCTGGCGGAAGCGGCCGGCATGACCGTCAGCAATATCTCCGCGATCTGTCAGCGGCTGGAACGCAACGGCTTTCTGCATCGCGTGCGTTCCCAACAGGATCAGCGCACGGTACGGATCTGTCTGTCGGAGAAATCACTGCAGCTGATCCGCGACTGCGATCATCAGATCGCGCTTCAAAGTGATCAGATTTCGCTGAAAATGACAGCGGAGGAACTGGATGAAATCAATTCAGGATTACGCAAGTTAAACGAGTTCCTGGATCGGGAGGATTTATGAAAGCAGAAAAACCAAAAAATAAGAAACCGTTAATTTACTATTATTTCGTGATGTTGATCGCGCTGATGGCGTTCAATTTGTTCGTGACGCCGATGATCCAGAACCAGCGGATCAAGGAAGTCGACTACAGCGATCTGATCGCTGCTCTGGATGAAAAACAGGTCGACGAGGTAGAAGTGGACAACCAGACCGGCAAGATCGCCTACACGATCAAGGACAACAGGAAAAATGTGTTCGTAACCGGCATTATGCCCAACGATGCGACGTTGACAGAGCGGCTGGAACAGAGCGGCGCAAAGTACACCGCAGTCATTCCGCAGCAGAATTCCTTCTTAATGGATATGTTGATGTGGCTGGTGCCGATCATCGTCATTCTGGGCGTCGGTCAGCTGTTTTCCAAACAGCTGGCGAAGAAAATGGGCGCGAACACGATGACGTTTGGAAAATCCAGCGCGAAAATCTATGTGTCGGCGGAAACGGGCAAGACGTTTCAGGACGTCGCGGGGCAGGATGAAGCGAAGGAAGCGCTGAGCGAGATCGTCGACTTCCTGCACAACCCGGATAAATATAAGAAGCTGGGCGCAAAGATGCCGAAGGGCGCGCTGCTGGTCGGGCCGCCGGGTACCGGTAAGACGCTGCTGGCCAAGGCGGTGGCGGGCGAAGCGAACGTTCCGTTTTTCTCGATTTCCGGTTCGGAATTTGTGGAGATGTTTGTCGGCATGGGCGCCGCGCGGGTCCGCGATCTGTTTAAGCAGGCACAGGAAAAAGCGCCGTGCATCGTCTTCATCGACGAGATTGATACGATTGGCAAAAAACGCGACAGCGCCAACGGCATGGGCGGCAATGACGAGCGCGAACAGACATTGAATCAGCTGTTAGCGGAAATGGACGGCTTCGATGGAAGCAAGGGCGTCGTCATCCTGGCGGCGACCAACCGGCCGGAAACGCTGGATAAAGCGCTGTTAAGACCGGGCCGGTTCGACCGGCGGATTCCTGTCGAACTTCCGGACTTAAAGGGCCGCGAAGAAATCTTGAAAGTTCACGTCAAGGACATCGTCGTCGACAGTGACATCAACTACCGCACGATCGCCCTGGCAACCTCCGGCGCTTCCGGCGCGGAGCTGGCGAACATCGTCAACGAAGCAGCGTTAACGGCGGTGCGCAACGGACATTCCAAGGTCATGCAGCACGACTTTGACGAAGCGGTCGACACGGTGATCGCCGGGAAGGAACGCAAAGGCGCGGTTATTTCCGAAAAGGAAAAACGGATTATCGCCTATCATGAAATTGGTCACGCCCTGGTGGCCGCGGTGTCGAAGAATTCTGCACCTGTGCATAAGATTACGATTATCCCGCATACCAATGGAGCGCTGGGGTATACGATGCAGGTGGCGGAGCAGGAAAGCGTCTTAATGAGCAAGGATGAGATTCTGGACAAGATCCGCACGCTGACCGGCGGCCGGGCGGCGGAAGAATTCATGTTCAATATCTGCACCTCCGGCGCATCCAACGATATCGAACAGGCGACACGGCTGGCGCGGGCGATGGTGGCCCAGCTGGGCATGAGCGATCAGTTCGGCATGACGGCGCTGGAAACGGTGAACAACCGGTATCTGAGTGGCGATGCTTCGCTGGTCTGCTCGAATGAAACGGCGACCTTGATCGACAAGGAAGTCATGGCAATCATCAAGAACGCGCATGCGGAAGCCCGGAAGATTCTTGAGGACAACGCGCAGCTGTTGCATGAGGAAGCGGAATATCTGCTTCAGAAGGAAACGATTACCGGGGAGGAATTCATGGAAATCTTCAGCCGGCATCAACAGCTGAAGGCACTGCCGCAGCCGAGCATGGAATAAAGAAAAGAAAGATTGAACCTAATGCATCATGGCATGCAGGGGGTTCAATCTTTTTTGATTAACGGAAGATGGTTTACTCTTATGCGTTTCTTTCGGCTCTTATTTATAACAAAGAAATTCCATAAAAGAATATGAAGGCTAAAATTAATTGATAATTTCAAATCATTCTCAGACAAACGAAAGGATAGAATTACGGCCTCTTTTATTTACAACGACCAAAGAAGATTGGCCAGCGTACTGATCAGCGGAATCGTGATCAAACTGAGCACAGTGCTGGAAAGTACCAAGGTTGTTGCTTTGACTGAATCTTGATGGTATGTTTCTGAAAACAATGCGACGCTGACGGCGCAGGGACAGCTGCTTACCAACATCAGAAGCATTTTTAACGACAGGGGTATGGGAAGTCCGGTTAAAATCAAGCTGGTCAGCAGCGGCATCCATAAAAGGCGGGTTGCAGCCGCTGGAAGACAGCGCCAAACTAATTTCCAGTTCTGTGTCAGCGTGGTTTTCGCTAATAAGGCTCCCAGGATTAACATCGCCAGCGGCGTGTTTAAAGCAGCGGTCATCGTGAGGACGTCGGTGATCACTGGCGGCAGGGATAACGGCGTGAAATAAAGTAGCAGGGCCAGCATCACAGCGATCGCCATCGGCGTTTTTAAGAATTTCTTCAATGAGAAGGATGAAGAATGATCCATCAGATAGACGCCAATCGTCCACTGCATCAGCGTGTTGACAATCATAAACGGCGTTAAGAGAAAGACGGCGGAGGGTCCCAGGACAGCCTGAACCAGCGGAATTCCCATAAAACCAGAATTGGGAAGCAGCACGCCATTTTCCAATACCGGATCGCTGCGGAAAAAGAGGAATGCGGCAGCCAGAAATAAACCATGAAACAAAAGCGCCAACATGAAACTCATCAATAACCAGAGCGCCTGTTCCCGCTGGAAAATTTCATTGCCGGATAACAGAATGACGGACGGCGAAGCAACCTGAAGCAGAATTTGAGTCAGCGACGGGATATGATCGGAATGCAGAATTTCCCGTTTGCATAAGAACCAGCCGAGGGCGATCAATGCGGTCATGATCATCATCTGATGAAATATTGAGGCTGTCATTTCAATTCCCAAAATGTTTCTTATACAATTTGTTCGTCTGCATCAGCTTATCGTAAAACGTATCGCTTTTTTTATTGACCAGAACCGCATAGATCATATCCACTAAACATAAAGCCGCAATGCGTGAAGATAGAGAAAGATTATTTTCCGGATCGTCAATACTGTTGACATACAGATGTAGGTCGCTGATTTCCAGCAGCTCATTGTTGTAATTTTTTGTTACCGAAGCCATATAGGCACCTTTGCTTCGAATGTGGTCCGCAGCCTCCAGAATTACGGCGGTTTTGCCGGAATACGAGAAAATCAAAACGACGTCATGCGGGTCTGCGAAATAGGAATAAGTCAGGATATCGCATTCGGTATTGAAATATTTGCAGGGAATTCCCAACCGGGAAAATCGGAGATGCGCGTCATAGGCGATGATTCCTGAAAACTGAACACCGAGAAATACGACATGATGACAGTTCAAAATTTTATCGGCGAGTTTTTCAATGTGTTCAACCGGATTGGTCCGCACAGTTTCAATGATCGAGTAAGTGTCCTGCGAGGTAATGTTGTCAATGATACTCCCGGCGTTATCCCCTTTTTCAAAAAGCAGCGATGTACTGCTCGACATTTCATCTTTCAGAAACAGGTTTAACTCTATCGCCAGCTGCATTTTTAAGCTGTTAAAACCTTCATATCCATTCTTTTTGCAAAACCGGGAAATCGTGGAACGCGACGTATAAGTTTCCCGTGCCAGATCTTCCATCGTCATTTCAATGACTTCGTTGGGATGATTAATAATGTAATTGATGATACTTTTTTCAACGGGGGTCGAAGAATGATTTTTCTGTAATTCTAAAAAGAAACTCATTGATATCCCCTCCTGGTTCATAGTCTTATTATACTTCAGGATTGAAAGCTTACTCAGATTCAACCGATGACACAAATGATTCAATAATGAGTCTGAAATCAGAGGAAAAATTAGGAAAATGAACATGTAATGTTTCTTTCAATCATTAAGTAAATTCAAAAATGCTGCGAATGACACAAAAGCGTCAGAGATTGAATCCGACCGTAGGCTGCTTTTCTTGTATGATGTAAGCGTATACATCGAGGTGCCTCAGGGAGGTTGAAATGAAGTTTATGGATGCTCATGTGCATCTGAAAAACCGGAACGATGAAGTTCTGGATGTGGATGCACTCTTAAAGGAAATGGACGCTTCCGACATTGAACGGGTATTTTTAATGCCGGCAGATTCCCGCCGCAGCGAGAATGAACGGATGCTGAAAGAAGCTCAGGGTCATACCGACCGGTTTATTCTGTTTGCGTTCGTTAATCCCTATCATTCGGATTGCGTCGAATGGTTTGAAGAGGCGGTGAAGCATCGCGGCGTCAGGGGATTGAAGCTGCATCCGGTGCTGGATGCCTATCCTGCCGACCGGGCATATATGCTGGATCCGCTGCTGGAAGTTTGTGATCGGTATCATCTCCACTGCATTATTCATTGTACTTCCGACGCGCCGAACAGTTCGCCGCTGCAAATGGAAAGAACCGCTCGCCGGTGGCCTCATGTGACGTTTCAGATGGCGCACATGGGCGGCTGCTGGTTAGCGAACGACGCGATCAAGGTATGTCAGCGCAATCAGAATATCTATCTGGACGGTTCGACGGTTTCCTTATCGGCCGTCAAACGGGCGGTCGCAGCTTGTCCGGATCGGTTTCTAATGGGCACGGATGTTCCGTTCTATCATTTCGAGATGGAAAAACTGAAAATGAAACTGGCTGTTTCGGATCCGGTTATCTTTGAAAAGGTAACGTATGGCAATATGCGGGATTTGATTGCGGAAAGGGGGTTGGAACTGTGAAAATTATCGACGCGCATAATCATATCGGAGACCGCCGGGGGCGTAAAGGACAGACTGCTGAAGAAATAATCGCCAAGATGGATGCTTCCGGTATTGATCAGGCTGTCGTTTTCTCGTATGTTCCCTATCCGAATAACGATTATATCAGCGAGTCTGTGAAGGCTTATCCTGACCGGTTGATCGGATTCGCAATTTTAGATCATACCCAACTCCATCCGGAACGGGAACTGGAACGTGCAGTATTGAAACTGGGGCTGAAAGGCTTGAAACTGGATACGCCGACGCATGGCTTTTCGATTGATGATTTTAAAATCACGGGTCCGACCTTTGAGATTGCCGATCGCTATCATTTGCCTGTAATCTGTTATTGCGGCGATAATAATTATGTTCATCCATATAAGTTTGCGGAGGCGGCGAAGCGATATCCGAATGCGAATTTTATCATGGCGCATGCCGGAATTCTATTCATGACCAGTCACGCGATTGAAGTTTGCGCGGAAAATCCTAATTGTTTTATTGAAATTTCCAATATCAATGCCTGCGTGATTAACGACGCTAAGAACAAAGGCGTGCTGGGGCAGGTCTTATTCGGAACGGACACGCCGTTTAATTATTTCAACGTAATGAAAAGCTGCGTGGAATGCGCCCTTACGGATGATGCGGAAAAAGAGCTTGTTTACCACAAGAATTTTGAAAGAATCCTGAGCCAGATTCAAATTCGCTGAAGAAAGAGAGGATAAGCGATGAAAGCTTTAATTATTTGCCAGTTTGCCATTACAAGTAAGAATATGATTACAAAGGTAATCCAGTACGCGAAGGAACACGGCAATGATATTTCCGTCGAATGTGCTTCCGTTTCGGAGATTGCGGAGCTGCCGTTTGAGAATTATCAGGCGGTATTGCTGGCGCCGCAGGTTAGAAACTATCTGAAAAATGTAACGGAAAAGTGCGCGCCGCTCAACATTCCGGTCAGCTCTATCGACGTTGTCGCTTATGGCCTGCAGGATCCGGAAAAGGTGCTGAACCAAATCAAAAAAATGCTGAGTCAGCCATTATAAAAGAAAAGAGGGGAATTTATGCATCATGTTATGAACTTCATGGAAGATAAGATAATGCCGCCATTATTTAAAATGGCGTCAAATAAATATCTTCTGGCAATTCGCGACGCTTTCACTTCCACTCTGGCGATTGTTTTGATCGGCAGCGTCTTCCTTCTGATTTGTTATTTTCCAAATGAAAGCTGGGCTGAGTTCATCGCTCCGTACGTGCCGATGCTCAGTGTCCCGAATACCCTGACTTTGGGTCTGATCGCTCTGTATATGGCATTTGCGATCGGCTATGCGCTGGCAAACGCCGTGAACCTGCAGCCTTTGGTGAATGGCGTCGCGACGACAGCGATCTTCTTGATTATGGTTAATCCGCTGACTGCGGAGGGGACGATCAGTCTGGCCTATCTGGGTTCGCAGGGGATCTTCTGCGCGATTTTAGCGGGCGTGGTTACGGTTTTCCTGAACTATCAATTCACAAAACGGGGAATTCTTATCAAAATGCCGGATTCGGTGCCGCCGATCATTTCCGCAGCTTTTGAAATGCTGATTTCTTTAGGCATCATCGTCGTGCTGGTTTGGGCTGTTCGTGTAGCGTTTGGCGTCAATATTCCGGGTTTAATGGCCATGTTGATCTCTCCGCTGGCAGTCGCTGCGGATTCACCGTTTGCGGTTGTGACGGAAAGTCTGATATCCCGGACGTTGTGGTTTGCCGGAATTCATGGCGGAAGTATTATCGCATTCAATGGCGGAGCTCTGTATCCCTTTGCGCTGGCCAATATCGACGCCAATGCTGCGGCGGTGGCTGTTGGGCAGGCGATGCCGTATATCATCACGCCTTCATTTGAAAGCTTCTATCAGGACTCCAGCGTATCTGCGTTTGCGATCTGTCTGATGATGGTTGTCGTTTGTAAATCTTCGCATCTGAAACAAATCGGCAAGCTGGCAGCGCTGCCGGCCGTGTTCGGCGTCACAGAACCTTTCTGGTTCGGTTTGCCGGTGGTGCTGAATCCGATCATGCTGATTCCGTTCTTATTTGCGAATACCTTTAATTTACTGACGACCTGGATTCTCTCCTATTTGAATATCATCGGAAGAACCTATGTTACGCTGCATTGGGCTCTGCCGGGATTCTTAGGTTCTTATTTATCGTCTGGCGGCGATCTTCGCAATTTGATCTGGTGGCTGATTTTGCTCGTATTAAACTGCCTGATCTATTATCCGTTTATTAAAATGTATGATAAACAGAAAATTCAGGAAGAAACAGAAGCACAAATTTCAGCTGAAGGATAAAGGAGAAAGATGCCGATGAGTGAAAAAGAAGGACCAACTTTAAATACAGAACAGCTGTTGCTGATGATGGTCGCACATGCAGGCAATGCCAACGCCAAAGTCTTCGATGCGTTGGATGCTTATGAAAGCGGGAATCTGAAAGCGGCGATGGAAATCCTGGAGGATGCGGGACAGGAGTTGTTAACCGCACAGAAAAATCAATTTGCTTTAATGAACGAGGAGGCTCAGGGAAAAGAGGTCGTTCCTTCGATCCTGATGATTCATGCGATGGACATCTGCATGACGGCAGCCAATTCGATTCAGTATACAAAGCGGCTTCTTCCCCTGCTGCAAATGAAACATGAAATGTCGTAATCAGCCCTGCGTCTGTCAATCCACGCGCTATCGTTGTATTTACAAAGGTTTTCATTTCCTGGTCTTAAGCGGTGTTCAATGTAAAGCCTGTCGGAAAACTTATCCGGTGAAAACGGTTCTGAAAGGCATGAGTTTGCCTTACGTGGACGCGTTGGGAAAGCTCGTATTTTTACTGGCTGCTCTGTATTACGCGATTCTAAACTTCATCCCCGGTATTATCGCGATGTTGTCCATGATTTTCCTGATGAATTATATTTTAGTTCCAGTTTTGTTCCACTTTGGAATTCTATTCGTTGAAAATGAGGTGAATTTATGAAAAAAGGCGTTAAAGTCGTAACGATTGGCGGGGGATCTTCCTACACTCCTGAGCTTATCGAAGGATTGATCAAACGTCAGGCAACTTTACCAGTACGGGAACTGTGGCTTGTCGATATCGAAGAAGGTCAGGAAAAACTCAAGATTATTGCGGCGTTAGCCAAACGCATGGTAAAAAAAGCAAAAGTTCCGATTGAAATTCATGCGACACTGAATCGGAAGGAAGCGCTGAAAGATGCTGATTTTGTGACGACGCAGTTTCGCGTCGGACAGCTGAAGGCGCGGGATCTGGATGAAAAGATCCCGCTTCGCTACGGCGTGCTGGGACAGGAGACCAACGGTCCAGGGGGACTGTTCAAAGCATTGCGGACAATTCCGATCTTATTTGAAATTATTGAAGACTGCAAGCAACAATGTCCTAACGCCTGGATTATCAGTTTTACCAATCCGGCGGGGCTGAATGCGGAAGCAGTGCTTCGGTACAGCGGGTGGAAACGATTTATCGGGTTGTGCAACTCGCCGACGGTAATCGGCCATCGGATCGCAGGGTTGATGGGCATTCCCAATGAAGATCTGCGCATCGACTTTGCCGGGCTGAACCATATGGTCTTTGGTCTGCGTGTTTATAATCGAGGCGCTGATATCACATCGCAGGTGATCGAGGCTCTATGCCAATATAATGAAGGCAAAGAATTCGATGAACGATTTGAAAATCTGCCCTACACTCCTGATTTTATGCGTGCGCTTCATTGTATACCGTCTCCATATCTGCGTTATTACTTTTTTAAGGATGAAATGCTGAACCATGCTGAAGCGGATGCTGAGCGGGGGGAAAATCGAGCCCAGGTTGTCATGCGGGTAGAAAAAGAATTGTTTGAAAAATATGCCGATGTTCATCTGGACGAGAAACCGCAGGAATTGGAACAACGCGGGGGCGCGTATTACAGCGACGCAGCCTGCAGTCTGATCGATTCTATTTTCAATGACCGGCGGGATATACAGGTTGTGAATACGCTGAATCAAGGCGGATGTTCTTCGTTCGCCGATGATGAAGTTGTAGAAATCAGCTCTGTGATCACAAAAGAAGGGCCGCGCCCGTTGACCATGGGACGTCTGCCGATTCATGTAGAAGGAATTGTCAGGCAGATCAAATCGTTTGAAAGGCTGACTGCACAGGCGGCGTTAAATCATGATTATGCGACGGCGTTGATGGCCATGACGATCAACCCGCAGGTCATGGATGAAAAGATCGCCCGTCAGATTCTGGATGAGATGCTGAAAGCTCATCGTCAATATCTGCCAGGATGGAAGATTCCGAATGACGCGGATTGAAGCTAAAGAAACTAATCTGGGATAAAAACTTATAAAGTAAGGCTGGAAAGCAAATGCATTCCGGCCTTTTTCAAATCTGATCATATTCTGAATTATTGAGCGAAGAGGAAAAATGGTTCTTCCAGCCTGAATGACACCCCTCGCCCTTCGGTTGATCTCCTGCTAAAAACCCGGGAATAGCACAACTCAACCACCCGTCGGTCGATGTTTTTCAACTTCTGTTATAAAATAACGGCAGGAGGAGGAAGTTATGTTTGAATTAGATAAGCAACAATTCGGGGCGTTCGTTGCCGATCAGCGAAGACAGAAACAAATGACGCAAAAAGAGCTGGCGCAGAAGCTCATGATTTCAGATAAAGCGGTCAGTAAATGGGAACGCGGTTTGAATATGCCGGATATCACACTGTTAGTGCCGCTGGCTCAGGCGCTCGATGTGAGCGTGGCGGAGCTGCTGGAATGCCGGAGAATTCCCCAATCGGAACCGATGAGCGCCAATCAGGTCGACGAGCTTGTAACAAAAGCAATAACGATGGTCGAGGAAGATCCGCAGCCGCGGAAGCAGCGCCGTCAGAAAAACGGTTTGCTTCTCCTGCTTTGTCTTGCGGTTTCCGCGGGAGAAATAGGGATGCTGCTGCACTTTCATCTGGTTTCTTCCAGGATGTTCAATGATTTATTACTCGTGGAGCTGCTCAGCGTGATCTTTGGCCTCTATTTTTGTCTGTTCGCGCGGGAAAAACTGCCCGCCTATTATGATGAGAATAAAATCAGCAGTTACAGCAACGGCGTTTTCCGAATGAATCTCGTTGGAATTTACTTTAATAATCGCAACTGGCTGCCGATCATGAATGCCGGCCGCAACTGGGCGCTGGGTTCACTGGTGCTGATGCCGGTGGTATATGAGTTTCTGATGCTTCTTTTCAATGGTGATCCTTGGCCTGTGAAGATCGTTCTGCTTCTGATCTATCTTGGAGGATTGTTCATCCCGATGATCTACGTGGGAAGGAAATATGAATAAAAAGCTTTTATGATTCGTCAGCGATGCAGTTGCCGATATTGCTTCCGGTTTGTTTCTGTCCTGAGGAAAAGTGTTATAAAAAGCGATGGCGTTCACAAATCGGATATCCAATACGCAAAGGGGCAGAAAACGAAATTTTGAACCGCTCTATTCCTGCCCGCTTGCTATGGCTGATCGGCATATGAAAATAAAAAACTCCCGACGATGAAGTCCGCCAGAAAGCGGTCGATTCCCCAAGAAGGAATTATTTCAAAGCCGGGAGTTTTTATCACCTGATCCTGAATTTCAAAGGATTGCCGGAATTTACCAAATGAAGAAGCTTAAAGTCTTTTAACAGTGAACTCAGAACGCCACTTCTTTCTTGATAATCTGCGAAGTCATGCGGTAGAAAATCAGGTAGAAGATCGTGAAGATCACGGCGCATACGCTGACGCAGGCATAGGTGAAGATCGGATTTGTCAGTTTCAGCGCCACTAACAGCGTCAGCATCAGCGGCGTCGCGAAGCTGGTGTGAATCAAAGCGGTAATCAGCGGCAGGAAGAAGACGAGCATGACCTGACGGTTGATCGTTGCGGATACCTCCTGTTCGTCCATGCCGACTTTCTGCAGGAGGATATACTGTTCACGATCGTCCATCGCTTCCGAGATCTGCTTGAAATAAATGATCAGCACGGTCGCCGTTAAAAACAGAGCGGAGAAGAACACGCCGACAAATAACAGTCCTCCATACATGCTTTTGAATTCCTGCCGGTCGTAGTCAAGGCAGGTGGCAAATTGAACCGGAACGCCTGATCCGCGGACACGTTGGTTCAACGCCTCGTAAAACGCCGTGCGGTTTTCCAATGTACCGCTGTAATTCACGCCGATCCGCGTGCTGGTTTCCCATTTCCCTTCCTGCAGATAATCCTGAACCGGCAGCATCGCCGCTTCATCCGCGAAGACCAGGAATAACAGCTCGCTGGAATCCGATGAATTCGTGCCGCCGCCGTTGTTGTATTTGCGCTGAGTGAACGGCGTGCTGCGCTGGATATCGCGGACCGCATAGGTTTTTCCATTAATCGTTAATGCTGAAAGATGAATCTGATCGTTGCCCGTCAGGATCAGAAGCTCATCATTTTGCAGCGCCGCAATCTGACCGGTAATCCGCTGGTAGGTATCGCTCTGAATCAGAAAGATATCGTAGCCATAGTCGATCACCGCACTGCGGAAACCGACGAGATAGTCGTTGTCGGTAAATGTTCCCAACGTAGAACCAATAAGTTTGGAATACGCTTCGCCATAGCTGTAAATCTGGACATCCTCCAGTGTGACATGATGCGTTTCGGCCAGCTCGGCCGCAGCCGCGGTGATTTCATCCCGCTGAGAAGAAGTCAGTTCCTCGCTGAGCGTGTAGGTCAGATCATCCGGATTGGATTCTGATAACGCATTATCCTCGCCGAAAAACAAAGCTGCGCAGCCGCCCATCGTCACTAACAACATCGTGCTGAGGATGCAGATCGTCGTCAGGCTGGAAGCATTCCGGCGGATCCGGTGGGAAAGCATCGACACCGCGACGAAGTTGTCAGGCTTGTAATAAAACGTTTTCCGCTTTTTCAGCCAGCGCAGAAAGAATGTCGTGCCGGATTCAAAGAGAATGGAGGTCGCGAAGATGACAAGCATGCAATCGAAGAAAAAGACTATCAACGCGGTAAACATATTGTTGGTGAACAAGGCGACGGCATAGGCCACGATCAGGCAGATCAGGCCGAACACCGTCTTAACGGCAAGAAAACGCACCGGTTTATCCGCCTGTTTTTCGCTGTGAAGCAGCTCGATCGGATTGAGCCGATGAATCTGAAACAGTGAAACGGCGGTGGTCGCCAGAAACAAGCCGATAAAAACAGCGGCCGTCCAGCCCAGCGCAGTCCAGGAAAAGGCGTAGGGCAGGCCGTTGGGACTGTTGAGTATCCTTAAAAGGATCATCCAGATCAGGCGTCCGCCGACCAGTCCCAAAAGGAGTCCCAATCCCAAGGAAGCAAGTGTTTGAATCCAGTTTTCCCAACATAAAATCAAAGAGATGTGTTTCTTTTCCATGCCCAGAATCGTATATAAGCCCAATTCCTTTTTCCGCTTTTTTAAAAGCATCTGATGGATCGAGATCATAAACAGAATCGCAAAGGTCGTGATGACGAACACGCCCAGCTGGAAAATAAAGGCCAGCGTCGCGCCGCCGCGGATTTCCGGCACATGCGGATTAAACATCATCGTCATGATCAGAAAATGCAGAAACACCGTGACGGTACTGGCGATGAAAAACGGCAGCGTCACATTTTGACCGCGTTTCAGATTGTCGCAGGCCAGACGGAAAGCATAGCGGATCATAAGCTCTCCCCATCCTGCCGCGTCGCCATGGACAACGACGCGGTAATCCAGTCGTAGAAGACTTGCTGAGACTGATCGCCGCGGCATAATTCTGCGAACAGCCTGCCGTCGCGGATAAACAGCACCCGCCGGGCATGGCTGGCTGCCAGCGAGCTGTGCGTCACCATCAAGAGCGTCTGTTCCTGCTGGTTCAGCTGATCAAAAATGTCAAGCAGCTGTTGGGATGACCGCGAGTCCAGCGCCCCGGTCGGTTCATCCGCCAGAATTAAGCGCGGTTCGGTAATGACCGCCCGTGCTACTGCAGTCCGTTGCTTTTCACCGCCGGAAATCTCGACCGGGAAATGTTCCAGCAGCGGTTCAATGCCCAGACTGGCAACGACCGGTTTTAACCGTCGTTCCATTTCCGCTAACGGCGTGCGGCTGAGCACCAGCGGAAGCAGGATGTTGTCGCGGACAGTGAAGGTGTCCAGTAAATTGAAATCCTGGAAGACGAAGCCCAGCTTTTCCCGCCGGAAGACCGCCAGATCCTTTCCTTTGATCTGTTTCATGGATTGACCTTCCAGATAGACTTCGCCGCTGGTCGGCGTATCCAGGGTCGCCAGAATATTAAGCAAGGTTGATTTGCCCGATCCCGACGCGCCCATGATCGCAACGAATTCCCCCGCTTCTATGGAGAAGCTGACCCCGGCCAGCGCGCGGCACGGCTTGCCTCCGGCGCGGGTGTTGTATACTTTTTGAATGTTCTCTGCTCGCAGCAGTTCCATTTTGCATCCCTCATTTCTTTCATCTGATCCCATTTTATCGCAGCGCTGAAATTCGCTCAATCGACTTGACGAACAATTTCCCGGGCAATCGAACATTTCTGTCACGATGCGCAAAGGAAGGAATCAGCGATAGAAAAACAGATCGGGAGAGGGGAAGATCAGATGAACCTGCGTACCTTTCTCTTTTTCGGATTCAAGATGCAGCTTGATATTGAGCGAATCGGCGGTTTTCCGGCAGAGATAAAGCCCGATCCCGCTGGCCTTGAAGTCATGATGGCCATTATAGCCGGTATAGCCCCGCTCAAACAGCCGTGCCTGATCCGCAGCGGCGATGCCCCGGCCGGTATCGGCGATGATTAAATGCGGTGTCGGGTCACAGCGAAACGTGACGCTGATCATGCCGGCGTCAGTGTATTTTAAGGCATTGGACAACAGCTGTTCCAGAATGAAGCCCAGCCATTTCCGGTCGGTAATAACAGGTTGATGAAACGGCGTGAAGTTCAGCTGCAGCTTTTTCAGGATGAACGGCAGCGCTTGCTTGCGGATCACTTCCTGGCACAGCTCGCCCAGATCACACGGCTCTAAAATCAGATCCTCTTTCAGATTCTCAATCTGAATCGCCTTGAGCGCGGTCTGTGCATACTGTTCCGTCCGCATCAGCGCGAGCTTCATTTCATTGAGATGACTGGCGGAAATGGTGTCTTCCGGCTCGAGACTTTCAAGAATCAGGCTCAGTGAAGCCAGCGGCAGTTTAATTTGATGCATCCACATCGTGACCAGCTCTTCCCGCTGTTTCTGTGCGGCGTTTTGCTTTTCCTTTTCTTCCGTCAGGATGACGCGCTGCTTCAGGATCAGCTGTTGATAGCGCTGCTCCAGCGGATCGCGGGTGTCCGGCATTTCCCGTTCCAGACTGATCCACGCCTCTTCCAACGCTTCCAGCTGCCGCTGCCGACGTTGATAACGACGATAATCCAGCGCGGAAATCAAGGTCAGCAGCGTCAGGACGATCAGGGCGGTGTAGCCGATCGAATCCAGCGGATACCAGTAGAGATATTGCAGGAAGGCGTAGATCGCCAGCACGATCCCTGTCCACAGAAAAAGAAACGAGCGATGACGCAGATAGCTTTTAAGCATGAAGCAAATACCCCAGTCCCTTGCGTGTTTCGATACAATCGTCGATGCCCAGCTGTTCCATTTTCCTGCGCAGCCGGTTGACGTTGACGGTCAGCGTGTTCTCATCGACGAAGCAGTCGTTGTTCCATAGCTTCAACATGATCTTTTCCCGGGATACGACTTTATTTTTATTTTCCAGAAGCAGCTGCAGGATTTTAAACTCATTCTTGGTCAGCTCGCATTGCCGGCCGTCTTTGCTTAAGGAAGCGTCGGCGAGATTGAAGACGGCGCCCTGAAACTCCATCAGCGTACCCGAAGGCTCGTAGCTGTAAGCCCGGCGCAGCAGCGCCTGAATCCGGGCGACCAGAATTTCCATGGAAAACGGCTTGGTCAGATAATCGTCGCCGCCCTGATTCAACGCCATGATGATATCCATGTTTTCATTATGCGAGGACAGAAAAAGAATTGGTACCTTGGATAGTTTGCGGATTTCCGCACACCAGGCATGACCACTTTTCCCCGGCAGCGAGACGTCCATGATGATCAGCTGCGGCTGCACGCTTAAAAAATCCTTGTCCAGCTGATCAAAATCTGTCGCCGCTTCGCAAGGATAGCCCCATTTAGTTAAATTCTCCGAGATCAGCCGGGCCAGGCTGGCGTCATCCTCAATAATCCAGATCTTATTCATATCAGACCCTCCTTCATCTTCCTTATTATAATTGAAAAAAGGCGGGAATTGGAGATTGTGACAAAAATGATCGGTTGCGCTTGTTTGATCAGGCGTTGTTAAAATCAGCTTCAGTCTCGGGGTCCGAGATCAACGCCGGCGGCGCTTTCAACCGAGTTCAGCTGATTCGGATCAAAATTCACGGGCAAAATTAGAAATGAGCGTTCTCTGTCAAAGATAAACCACTGGGTCATCGGACGGTTGACGACATATTTCAAATCCGGCGCGAAGGGGGAGATTTTCAATTCCCAAAACTGATATTCTCTGTTTAAAAAATAATGACGCGGGCATCATGTTCCTGTTTTCCAGCTTGATTTCCAACTCACCAACCTGTAAAAAACCGTTAAACTGATGAAACTGATCGACATTTCCTTGTAGATGAAGATCCATGAATTCTGATGGACATGCGCCGACGCAGCGCATGGATAGTGTCTGATCGACGCAGCGCGGCCGGATGATCGAAAAGGTCTGAATGGCGAGAATACCGACGATCATCAAGCTTGCAATTCCAATCGCGGTCAGGATCCGGAACCAACAGCGGGGTTGTTTTTTCATAAAAGGGACTCCATTCTGAATTAAAGAGAAAGAAAACACGAGAATTTAAGATCAGGTCTGTCCGGCAGAACAGATAAGCAACAGTCTGTGATTTCAGCCTGCGCGGCAAATCCGGGATAATTTCGTACTTTATAACGAGATTTCGGGATCGACTCTTTCTTTAATGCTTAATTCTAGTTTATAATAAAAAGATAGAGAAAGAAAGCGGATGGCGGACAGGGATGAGGGAGAACAGAATGAATCAGGAAAAAACGAATGAAAAACGACTGCGGATTCTGAAGTCGGCTGCGAACTTGATCGCTCAAAAAGGCTATTACGGCGTCGGCCTGAAAGAGATTCTGGATACCTGCGGCATCCCCAAAGGATCGTTCTATTATTTCTTCCCCGGCGGCAAGAATCAGCTGGGCGTTGAAGTGCTCAATTATGCCTATGAGCGGATGGAACAGGGCATTCTGGCCTTGATCTTCCCGGTATCGGACAACGCGGTGGACGTGTTTGTCAAGATGGCGCATCACATTGCGGATATGCTGGAAAATCACAAGGGATACGCGACGTCGCTGGTCATCACGTTCATCGGCATCGAAGCTTCCGATATCAGCGCCGACATGGAGGAAGCCGCGAAACAGGTCTATCAGCGCTGGATTCGCTTATACTGCGATAAGCTGATGGCTTGCGGATACAGTCTGGAACGGGCCGGACACATCGCCCCGCAGATCTGCGCGCTGATCCACGGGATGACGCTTTCCTGCTGGATCCGCAAAGACACCTCGGATCTGTTGGCGCTGGAACCGGCGATCCGCGCCCTGCTTCAATGAGAACTATTCTCAATGAGGAAGGGAAACGACAGCGATAAAATAAAGCTCCGCTTTTAAATCCCCCTTGGGTCAGATTTTTGACTGGGGAAGTATTTTGGGCGGAGTTTTTTTGTGGAACCAAAATGGGCGGCAGCCGGAAAAAGCGGAAAAGAAGGCATGAAAAGTTCCCTGAACAGAAGGAAATTCAGGGAACTGCAATGGGATAAATCAAAGCGATCACGCTGCGGGAGTCTGCCGTTCCTGTTCAAGAAACGCCAAGAGTGAAGGCAGCGTGCTTTCGTTTACGGTGAAGAAGAAGGCCATATACCGACATTTCTGAAACAATTCGCCATCCATTGTGAACGTGTAGCCCGTCTGGCAGCGGGGGTTGCAATCGTCCGGATCGATCAGCCGCTTACAGACGGAGGCGTTGCGGATCGCTTTTTTCATCGCTTCCGGCAGCGTGCTTAAAAACGCTTCATACCGGGATATGCTTTCCGGATACAGGCGCAGCTTGACGCCACTTTTCCGGCAGACGAAGTTGGCCAGCGTTTTGCGGTTCGGCTTCAGGTAACTGACGGTGTATCCGCTTTTTGCTTCCTTGATCTCCGCCTGGCAGCCCTGATTTAACAAGGCCTCATGCAAAGCCTGAACTCCCGCTTGTTCCGCAGGCTTCAAACTCTGCTTAAAATCGTCAAAGGCGGCGCTCATTGCGCGTTGCCGGATTGAGCGCGTACCACGGGAATCCACACTTCAAAGCGGGCCTGGGATGGATCGGGTTCCAGATAAACCTCGATGTCCGGGCCGTTATCGTATTCATACCCGGAGGTCGGCAGCCATTCCGTGACGATTCTTCGTTCCAGATCCTGAATCGCCTGCGGACAAACGCCTTCCCCGGAGAAGATCGCCCACGTAAACGCCGGTACGACATACTCTTCTAACGGCGCTTCCGCCGTCAGATCGCTCGCCACGGAGATAAAGTATTTCCAGTTTTCATGCTCAAAGCAGGCGCTGACGCCCAAGATCCCCATCGGCTGAGCGTTCATCATCGCCGCCAGTTTTCCGATCCAGCCTTCCTCAGCCGCCCGACCCCACAGCTGCGGGACGACGCTGAAATTCTCCTCGGTGTTGCTTTTCATCGGGGCGGATAAGCCAACGATCCGAAACGCTTCTTTCTTTTCAATCCGATAATTCATTTCTTCCACTCCTTTGACAGTGATCCGGAAACTGATCGGCGGGAAAGTTTTGACGGAGCAGCCCGGCTTGCGGACGGCCGAGGGGGCAAGGCCATGCACGCTTTGGAATGCCCGGTTGAAGGCGGTCGGCGAGGTATAGCCGTATTTCAGCGCAAGGTCGATGACCTTGATTTCACTCTGCTGCAGCTCGACCGCGGCGATCGACATCCGACGCCGGCGCAGATATTCGGAAAGCGGAATCCCCGCGATGTAAGTGAACATGCGCTGGTAGTGATAGCTGGAACAACAGGCGATCCGCGCGAGATCCTCGAGCCTGATTTCTTCCGTTAAATGTTCCTCGATGTAATTCAGCGAGGCGTTGAGGCGGTCAATCCATTCCATAGTTTCCAGATCCTTTCTGTATTCTTGATTGTACTTCATGCTTGGGAGAATATCCTCGCATTTTAAGACCGGAAAAAGCGAGCTGTCAGAGGTTGATCGCAGCTTTGCGGGCCTGGCGGGTGAGTTCCCTGACCGGCAGCGTATAGAGCCGGCCATCCTTGATGAAATGCGTTCCGCACTGGCGAAATTCAAAGTGCTTGTGATGACGTTCGCATTGGGCGCGCAAATCCAGAATCCAGGCGTAGTCTAACGGGCGGGCGCAGCGGTCCGATTCCCCGCCGGCGACAACCAGTTCGATCGTTTCATCACGCAGCCATTTTTCCAGATCCATCGCTTCCAGCATCGGCTGGCAGATAATATTCTTATGGGCGATCGGCAGCGTGGCCAACAGCGCTAACCGTTCATCCGCGCGGCGCTGATTCTCAACGGTACAGCCAATCGTCACATGGGGATACCCCGCACCCCAATCGTCCGGCAGACCGATGGAAAACCGTTCGATGCGCTTGGTCAGAAACAGAAAGTGAAGATCCGGACGCTGACGGATGATCTGCCAGGCCTCCGCGCGCCATGGATCGGCGTCTTCGACAAAGAAATCGGAGGAGAAGCAGACGTAGACGATCTGTCCGCCTTTCATTTTCCATTCACCGTTGGCTTTCTTTTCCAGCGGTGCGTAAAAATGCTCGCTGCGTACGACTTGGTTCGTATCGACGCCGCGGTGGGCGTCGCCTTTGTGGATATAACAATAGCGGCAGCCTTCACTTTGACGGTGACAGCCGCGCCAGGGTGTCCAGAATGCCATGATTTTCCCTCCGTGATTCTGCGGCTGATGGCCGATTGCCGGAACTCCGCAGATTTGCGCCGAATCGTTCAATTTAAAAGAAGAATCCGATTCGTTATGTTTCTCTTTCATTATGCGAGAGGAACCCGGGAAAGTAAACCGGGAAATTCAGGTTTTTCCGACGGAAAAGGGAAGGTGTGTTCCGATTGAAAGTGAGACTGAGCTGCGGCGCATCGCATCCGGAAGCGTATTTTCTCCGCTTTGACTCTGGTGAGAAAAGGGGGTTAACCGTTGCCGGCTGGAGGGGGTATTTCCACAGGATAAGGGTTGATCAGGACAAGCCGAAAATAAAACAAAGGTCTGCCCGCAGGGGACAGACCTTTTTCAATCCTGGATGTTGTGGCTTACAGCGAGCAAACCTTCATGAATCCTTGGTGTTGATGCGCTGCAATGGGACGTTTATTCGCCCAGGCTGTTGACCGCGCTGATGCCGGCCAGACGTCCGGACGTATAAGCCCAACCCTGAGCTGCGCCGCCATAGGTGACGTATTCACGCTGTTCCGAGAACAGAACGCCCAGAGAATCCGTGCCGACCGCGTACAGGCCGTTGATCGGCGTCGCATTGTCGGAGCCTAAGACCTGCATGTCGGTGTTGACGTCCAAGCCGCCGACCGTGGAGTAAATGTAGGAAGCGCCGACAAAGGCGTAATATGGGCCTTCTTCGCCGATCTTCATCGTTAAGAAGTCCGCGGCCTTGCCGAATTCCTCATCCTTGCCCGCTTCCACCGCGGCATTGTAGCGGTCGACATTGTCTTTCAAGACCGCCGGGTCGATCTTCAGCTGCTTTGCCAGATCTTCCAGCGTATCCGCTTTAACAGCGATGCCTTTTTTCACGCACAGGTCGATCAGCTCGTCTACCGGCAGAGGTTTGCCTGCGTCGATACCGCCCTGGCAGGTCAGATCGTCGTTGAAGCTGACCGGCAGACCGTTCTTCTCGA
>QFCE01002323.1_pt1 | contig 22773 bp, 17 predicted proteins | sample 5346091 | NCBI WGS metagenome assembly QFCE01 (sample SAMN09062252, study PRJNA434731) | Human gut metagenome, whole genome shotgun sequencing project. | isolation source: stool timepoint A chromium assembly | host: Homo sapiens | collected 2015 | reverse complement strand
CAGGCTTCTCCTGCCCTCCATCCGTATCAGCTTCATGATATTGCCGCGGGAACTGACCGTTTCTTATGCAGAAAGAGCCGCGATATACCACGTTATTTCCGCCGGAAAGTCCGTACAGAGAGGGCGTGGGCTTTTGGAGGTATACAAATTCATTTTCAAAGTCATCCTCAATGACCAGTCGGTTTTTTTCTGCGGCCAGATGGACCAACTCCAATCTCCGCTTTACAGGCATGATTTCCCCCCATTTTGTCATATGGGCAGGAGAAACGTAGATGACATCGCATTCCTTATCTCTGTAATGCACATCAAACCCGTAATCTTCGAAAATACGGCTTCCCTGTATGAAAGAGGGCGTGGGAAAAGAGACCGTCTTTTTGGAGGGAAGCAGCGGGCAGAGAATATGAAGAAGACTCTGCATGCCCGCGCCTACTACGATATCTTCCGGGGAACAGAGAATGTTCCGGTGCTTCCGCACATAACCGCACAGCGCCTGGCGCAGATCCCATTCTCCCTGCGGCTCACCGTAAGAGAGAAGGCGGTCATCCTGGCGCAGCGCGCTTTTGATGTAACGCTGCCACAGATCAAAGCGGAAGCTTTCCCGGTCAACACCTGCGGAAGCAAAATCATAGCGCCAGTCTTCCTTTTCTTTTGCTGACAGGAGTGGTTTTGTGTCTGCACGATGGGCGGCAATATCTGTGACGTAATAGCCGCTTTGTGCCTTTGCCGCAATATATCCGTCTGCTGCCAGCTGAAAATATGCGTTTTCAATAGTTGTGCGGCTCAGGGAAAACTCCCGGGCGCAGGTTCGAAGGGAAGGCATTTTGCTTCCGGCGGGAAGCCTTTCCTTGAGGATCAGCTCCTGATAATACCGGTATACGGTGAGATACAGATGCTCTTTGTTCTCGGAAGCTTCTTTTTTCCAATCCATAACTGTCCTTTCCAAAAAAAAGTAATTTCAGATATTTTAAAATACACACTTATATGGTATTCTACATGATAGCAAAAAAGAAAACAAGTAGACTGGAGTGACAACCTTGAAAAAAATTGCAGTCATTAATGACCTGTCAGGTCTTGGAAAATGTTCTCTCACCGCAGCGATCCCGGTGATCTCAGTTATGGGTCTGCAGGCCTGTCCGCTTCCAACCGCTATTTTGAGCAATCAGACGGGCTATGCTTCTTATTTTTTCGATGATTATACGGAGCATATGGAAGCCTATATGCTGGAATGGAAAAAAAGAGGCTTTCAGCCGGACGGCATCTATACCGGTTTCCTGGCAGGAGAGGCGCAGGCAGATAAACTTTTGAAATTTTTTGATCTGTTTGTCCAAAAGGATACCCAGGTGCTGGTGGACCCCATCATGGGAGACGAAGGACATGCTTTTGCCTTCTGTACGGAAAAATTGCTTCTGCAAATGCAGACTTTGGCAGAAAGGGCCTGGTATCTTACGCCAAACCTTACCGAAGCGATGCTGCTTCTTTACGGAAAAGAAGGGATGAAAAAACGTTGGAAAAGTTTCGAAAATCTGAAAGAACCGGTATTAAAGGGTGATATCGAAATGCTGGGAGCTGCTCTTGCAAAACGTTTTTCCCTGAAAGCGCTGGCGATCACCGGAGTGACCTACTCCTCGGAAGCAGGGACTCCCATGGTTGGAAATTTTGTGTTCGAGGGCGGGAAAAGCCAGTGGATCTGTTCGGTACGGACCGGGGGCAGCTTTTCCGGCACCGGCGATTTGTTTGCGTCCGCCTTTCTGGCGGGGATGATGCGCGGAAGAACAGCCTTTGCAGCCGCACAAAAGGCCATTGCTTTTCTTTCCGCAGCCATTGCCAAAACGGTGCAGGAAGGAACAGACCGAAATGAGGGCGTGTGTTTTGAACCGGAGCTTTCCCTGCTGTTGGAAGAGGAGAGCATATTGGAACCGTGAAAAAAGGGAGGGCCGGCAGCTACGCCAGTTCCTCCCATTTTTCATACAGGTTTTCCAGTTCTTCCATGACAGCGGCCTTTTCTCGGCTGAGCTCGGTACATTTTGCCACATCCGTGCCCACCTCCGGCAACGCCATGGCCGCATCAATTTCTCTGTCACGGTTTTCCAGCTCTTCAATGCGGGCCTCAACCCGCTTCAGTTCTGCCTCGCGTTTGCGAAGTTTCGCCTGTTCTTCCTTTTGCTGCTGCCAGGTAAGCTTATTTTCGGACACCTGGCTTTCTGTTTTGGGTGCTTCTGCAGCCGGAGCATACTTCTCGGTAAGCTCGTCCTTTTTCTCCAGATAATAATCGTAATCCCCGATGTAATTTACAATGGCCTGATTGGTCAGATCCAGAATCCGTGTAGCTGTCTGATTGATAAAATACCGGTCATGAGACACATAGAGCACCGTTCCCGTGTAGCTCAAAAGTGCATCTTCCAGGATTTCTTTGGAAGCAATGTCCAGGTGGTTGGTCGGCTCGTCCAAAATCAGGAAGTTTGCCTCAGAAAGCATAAGCTTTGCAAGCGAAACGCGCCCGCGCTCCCCGCCGGAAAGAGAGGAAATCTGTTTGAACACATCATCCCCCGTAAAGAGAAAGGCTGCCAGCATATTGCGGATTTCTGTTTCCGTGAGCGTGGGATAGGTATCGGAAATCTCCTGGAACACCGTTTTTTCCATATGAAGTACATGATGCTCCTGGTCGTAATATCCGATCTGCACTTTGGAGCCCAGGGTGAAACGCCCTGCATCTGCAGGAAGCAGGCCGTTTAAAATTTTCAGCATGGTCGTTTTTCCGGTTCCGTTGTTGCCGATGAGCGCCACGCGCTCCCCCCGTTTGACAGCAAAAGAAATGTCCGAAAAAAGCTGCTGTCCCGGAAATGCCTTGGAAAGCCCTTCCACCGAAAGCACATCGTTGCCGCTGACAAAGCGAGGTTCCAGACAAATGCGCATGGAATTCTGCACCTCTGCCGGCTTTTCCAGACGTTCTATCTTGTCCAGGAGCTTCTCCCGGCTTTCTGCACGTTTGATGGATTTTTCCCGGTTAAAGGATTTTAATTTTGCAATGACCGCCTCCTGATGCTTGATTTCCCGCTGCTGATTTAAATAGGCTTTGTACTGGGCATCGCGAAGCTGCGCTTTTTTCAGGGAAAACGCCGAGTAGTTGCCGCTGTAGGATAAAAGCGAGCCGTTTTCCAGCTCCACAACTTTTGTGACAACCTTATCCAGAAAATACCGGTCATGGGAAACGATCAATACGGCTCCCGGATAGTTCAGGAGATAGGTCTCCAGCCAGGAAATGCTCTCCATATCCAGATGGTTGGTCGGCTCGTCCAAAAGAAGAAGATCCGGCTTGGAAAGGAGAAGCTTTCCAAGGGCCACACGTGTTTTCTGTCCGCCGGAAAGAGTTTCGATCTGCCGGTCAAAATCCTCCTCTGAAAAGCCAAGACCCTTGAGAACTCCCACAATCTCGCTTTTGTAAGCATAGCCGTTTTCCAGTTCAAAGCGATGGCTGGTCCTGGTATAGGCTTCCATGAGCTGCTCCAGCGCCTCGCCGGAGGCAAATTTCATTTCCTGCTCCAGCTCCCGCAGACGTTTTTCCATATCCAGGATATGCTGTTTGGTAGTGAGAAGCTCCTGATAAATGGTGTGCTGCACATGGATATCCTGGTGCTGTGCCAGATAGCCGATATTTTTGTCCTTGGCAAGGACCACGGCTCCGGCGTCTGCGGGAAGTTCTTTCATGATAATGCGCAGAAGAGTCGTTTTTCCTGCGCCGTTGACGCCGATAAAAGCAACTTTTTCTCTTTCTTCCATATGAAAGGACGCATCCTTCAAAATAACTTTGTCTCCAAAAGCTTTGTCTATATTCTGACATGATAAAATCATACCGATTCCTCCAAAAAATACATTGCTTTGCTTATCATACAAAAAAACAATGGTATTTTCAAATGATATTTCTTATTTTTTTGTAAAATCCGGCAATTTTTGGTACAGATATGCGAAGTCTGATTGACAGTAAATTATCAATTCGCTATAATTAGCATAGCAAAATGAGGAGGGGACTACTTTGGAGACAAAAGAGATTTCGAGAGCCGTGATTAAACGTCTGCCTCGTTATTATAGATACCTGGGAGAATTACTGGAAGAGAATGTGGAGCGGATTTCCTCCAATGATTTGAGCCGCAAAATGCGGGTGACTGCATCTCAGATTCGTCAGGATCTGAACAATTTCGGAGGTTTTGGACAGCAGGGATATGGCTATAATGTAAAATATCTGTATACAGAGATCGGAAAAATTCTGGGGCTGGATTCCGTGCATCCCATGATCATCCTCGGCGCCGGCAATCTGGGACAGGCACTGGCAAATTATGTGGATTTTGAGAAGCGCGGTTTCCGGCTTACCGGTATTTTTGATATCAATCCGGTGCTGGAGGGAATTGCCGTCCGCGGAATTGAGATCCAGATGCTGAGCGAGCTTCCGATGTTCCTGAAACAGCATCCGGTAGAGATTGCCATTCTCACACTGCCCAAAAACAAGGCAAAGGAAATGGCAAACGTTTTGGTAGAAAATGGGATTAAGGCAATTTGGAATTTTGCCCATATTGATCTGGATACCCCCAAGGACGTAATCGTGGAGAATGTGCATCTTTCCGAGAGTCTGATGACGCTGTCTTATAATCTGAGCCAGTATCAGCGCAAGCATATTGACGAATGAGCTGTAATTTACGGGCTGCTGCATAAATTCCCGGGAGTTTTGGGAAGCTGTGCAGTAGTTCTTTTTTCGTTACGAAAGGCAAAGGGATGAGCTTATGAAAGAAATTGTAACCTGCCGGCAGATGAAAGCACTGGATCTTCACACGATAGAGGAAAAGAAAATGCCCTCCTGCGTACTCATGGAGCGGGCAGCCCTGGCTGTTGCTGCGGAGATGGAGCGGTTTCTCACAAAAAAGGACCGCGTGCTTGTGGTGTGCGGAAGCGGAAACAACGGGGGAGACGGAGCCGCACTGGCGCGCATTCTTACGCTGCACGGTTTTGACACAACCATTTTTCTGGTGGAAAAAAATCACGCGTATTCCGCAGAACTTTCCCGCCAGCTTGAAATTGCCGGCGCCTACGGCGTTTTGAGAGTGAATAACCCGGACTGGAGCGAATATACTACTATAGTAGATGCCATATTCGGCGTTGGCCTGAGCCGTCCGGTGGAGGGCTTTTTTGCGGAGGTGATCGGGCACATCAACGCTTCTTCCGCAAAAAAAGTGGCGGTGGATATTCCCTCCGGAATCCACGGAGACAGCGGTCAGGTGCTTGGAACCGCGGTTTCAGCGGATCTGACGGTCACCTTTGCCTGGCGCAAGCAGGGGCTTTGTTTTTATCCCGGGCGCAGCTATGCCGGAAGAATCGTGGTTGCGGATATCGGCATTTACGGCGCAGAAAACAGAAACGGCATTGCCCGGCATCTGGAACCGGAAGATCTCTGTCTGCTGCCGGGGAGAAGACCGGACGGAAACAAGGGAACCTTCGGAAAAGTGCTCCTGGTAGCCGGCTCCCCCGGAATGTGCGGAGCAGCTTATTTGAGCGCAGAGGCTTCCCTTCGCGCAGGAGCCGGTATGGTGCAGGTGCAGACTGCACAAGAAAACCGGATGCCTTTGCAGATACTTCTTCCGGAAGCGATGGTCTCCTGTACGTTTACAGAAGAGGAAAACCAGCGGCTTCTGGATTGGTGTGATGTGATCCTCATAGGGCCTGGACTGGGAATGTCTGAGGAAAGCAAAAGCCGCGCACAGTGGTTTCTTATGCACGGAAGCAAGTCTTCAAAACCCATTGTGCTTGACGCAGACGGACTGAATCTCCTGGCAGCGCACCCGGAGTGGAAAGCTTATCTGAATGACAGGACGATCCTCACACCGCATATGAGGGAAATGAGCCGTCTGACAAAAAAATCCATAGAGGAAATAAAGAAACATCCGGTCAGCACCGCCTTGTCCTGCGCGGCGGAGACAAACGCCGTCTGTGTTCTCAAGGATGCCTGCACCGTGACCGCAGATGGGGCCGGAGCCCTGTATCTGAATCTTTACGGAAATGCGGGAATGGCCTCGGCGGGAAGCGGAGACGTTCTCTCCGGAATACTGGCAGGGATATTCTGCAGGTATCTTTCTGCAAAAGAAGAGACAGATACTGCAAAAAAAGCGGCTTTGGGTGTTCTTCTGCACGCGTTGGCCGGTGATTTTGCGGCTGAAAAGCTGGGAGAGCAGGCCATGACCGCCAGGGATATCATAAGAGCCCTGCCGGACGTGGATGGAAAAAGGAGAGAAAGATCATGAAAAAACACAGCAGAGTAAAAGCAGTGGTGTCGCTGGACGCGATTGCGCACAATTTTTCCGAAATGCGTAAAAATATTCAGAAAGATACAAAAATAATCGCAGTTCTCAAAGCGGACGGATATGGTCATGGGGCAGAGGCCATTGCGCATCTGATCGAGGATTACGATTATATCTGGGGCTTTGCCGCAGCTACAGCCCAGGAGGCCCTGTCTCTTGTTTCCGGCGGTGTCACAAAGCCTGTGCTCATTTTAGGACACGTTTTTGAAGAAGATTATGAGGAGCTTGCGGCTGCCGGTATACGCATTGCTGTCTCTGAGCCTGCCAGCGCAAAAGGCTATGCGGCTGCCGGAAAATCTCTTGGAAAAACCGTACATATCCATCTTGCGCTGGATACGGGAATGTCGCGCATTGGGTTCTCTGACTCCCGTGAGAGCCTGGAGGAAATCGCTGCGCTGACGAAAATTCCCAATCTGAACATCGAGGGCATTTTCACTCATTTCGCCAGGGCAGATGAAGCGGATATCGCTCCGGCTGTGGAGCAGCTTGAAAAATTCAGGAGCTTTACAGAACGTCTGAAAAAAAGAGGGATCCACATCCCCATGGAGCACTGCTCCAACAGTGCGGGGATCATCCGTCTTCCCCAGGCAAACTTAAATGCCGTGCGGGCCGGCATTACCATTTACGGAATCTATCCTTCAAAAGAGGTGGAGCGAACGGCGGTAAGGCTTCTTCCCGCCATGGAGCTGAAAAGTCATGTCTCCTTTGTAAAAACATTGCCAGCGGGGCGGGCCATAAGCTACGGCGGGACCTTTGTGACAAAAAGAGATACGGTGGTCGCAACCATTCCTGTGGGCTATGCGGACGGCTATCCCAGGAGCCTCTCCAACAGGGGCTGGGTGTTGATCCGCGGAAAAAAAGCGCCTATTCTCGGCCGTGTCTGCATGGATCAGTTCATGGTGGATGTGACGGAAATTCCGGGCGTGCACGCAGGCGACAGCGTTACCCTCATGGGAAAAGATGGAGAGGAATTCCTTTCTGTAGAAGAGCTTGGAGATTTGAGCGGACGTTTTTCCTATGAATTTATCTGCGATATCAGCAGACGCGTTCCCAGAGTGTATATCAAAAACAATAAGACATACGGCGAATTTTAAGAAACACCCGATACCACGCATGTATACACAAGAAAAAGCTGGAAATACTATTCCCAGAACACGGCAGCTGCCGTAATAGAGAATCGGAGTGTGAATTGTGTGGTTATAAGAAGAGGGGATATTTTTTATGCGGATTTAAGACCGGTGGTCGGCAGTGAGCAGGGCGGTATCCGCCCGGTTCTGATCATACAGAACGATGTGGGCAACAGACACAGTCCTACCGTCATCTGCGCAGCCATTACCTCAAAGATGAACAAAGCGAAGCTTCCAACGCACATAGAGATCGACGCATCCGCCTATGGCATCGAAAAAGACTCTGTCATTTTGCTGGAGCAGCTTCGCACCATTGACAAACGCCGTCTGAAAGACAAGGTATGCCATCTGGACGCACCCTTGCTCGACAGAGTAAATCATGCACTGGAGATCAGTCTGGAGCTTTCTTTCTGAGAGGAGCATCTCCCTTGACGAACAGATGGGAAAGTGATATATTTTAGCAGTAGCGTCTGTATACAGGCGCTAACTATGCTTTGAACAAAGGAGTAATGAATTTTAGAGATGGACGATGGCAGTCGATTGCCCCTCTGGGGCCTGTTTATGTTAATCCTGCTTTTGTGGCTGAACGGCATTTTTTACGGCTTCGCAGCTGCTGCGCAGAATCTGAATGAAAACGAAGTGGAGAAGAAGGCCTTTGGCGGAGACAAAAAATCAAGGCTGCTTCTTTCCATACTGGCGAGACCTGCCCAGTACGTCAACGCCATACCGCTGATCGTAACCGCCTCCGGTATGTGCTTTGGTATTTTTGTGGTGCCGTGGGTTGTGCAGGTATTCCGCCCCTACATAAGACATCTTCCCGCTCTTTTGCTGGCAGCGTCAGCCGGGGTGATCCTCCTGGCTTCTCTTGGGATTCTGACGTTTCGCAGAGTGGGAACCTACCATCCGGAAAAATTTGCCTACCGTTACCTGCATGTGATCCATTTTTTTGTGACAATGCTGTATCCCTTTACCGTGTTTATCACCTGGATCGCCAGACTGGCAGCCTGCATCTCAGGCGTGGAACTGAACCAGACGCAGGACGAGGTGACGGAGGAAGAAATCATTTCCATCGTGGATGAGGCCCATGAACAGGGGGTCATTGAGCAGAATGAAGCGGAAATGATCCAGAATATTATTTCTTTCAACGAGACAGAGGCCAGGGATATTATGACCCACCGCAAAAACGTGGTTGCCTTTGAGGAGGAGATCCTTCTGCAGGAGATGGTGGATGCCATGCTGGAGGAGGGCAATTCCCGCTATCCGGTATATGCCGGCAATATTGACAATGTCGTGGGGATTGTACACTATAAAGACGCCCTGAAATTTATGACCAAGAATTCCTGGGCAAAGTTTAAGCCATTGAAGGAAATCCCAGGGCTGATCCGGACAGCCGCGTTTATCCCGGAAACCAGAGGGATCGGCGATCTGTTCCGCACCATGCAGAGCAAAAAGCTTCACATGGCAGTGGTCGTGGACGAGTATGGACAGACCTCGGGAATTGTCTCCATGGAGGACATTCTGGAAGAGATCGTAGGCGATATTATGGACGAGTACGATGAGGACGAAATCACCTTCCGCACACAGATAGACAACAGTCTTATTATCGATGGTCTCGCCAGCCTGGAAGATGTGGAGAAACGCCTGCACATTGATTTTGGGGACGTGGCTTTTGAGACCTTAAACGGTTATCTTACCGCTCTGCTGGGACATATCCCGACAGAAAAAGATCTGGAAAAAGAAATCGCAGCCAACGGCATCCGCTTTAAAATCCTGTCACTGGGCAACAAGACCATTGGCAAGGTGCGGGCTGAAAAAATAAAAGAAGAAACCAAAGGAGAGAAAGAGCAATGTCAGGACATTCAAAATTCGCAAATATAAAGCACAAGAAAGAGAAAAACGACGCCAAGAAGGGTAAGATTTTTACCGTTATCGGCCGTGAAATCGTTATGGCTGTCAAGGCCGGCGGATCGGATCCGAACAATAACAGCAAGCTTCGCGATGTTATTGCAAAGGCAAAGGCAAACAATATGCCCAATGACACCATTGACCGCGGGATCAAAAAAGCAGCGGGAGCAGACTCTGCAGATAACTATGAAAAAGCGGTATACGAGGGCTATGGTCCCAACGGTGTTGCCATTATCGTAGAAACCCTGACAGACAACAAAAACCGTACTGCGGGAAATGTACGAAATGCCTTCACCAAAGGAAACGGAAGCATCGGAACACAGGGCTGCGTATCCTTTATGTTTGATCAGAAGGGGCAAATCATCATTGACAAAGAAGAGTGCGAGATGGATGCGGATGAGCTGATGATGGTAGCTCTGGACGCTGGCGCAGAAGATTTCTCCGAGGAAGAGGAGAGCTTTGAAGTGATCACTGCTCCGGACGATTTCAGCGCAGTGCGCGAAGCTCTGGAAGCAGCCGGCGTCCCGCTTCTCGAGGCGCAGGTAGCCATGATTCCTCAGACCTACGTGGAGCTTACCGATGAAAAAGCGATCAAGGATCTGCAGAAAACCCTGGATCTGCTGGATGACGATGATGATGTGACAGATGTGTGGCATAACTGGGATGAATAAATTTGTATCAGCAAATGTATGGCATCCCACGCTCGACCCAAAGTCGAAGAACCCTATGTATAAACTTTCAAATACGATACATAATACCTCCAGAGACTATTCTTTGGAGGTATTTTTATGTGCGAAAACAACGAACAAAATAACGCTTCAGAAGAAACCCAGGATGAAAAGAAGCAGAATCTGGAAAATGAGCAGGAACAAAACGAACAGATCAGGGAAATGGGGCAGGTGATGCTGGACAACAATGAAAAAAAGCACCGGGTGGAGCTTCTGTCCATCATTGGAGAGGTGGAAGGTCATGAATCCGCTCCCGCCCACAGCAAAACAACCAAGTACGAGCATGTGCTTCCTAAGCTTGCCATGATCGAGGACGACAAAAATGTAGATGGCCTCCTGATCCTTTTGAATACCGTGGGCGGTGATGTGGAAGCCGGACTTGCCATTGCAGAGATGATAGCCTCCTTAAGTGTGCCCACAGTCTCTCTGGTGCTGGGCGGCGGCCATTCCATCGGCGTTCCTATGGCGGTTTCCGCAGATTATTCCTTTATCGTCCCAAGTGCGACCATGGTCATTCATCCGGTGCGCAGCAACGGAATGTTTATCGGCGTTGCCCAGAGCTACCGCAATATGGAAAAAATACAGGACAGGATCACCACTTTTATTTCCGGGCACTCCGATACAACGCAGGAGCGTCTGGAGGAACTGATGCTGGATACCACCCAGCTTGTAAAGGATGTCGGCACTATGCTGGAAGGCCCGGAAGCGGTGCAGGAGGGGCTGATCAACGAGGTGGGAGGCATGAAGGAGGCCCTGGCAAAGCTTTATGAGATGATAGAGAAAAGGAAGCTCGGTTGAATCCGAACTTCCTCTACGATTAAGGGCTAGGATTTCTAATAAACTTCATTTATGCATCTACAGATATAATTAAAGTGTTATAAAAATTTGAAACACTTAAAATTCAGCCATTTTACTAAATTTTAAATATCAATTTGATTAAAAATCACAGATTGACGAATATTAAAAAGGGATGTTATAATTCCATTAGATTAAACGATTAACTTCGGAGTGTATTTACTATGAACATTAAGGAAATTGCTGAAAAAGCGGGCGTATCTGTAGCCACTGTTTCATATGTTTTAAATAAAACAGGAAATGTTAGTGATAAAACTCGTGCGCGAATTTTAAAGATCGTTGAAGAAACGGGATATGTCCCAAACAAAATTGCGAAAGGTCTTCGTGCCCATAAAACAAATACAATAGGCGTTTTGGCAGAGGACATTACTTCTTTTCAGACACCCAGAATTATCAATGGGATCAATACATATATGGAAGACCATGGGTACCATATCCTGTTAAGCAATTTGGGACTTTTAAAAACTACCAATGGGAGACATAACCAAAATATTGAGTTGGGAAGTCGTATTGAAGATTCTTTAAAACTTTTTGAAAGCACTCAGGTAGACGGGATTATTTATGTTTCGCATCATGATCGAAATGTGAGTGGTCTTATTAGAAATTTAGATAAGCCATTGATTTATACATATTGTTTTGATGATTCCAACAAACATCCCTATGTAACCTACGACAACAAAAATATTACAAAACAAGCAGTTCAGTATTTGATTGAAAATCATCATAAAGAAATAGGTATTATTTGGGGTGAATTAGATTCAAAACCAGCACAAAAGCGTTATGCAGGATATGTAGAGGGATTGGAAGAATATGGATTTGCAGTTTGTGACGAATATGTATATCATGGAAACTGGGAGTACGAATCGGGTATTTCTGCTTATAAACAGTACAAATTTTCTTCCAAAAAACCGACTGCCATCTTTGCAATGAATGATTTAATGGCAATGGGATTTATCAATGCGGCTTTGCAGGATGGAATGAACCTTCCAGATGAACTATCAATAATAGGTTTTGACAATCGTGAGAGTAGTCGCTACTTCCGGCCAGGATTGACTACTATTGACTTACCGCTGGAACAGATGGGATATGAAAGTGGAAGAGCTTTATTAGAAGCAATCAAATCTGAAAATCGGAGAGAAGAAAAAATTGTTCTTCCTTGCAGATTTATAAAGCGAGATTCTGTAATTCCACAGAAATAAGAAAGAAATGAAAGGAGCGATGTTTATGGGAAAATATATATAATTATTCTATTTTTTTACATAACTAGTTAAACGATTAATCTAAGAGATGGAGGGATTTTTATGAACAGAAAAAATTTAGTTGCAGGGATTGTTGTTGGAATAATGACAATATCATCTTTCGTAACCGTCTATGCAGAGGATACAAAAGATGAACTTACAAGAGAATACGAAGGCACTAAACTAGTTCTTGGTGTTGAAGCCGGGGCACCCAATATTGACTACTATAAAAGCGTTGCAAATGAATTTACAGAAGCTACTGGAATTGAACTGGAATTTGTAGATATTCCTCATGATAATATGCATGAACGTTTTGTACAGGAAGCAATGTCAGGAAGTGGCGCCATTGATATTTATGACACAGATCAGCCGTGGATTTCTGAGTTTGCAGAAAAAGGATTTCTGGTTCCATTAGGAGATAAATTAACAGAAGAAGATAGGGCGGACTTTTATCCGGCAGCGCTTGATGCGTCTTCTTATAAGGGAGAAATCTATTCTTTGCCATTTTTTGTACATACACCTATTGTATTTTATAGAACTGACCTTTTTGAAGCGGCTGGAATCACAGAATTTCCCAAAACCTGGGATGAATATAGAGAAGCGGCGAAGAAGCTCACAAATGGGGATGTATATGGAACTATTATTGAAGCAGAACAGGCAGGCGAGCCGGTAACACATTTAGTTGATTGGTTCTATCAGGCTGGGGGATCTATTGTAGATGCGGAGGGCAACGTAACCATTAACTCGAAGGAAAATAAAGAAGCATTTCAGTTTATGCTGGATATGATGTACCAAGATGAAAGTGTAATGCCCGGTTCAATAGGCTATGACAATGCTGATGTACACAATCTTTTCATGCAGGGAAAAGTTGCTATGGTGAAGAATTGGCCATATATGTATGCAATGGCAAAAGATCCGGAACAGTCTAAGGTTGCAGAAAACTTTGCGGTAGCAATTCAACCAGCTGGAAAAGAGCAAATGACTGCATCCTGGACATGGGGGTTTGGTATTTCCAGCAGTTCCAAGAATCAAGAAGCTGCATGGGAATTTATCAAATGGGCAACCTCTTCTGAACAACTTGCCAAGCTCGGTGTTACAAATATGAATCCAGTTCCCCGAGCATCCTCTCTTGAACTTGTAAAACAGGATAAATCTCTCTCAGAATTTGATATTACAAGTATTGAAATAATGTCTGAAGCATTGAATTATGCAAAGAATGCTACAGAAAATCCTAAATTTCCATCTATACAAAATGAACTTTCTTATACATTGTCTGATATCATGTCACAACAAACAAGTATTGAGGATGGACTTTCTGCAGCAGAAGAAACTTTAAAAGAAATTTTGGAATAATTAAACGTAAATCACAGAGAAATGGGAGTCCCCAAAGCAAGGGAATTATAAATGCGGGATTCCCGTTTCCCTTTTAAAGAAAGGAAAATTGATGAAAACATTTTCTATGCGTGAAAAAAAGAAGCGTTATGCAGGATATACGCTGGTAGCGCCAGCTATCATTCTTCTTATCATTACATTTTTAGTGCCGATGGCGTATTCCCTGATGATCAGTCTTTCTTCTTCTGACGGAATTATTGCCAATCATTTTGAATGGGTAGGATTGGAAAATTATATTTCTGTTTTGAAAAATTCTAAATTTCAGGAGGCATTCTTTCATACCTGTTTCTTTGTAGTAACCACCATTATGCTTGAACTGGCTTTGGGATTTTTTATTTCGCTTCTTCTCAATCGCGAAACAAAGGGCAGCAGAGTGTTTAAACTGATACTTGCATTACCTCTTATGGTAGCTCCGGTTGTTTCTGGTCTTCAATGGAGATGGTTGTTTGCGGATCAATATGGAATTATCAACCATTTATTATCGTTATTAGGAATAGAAGCTCCACTTTGGTTTACAAGCGCAAACGGAGCATGGACAACTATCATAGTTGCAAATCTCTGGTTGGCAACACCTTTTGTAATTCTTGTTCTTCTGGCAGGGCTTGGTGGACTCTCGGAAGAAATGAATGAAGCTGCACAAATTGATGGGGCAAATGGCTGGCAAATTTTCTGGAAAATCACATTGCCTCAATTAAAATCCACTATTTTAATTATCTTAGTCATTCGCCTGACAGATGCTTTTCGTATTTATGATTTAATTTACATCCTTACAGGCGGCGGACCAGGTGGTCGTACTGAAGTACTAAGTACCTACATTTATAAGAGGATATTTACAGACTGGGAGTTTGGAAAAGGACAGGCTGCGTCTTTTTTAGTAATGTTGTTTATCATGGGACTAAGCCTATTGTGTAATAAATTAATGGAGGAGAAAGAATGAAAAAGAGAAAAGCAATGAACATAATAGTGACGATTCTTCTAATAGTAGCCTCCATCGTCACACTATTTCCAATTTTATGGACGTTTATCACATCCATAAAATCTGATGTCCAAATGTTTGCGATTCCACCAGAACTCTTGCCGCGGCCAGCTACAATTAAACACTATCTGGAAATTGTCGGAGAAGGAAATTTTTTGAGCTATCTGAAAAATAGTATTTTGGTTACATTGATAAGCTGTACAGTATCTATGGCAGTTGGAATTCCAGCAGCCTATGGTTTTGCAAAATTCTCTTCCAAAACATTAAAACCTGTATTTGGTATGACCACAGCTGTGCGTATGGTTCCTCAAGTTGCTATGGTTATCCCATATTTCATGCTTATGCGCAATTTAAAATTGAGTGATACTATCTTGGGATTAGTTGTTACTTATATTCCATTTGAACTTACATTGGTAATATGGATATTGAAAAATTTTTTTAGTCAAGTTCCAGTGGAAATAGAAGAAGCAGCAGAATTAGATGGTCTTGGACCATGGGGAAGGTTATTCCAAGTAGTAATGCCTTTGTCGAAATCTACAATTGGTGTAGCAGGATTAATGGCTTTTTTGTTCTCATGGAATGAGTTTATGTTTGCGTTAGCATTAACTTCTACAGCCAAATCACAAACTATGACTATAGGAATTGCTGGTTTTGTTACGTCTTTCCAGACATTTTGGGGAAAAATGTCCGCTATGGGAATTCTTTTCATTATTCCAGCTGTAATATTAGCAATATTTTTTCAGAAGGATTTAGTAAAAGGCTTTACGGCAGGGGCTGTGAAAGGTTAGTAAAGAAAGAAGGAGTATAGTTAAAATGAAAATAAAAGTAAGCAATAAACAGAATCTAGAAATAAGCAATACGAACGGGCATCTTTTAGCAATAGTAAACACTCCTGTAATATTGGAATATTGGGATGGCTTAGAAGAACATGGCTCTACGAAGCTTCAGCAGGCCTATGATACTATTCGGACAGAAGGAAAAGGGGTAATTGCGACAGCCAAAATTCAGAAAGAAAACTTTGGGAAGGTATTTCTCGAAGATTATTTTGCAATAGATAACAATGCTATTATCTTGAAAAGAAAATTAAAAGTATTAGAGGGAATACCTGGAGCTGGGATCCGCCTTTGGTGGGATATGACTCTTTATCCGGAAGAAAAACCTTCATTTGAAGAACTTCGCTATTTTGCGCCGCCGGCAGTTTTTGATAAAAATGATTTGGATGAAGATGGTTACGAAGATTATTTTCATACGCAACGACTGATTTATAGAGATGACCGTTTTAACTATCCTTTGCTCATGGCCTATAATGAGAAAGAAAAAGAAGCCTTTCGCCTAGAACGATATGCCCTTCCAAAATATGATTCCATTCCAGAACGAAAAAAGAGGAAAAATGGGGTTCTGGAAAATGTGTTTCTACAAAAAACAGATATCGGAAGTATGGGCGTTGTAGGAGAAAAGGATAAAAGCGTGCATTTCTCGGCAGCATATCCTTTTTATGAAGGAGATGCGACAATCGGACTTTATATTGTAAAAACAGTCCCTTTTGGGGCTTTTTGGAATATGGACGAAGGAGAGGAGCTAGAAATTTCCTATCGCTTTTCAAATGAATTGTATAAAGATTTTCATCAGGCATGTTGGGGAAGTATTTCTTATATAATAAATGAAAAAAAACCTCAGGCACCTTCCCTACCAACAGATATAGAGACACTGATTGACTGGCGCCTTCGCTCTTTAAATGAATATTATGTAGAAAAGAATTCAGAAGAAGATAAAAATTGCCCGGCCGGTTTTGTGTTAAATTGTCATCCGCAAGATGGAAAACAGTTGGAAAATATCATTCAATATGGGTTTACTGGACAAAATATTATGAATGCATGTAATATTTTGCGTTATGGAAAAGAAAAAGGGAATCCTGAGTATATAAGACGTGCTTTGAAAATTGCAGATTTTTTTGTCGATAAAATGCAGATTTCAGAATCCGGCATTTTTTATAATCTATATAACGTCGATATGAAAAAAATGAATTTTTGGTGGACAGGGCTTTTATTGCCTTTAGCTTATGCCAGAGATGGCGAATTGAAAAATCTCATGGGGCCTCTTTACGAATACCGTAAAGGAGTGATTGACTGTTTAACAGAAATTGAGGGGGCTTATCTGCGTTGTATGAACGAGGATGTTACAGCTCTTTTTCGACTTTATCGCTTAGAAAAGAAGAATGGCCGTAGTCATGAAAACTGGATGAAAGCTATCGAAAAATACTGTGAATTCTTATTAAATACTCAGGAGGCTGACGGTGGATGGCGAAGAGCCTATGATATTACTGGAAAGCCAATTACAGAACCTTCTATTTGGTTTGGGAATACTGTTTATGAACAAAAATCTTCTACCGCAACATCCATTTCACTGCTTGTAGAAATGTATGAGTGTACAAAAAAGGAAAAATATTTACAAGCAGCTATAAAAGCAGGACATTTTGTAAAAACATATATTATTGATCGCGTTCGCTTTAATGGAGGTGTACACGATAGCATTTATGCCAAAGGACAACTCATTGATAACGAAAGCATCCTTTATCCTATGTTTGGTATGCTGTCTCTTTATGAAGTCACCAAAGATGAAGAATTTTTAGAGGGTGCAGTGCGTGCAGCACATTTTCATGCATCATGGGCATGTTTGTGGAACGTTCCACTCCCCAAAGACAGTACTTTAGCACGTTATGGATTTAACAGTATTGGTATGGGCGCGTGTGATACCTGTGGAGCAGGTTATGTTCATCCATTCCAGCTAATGGGTATAGCGGAAATGGTACAGATTGCCATTTATGCAAAAGATTTAGAACTTTTGCGTATTGCGGAATTGTACTGGAAAGGATGTAACCAAACTGTTTCTATTCCAGAAAATGATTGGGGCTATGCATCTTATGGACTACAGGAAGAAGGCTATTTAGTGAGCTGGTGGGCTGTGGACGATCCTATGTTTTCAGCAGATACTGGATTTGGCAATCGCTTAAAAGGTGAAGGAAACAAAACTTGCTTTCCATGGATAGCAGCTGTAGCTGTAAAAGGATATTATGAGATGTTGGATCGTTTTCAGACAGTGGATTTTCAAAAAATTGAACATGAATATTTTTAAGATAGGAGAACGCTATGCAAAAATATACAGTAAAACCGATTGCGTTACAGGATGGAATTATCACGGACGCATTTTGGGGAAGATATATCTGTAAAGTATCTGGGACTATTTTGCCCTATCAGTGGGAATTGATGAATGACCATATGGAAAATTGTGAAAAAAGTGGCTGCATTCAAAATTTTAAAATTGCTGCCGGCGAGAGCAATGGCGATTTTATTGGAATGCCTTTTCAAGATTCCGATTTGGCAAAATGGATGGAAGCGGCAGCCTTTTCTCTTGCTGTACAGTTCGATGAAAAATTAATGGAACAAATGGATGAAATGATAAAATTACTTGGACATGTCCAGCAAGAAGACGGTTATTTTGATACCTATTTTATTCTGAAAGAGCCAAATAAAAAGTGGCTGAATCTATTGGAAGGACATGAACTTTATGTATCAGGACATTTTATTGAAGCTGCAGTAGCCTATTATAAAACCACCGGAAAAAATGAATTTTTAAATATTGTTTGTAAGAATGCTGATTTAATCTGTCGAGTATTCGGGGAGAACGAAGGTCAATTGAAGGCTTATCCAGGACACCAGGAAATTGAACTTGCTCTTTTGAAACTATATGAAGTAACAGGCGAGGAAAAGTATTTAAAGCAGGCAAAATTTTTTTTGATGGAACGCGGACGCGAGCCTTACATACTGAAGGAACTCCATGAGGAATACGGAAAGTACATTTTTCCGGAATTTGCTTCTTTCGATAGAGAATATTGCCAGACACACCTTCCTGTGATGAAACAAACCTCAGCCGAAGGACATGCTGTACGTGCAGTTTATATGTATACAGCTATGGCGCATCTTGCCCGATTAGAGCAGAACGATGAACTTTTGAATGTCTGTGAGAAATTGTATGAAAATATTGTAAACAGGCGTATGTATATTACCGGTGGAATTGGTTCTGCAGGAACAGGTGAACGTTTTACTTGCGATTACGATCTTCCAAATGATATGGCTTATGCAGAAAGTTGTGCATCAATCGGGCTTGCTATGTTTTGTCAACAAATGTTTGAGGCCACAGAAAATGGAAAGTATATTGACACTATGGAGAGAGCACTTTATAATACGGTCCTCTCAGGAATTTCTCTTGATGGCAAAAAATTTTTTTATGTAAATCCATTAGAAGTATGGCCCGAAGTTATAAAGAAAAATCCAGATCATGCACACGTAAAAGCTACTCGCCAGAGTTGGTTTTCTTGTGCATGTTGCCCCCCCAACATTGCACGGACATTAGCCAGTTTACAAAGCTATGCCTGCTATATCAAAGAGACGACTGCTTATATTGGTTTATATTTGTCTGGTATCTGGAATTTGCATTTTGGCAAGGGTGCCTTGGCAATACGCATAGATACAGCTTATCCTTTTGATGGAGAAGTACGAATGACCATTGTAGAAACACAAGGAGATACTAATGCTTCCATAGCGTTCCGAATTCCGAAATGGAGTAAAAAAACGCAGATATTTGAAGATGGAAAGCAAATAGAATCCCCAGAAGAAAACGGTTTTATTACTTGTACAAAGAAATGGGAAATAAATATGTCTGTAGTTCTCAAATTTGATATGCATCCAAGATTTATGTTTGCAAATCCAAAAGTACGGGCAGATGCTGGGAAAACAGCACTTATGAAAGGTCCTTTAGTATATTGCTTCGAAGAAGAAGATAATGGAGAAAACCTTTCGGCTCTCAGTGTGGATATCTGCAGTAAAATTCAAGAATTGTATGATAAAGAACTTTTTGGAGGAACTAACATCTTGCAAATTTCTGGATGGCGTGAAGAACAAAGTGAATGGGGAGAAGAATTATATCGACCTTTTGTGACAAAGAAAAAAAGAGTTATTTTGAAAGCTATTCCTTATTGTTTTTGGAATAACAGAAAACCTGGTGAAATGCGAGTTTGGATGGAGGCAGAAAAAGAACGATAAAGTATTGTAAAAAATGTAGGAGAACTGTAAAAAAATAAAGTTTTTTCTTTGATTGTCCGCTAATTTGTGATATAATGGTACGGAATGAATTTTTATGTACAATTTTCTATAGGAGGGACAATCATATGAGCAATACTTGTGGATGTCAGAATGGCGGAAACGCAGATTTCACAGAACTGGCTCCCGTACTGGAAAAATATGCAAAGGTACCGGGAAGTCTTATCACCATCCTTCAGCAGACACAGGATATTTACGGTTACCTCTCTCTGGATGCCATTAATTACATCGCAGAGAGAACCGGGATCATGCCTGCGAAAATTTATGGTGTCGCTACATTCTATGCGCAGTTCCGTCTGCAGCCTATTGGCAAATATCTTATCATGCTCTGCAAGGGTACTGCCTGTCATGTAAACGGCGCAGACATGATAGAAGAGGCGGTTACGGAACATCTTGGAATCAAGGACGGAGAGACAACGGAGGACGGACTGTTCACACTGAACAACGTAGCCTGTCTGGGATGCTGCTCTCTGGCACCGGTCATGATGGTTCGTACAGCAGAGGGTGAAGAGACCTTTGGTAACCTGACAAAAGCTTCCGTTAAGAAGATTCTTGACGATTACAAAGCAAAGAACGCATAGGAGGCAGAGATATGAAAGTTGTTGTAGGACAGGGCAGCTGCGGTATTGCTACCGGCGCGAAAAAAACCTCTAATGAATTCGAAAGAATCGTGGCGGAGAAAAATCTGACAAACGTCGTGATCGACAAGACCGGCTGTATCGGTACCTGTTATCTGGAGCCGATCGTTGATGTATATAACGACGAAGGTGCTCTGGAAGCAAGATATGTGAAATGTACCACAGAAAAGGTAGAGCGTATTGTGGAAGAACATCTCATCGGCGGCAAGCCGGTAGAAGAGTATGTGATTCCGGCTGAGGATGAGGCATTCCTTACCCAGCAGCAGAGAATCGTTCTTCGCAACTGCGGTATGATCAACCCGGAAAAAATCGAAGAATATATCGCTACCGGCGGATATGAGGCAGCAAAAAAAGTCATCACTTCCATGACACCGGACGAAGTTATCGAGGAGATCAAGGTTTCCGGACTTCGCGGACGAGGCGGTGCAGGCTTCCCCACCTGGTTCAAATGGAATGCCATCAAGTCCAATAAAGGCGCACAGAAATACATGGTCTGCAATGCGGACGAAGGTGACCCGGGCGCATTCATGGACCGTTCCGTATTGGAAGGTGACCCGCACTCCCTGCTGGAAGGAATGATCATCGGAGGTTTTGCCGCAGGCGCTACCGAAGGTATCATCTACTGCCGTGCAGAGTATCCGCTGGCGATCGCCCGTCTGGAAATTGCCATGGCGCAGGCGAGAGAAAAAGGATATCTCGGCAAAAATCTTTTTGGAACAAACTTTAACTTTGACATCCGCATCAAGGCCGGTGCCGGTGCGTTTGTCTGCGGTGAGGAGACAGCCCTCATTGCTTCCCTGGAAGGCGAGCGCGGTATGCCGCGTCTGAAACCCCCGTTCCCGGCAGCGAAGGGATATTGGAAGCTTCCTACCAACATCAATAACGTTGAGACCTACGCAAACGTTGCCTGGATCATGCTGAACGGCGGACAGGCATTTGCAGACAGAGGCGCTGAGAAATCCAAAGGCTCCAAGGTATTCGCTCTGGCAGGCAAAATCAAGAAGGGCGGTCTCGTGGAAGTTCCCATGGGTATGACACTGAAGGAAGTTATCTACAACATCGGCGGCGGCATCAAGAACGACAAGAAGTTCAAAGCCGTACAGATGGGCGGTCCTTCCGGCGGATGTATTCCGGCAGAGCTTATCGACACTCCGGTTACATACGAAGATATCAACAAGACCGGTGCGATCGTCGGATCCGGCGGTATGATCGTTATGGACGAAGATACCTGTATGGTAGACATGGCAAGATTCTTCCTCGACTTTACCAAGAAGGAATCCTGCGGAAAATGTAACTACTGCCGTATCGGTACCAAGAGAATGCTTGAGATTCTTGAGCGTATCACACGAGGCGAAGGCAAGGATGGCGATATCGAGCTTCTGGAAGAGCTTGCAGGCAAGATCAAGGACGGCGCAATGTGCGGTCTTGGCCAGACAGCTCCCAACCCGGTTCTAACCACGATCAAATACTTCCGCAATGAGTATGAAGACCACATTTACAATCACAAATGTACTGCAAAATCCTGTAAAGCTCTCATCAGCTATGAGATTACTGAGAATTGTAAGGGTTGCGGTGCCTGCGCAAGAAAATGTCCGGTAGGTGCGATCAGCGGCGAAAAGAAATCCATGCACAAGATCGACCCGAGCATTTGTATCAAGTGCGGCAAGTGTGAAGAATCCTGTAAGTTTGACGCAGTAAAGAGAGTTTAATAGGAGGTATGGACTGTGAATAAATACAGATTGAATATCGACGGAAAAGAAGTCTATGGACTTCCCGGCCAGACAATTCTTGAAGTATGCAGAGAAAACGATATTTTCATTCCGACCCTCTGCTATGACGAGAGAACAGAAATTTATGGCGCATGCGGACTTTGTATGGTAGAAATGGAAGGCAATCCCAAGCTCTGGAAGGCCTGTGCAACCGAGATTGCTCCCAATATGGTAATACATACAAACACTCCCCGTGTCATTGAATCCAGAAAAACAAACCTGGAGCTCCTTCTTTCCAACCATAAAGGAGACTGCCGTCCGCCCTGTATGCTGGCATGTCCGGCAGGTACAGACTGTCAGGGCTATGTAGGCCTGATCGCAAACGGACAGTACGAAGAAGCGATCAAGCTGATCCGTGAGAACATTCCTCTTCCGGGTGCCATCGGACGTGTATGTCCGCATCCCTGTGAGACGGCATGCCGCCGCGGTATGGTGGACGAGCCGATCGCGATCGCAAACCTGAAGAGATTTGCGGCAGATACAGATGAATTTGGCGAAGATCCGTTCATGCCGGAGTGCGAACCGGATACCGGAAAGAACGTTGCCATCATCGGCGGCGGCCCTTACGGACTTTCCATGGCATACTTCCTGCGTCAGCTGGGTCATGACGTGGAGACTGCCGTCCGCCCTGTATGCTGGCATGTCCGC
>QFCE01001992.1_pt1 | contig 22844 bp, 19 predicted proteins | sample 5346091 | NCBI WGS metagenome assembly QFCE01 (sample SAMN09062252, study PRJNA434731) | Human gut metagenome, whole genome shotgun sequencing project. | isolation source: stool timepoint A chromium assembly | host: Homo sapiens | collected 2015 | reverse complement strand
CCCACACCGTGGGTTGCCACGATCAGTGTCAATACTCCGAAGGCAGCCTTCCAGTCAATGCGGGAAAGATATCCCGCGCAGGCTGGAACCGCAATAAACACGGAGTCAAAAAGCGCAACGCCCACGGCAGCTCTGGCCGACACGCCGAACACCACCAGAAGCGGCATCACCAGAACCGGACCGCCGGCTCCGGACAGAGAGCAGATGGCTCCGGTTATCACGCCCAGTGCCACAAGAAAGACCATGGAATCCGTAAGCTTCTTCTGTTTTATAATGATTTCCGTCCCGCCCCCGGCCTGCTCTGCGGCCAGCGTCTCCTCTGCGGACTTCTTTTCCTTCCACATCCGCAGAAGAATGGACAAACCGGAAAACAGCACGACCACATAGAGAATCACCTTCACTGTATCCTTGGCAATGAAGGATTGGAGGAACACCCCCAGCACTGCACCGATCAGGCTTCCTGCCCCCAGCTTCACCGACATGGACACATCCAGATTTCCCTGTTTATGATAATAAAAAGAGCCAATGCAGCCGGAAACCAAAAAGGCAAGGAAGCTGTAGGCCAGCGCCCGGTCTACGTCATACCCCAGGGCCCCCGTATAAAGCATGGGAAGCAGAAATCCCGCAATGCCGCAGATGCCGATACAGGCGCCTATCACGCCGTTGGCCAGGCCGATCACTGCAAGAACCGCCGCACTCAGTCCGCTCATGCGCTCACCTCCCCTGTTTCCATATATTTTTTTGCCTGCCACAAAATATGCTCCTCATCCAGAGTCAGAACCTGTCGGTCTCGCATAAGAAAGCTTCCCGCAGCCATAACATCCGCCACATCTCCCCCGGTGACGCATTCCAGCAAAGTATTGACCGGATTTGCCGTTGGTATAAGATGGGGCTTTGTCCAGTCAATGGAAATCAGATCCGCATGGTATCCAGCTTTTATCACCCCAAGGCGTCCCGCTTCCCCAAGAATTTCCGCACCGTTTTTTGCTGCCATGGAAAGAATGGTTTTTGCAGGCATCACAGCAGGGTCTGCATTTTGGACACCCCGCACCGCATTCATCACAGAACGGAAAATCCGCATCTCATTCCACAGACTTAATCCTCCATGGGCTGCTCCGTCCGTCCCCAGACCTACGCAGACACCGCGCTCCAGAAGCCCCGGCGTATCGGGAACTCCTTTTCCGCAGTTGCTGAAAGGGCAGTGTACCACCTTGGCGCCTGCCTGCGCCAGAAGCTTTTGTTCCCGCGCCGAAAGCAGGATTCCATGGGCAGCCACAAAATGTGCGCCCAAAGCCCCCAGCTCCTCCAGATATTCCACCGGTCGCTTCCGGTACTGCTCCAGGGTGTAATTCACCTCTCCTGCATACTCGTTCATATGGGCCTGCAAAAAGGTTCCCCTCCGTTTCGCCTCAGCGGATGATTCCCGGATCAGCGCTTCGCTGCAGTTCATAAGAGCCCGCAGGGAATAGTAGACCTTGAGATTTCCCCTTCCATGGAAGCGTTCAAACAGTCGCTCTTCTGATGCCAGCACCTCCTCTGTTCCCTGGCGTATGGAATCCGGAAGGTTTCCTTTGTCCATACCGGAGCAGGACAGCGCTCCGCGAAGCCCGGATTTTGCATACACCTCTCCTGCTTCCTCCATAAAATATCCGCCGGATTCCACAAAGCCCGTAGTTCCGTTTTTTATCATTTCAAGTGCTGCAAGGGAGGCGCTCAGCTTCATTTTTTCCGGTGTGAGTGTGCTCTCAAAAGGAAGCATGATCCTCGTCCATATCATGGGAAGCTCGTCCAGAACAGCGCCTTTCAGAAGCTGCTGTCCGGTGTGCATATGACAGTCCACCAGTCCCGGAAGAAACAGCCGGTCTCTGCCATCCACAGTCTCTGCAGCCTCATAGCTGTTTTGTCCCTCTTTTTCCACAGCCAGAATTTTTCCGTCTTTTATGACGAGCGCCATATCTGCAGCCACCGTCATATCCTCCATAAGGCAGGAGGTATGCCGTATCCATACATCACAGTTGATTTTGCTGTTCATAACAAACCGCCTTTAAATTACATTTGTCAAAGATAAGGTTATCTGAGAAATGGTGGCGGAAGCCACAAAGGTTCCCACCATAACAAGAGCCGCGATCAGAAGCATTTTCCAGCCCTGACGCACAAACTCCTTCAGCTTGTCGCTGATGGAAATTCCCGCATAGGCTCCAACCATGGTAAGAGGCGCAGTAAAATTGATCTTTCCCGCCGCCTCGATGACATACTCCCGCGCCGGACACAGCGGGGAGGCCACAAGAAGCCCTATGAGAGAACAGTACGCAATCACCGGAAGCTTGATGGGAACGACCTTGCTGACCACTACTGCTGCGAGAGAAATCAGCAGCAGGATCGCGATTCCCGGAAGAGAATCCATAAAGCTCACCTGAAAGCCCACAAAATTTGCCAGCGCAATTCCAAGCCCTGCCACCACAAACATTACAATCCACTCAACATATCGCATCGCTGTTCCTCCTGATTTTTATGCTTCCCGGGAATCTTCTTGTTTCTTCCCTGATTTTCTGAATTTCTGTGCCAGTCTGTCATGAACCGGGCCCAGACGCGGCTCCAACACTCTGTACAGCCAGTTGCACAACGGCACGCCGATAAACATTGCCATATAGATCCCGTCAATACCGGAAATGGTTTCACTGGTACTTGCCAGAGCCGCGATTTCCGTAGCCATGGCAGGATACATTTCCGAGAGACTTGCCGTAGCCGACGCCATCATGATCCCCGCGCCCACACCGGAAGCCATTCCCAGCGAATAAGGGTGAAACAGCCCTGTAGAAGCCACTACCGTTGCCATAAAGCCAAAAAATATGGTGCCCACCATGCCGCCGATGATGTAGACTGACAGACTTCCTCTGGCCTCCGGACTTTCCGGCCCGAACATATCCTGCATCAGCGCAAGATTCGTCTCCCGGTTGATGGAGTGACAGGCCCCCACGGACTCCCGCTTCATTCCCAGCAAAATGGCAATGGGCAGAGACAAAAAGATGGTGCCGAGATTTCCGAACTCCTGCAGAAGAAGCGCCGGCCCTGCCGAAAGCACTGTCTCGATGCTCGCACCTGCGTTGATCCCAAGCTTTGCGATAAAGGGGCAGATACACACGATGACCAGTTTTGACGCAGCCTTCACCTGCGGCTTTTTAAAAATTTTCAGAACCTGCGGACCAGTGATGATCCCCATGAGAATCGAATAAAAAATGGGAAATAAGATCAGCGTTCCCGGCCCCATGGGAATTTTGATTTGACCGATGCCGTCCGCAATGATGATAAACAAAAAAGCGGCAAAATAAATCTTCCATTCCTTTCTGAGCCTTTCCCCAAGGCCGGTGTACAGATAACTTTCCTGCTTCATGTTGTCCTCCTTTGCTCTTTCCTTTTTCGTTCAGGAGAGGTTTCCTGTTGTGCTTATGATAAAAAATTTCCGCAAAAGAAAAAAGGACAAATGGCGCTTTTTGCAGAAAAAAGCAAAAAAATATGGTATAATATGAACACTTAATGAATTCAAGCCAAAGGCGCAGAATGAATTTAGTGTGAATTTATACCTGGACACTTAGCGAGGTCGATCGATGCGAACACCGAGCTTAGTGTCCACGGTATTTCCCGTGACACTTAATGAATTCAAGCCAAAGGCGCAGAATGAATTTCGTGTGAATTTATAAAAGACACTTAAGGAATTTAAAACACCCCGCAGGAGGCCTTCCATGAATCTGGATGAACTGATCGCGCGCTTTCCCGATGTAAAAACCTATTTTGAATACATGCCGCCGGAGCTTCATAACCGCTACACGATCCGCACCTATGCCCCCGGAACCATCATTCACCAGAAGGATTATCCCCTCAATTATTTTGGCATTGTCTGCAGCGGCGATCACCGGGTGATCAACGAATTTGAAAACGGCAACGTATTCATGATCGAAAAAAACGAAGCCATCGACTTTATCGGCGAGGTTACGATCCTTGCTGGCAAAGAAAAAACCTCCGTCACCATTGAAACGCTGACAGAGTGTGTGGTATTTCTGATCTCCAGAGCGGATTTTGAAATGTGGATTTCCAGGGATATCCATTTTCTGCGCCTGGTTTCCCACAAGATTGCTTACAAGCTTTACCGCTCTTCCTACAACCGGGGAGCCAAACTTTTTTATCCGCCCACTTTCCTCTTCCTGGATTATCTGGTAAAATACGCTTTAAGCCACGACATTGACCATCTGGGAGAGATCACCCTCAAAAAGACAAGGGAGGGGATCCGCGAAGAACTGGGCATGACGGTCAAAACCATCAACCGTACCATTACCAAACTAAAATCCGACGGCCTCATCGGCATTCGCAAAGGAAAGGTTACTCTGAATCTTGAGCAGCTTTCTCTGGCGCAGGATGCCCTTGCGGCAGAACGGGCAAAATAAACGACTGACATCAGAAAAGAGGATTTCCCATGAAAAAAGAAGAAAATTTCTTCCCGGCACAGCTGCTGGGAATTCTAGGCTGCAACTCTCTGGAAAACGCGCAGAAACAGCTGGCCTCCGCGCAGGAAATGATGGCTCGCTACCGCTGTGCGATCATGGAGGTGGAAACAAAATTCCGGGTCCTGGACGAACAGCTCTCTCTCCAAAAAGAACGCAATCCCATCGAGAGCATCAAGACAAGGCTCAAATCTCCGGAAAGCATCCGTGGAAAATTAAAGCGCCGGGAGCTGCCCCTGACCCTCGACTCTATTGAAAACAACCTTAACGATGTGGCAGGTGTCCGTGTCATCTGTTCCTTTGTGGACGATATTTACATGCTGGCTGACTGTCTCATCCAGCAGGATGACATTGAGCTTCTGGAGACCAAGGATTACATCAAGCATCCCAAGCCCAACGGCTACCGCAGCCTTCATCTTATCATCCAGATTCCGATTTTTCTCCAGAATGAGAAACGGCTCATGAAGGTGGAGGTGCAGCTTCGCACCATTGCCATGGAATTCTGGGCCAACCTGGAACACCGTATGCGCTACAAAAAAAATGTGGAGGAAGACATCCTTCAGAAAACCTCCCGGGAGCTCTGGGAATGTGCCGAGGTAAGCGCCGCTCTGGACGAGCGTATGCAGTCCATCCGAAATATGATAGAACGAAAAAACGAAGTGTGAATTTTCACACTTCGCTTTTTTGTCCTCTGCACAGTCAGAGGGTTTTATTTTACATCGCCCACAAAGAACAGGGCAACGGTTCCCGGTCCGGAATGAGAGCCAATGGTTGCGCCCACGTAATTCATCATCACCGTTTTCAGATTATATTTCTCTTTGATTTTATTCACTACAAACTCTGCGTCCTCCTGACAGTCTCCGTGACTGATAAAAATGGTATCGCAGCCTGCCTTGTAGCTTCCAATGTGCTCGTCCATGAGCTTCACCAGCTCCAGAAGCGCTTTTTTGCGGCCTCGCACCTTACCGATGGCAACCAGCTTGCCTTCCTCATCCACATGAAGCACCGGTTTGATGTTCAGCATGCTTCCCACAACGGCTGTGGTCTTGGACACGCGTCCGCCTCTGTGCAGGTGGTTCAGGTCATCGACGGTAAACAGATGAACGATATGGTTCTTGTTTTCCTCTGTCCATCTGGCCACGCTCTCCATGTCCTCGCCGGCCTCTTTTTTCATCTGCGCCAGATAGACCAAAAGTCCTTCCCCCAGAGATGCTCCCAGGGAATCTACCACTGTGATCGTGCGCTCCGGATACTCTTCTCTGAGTTCCTCCGCCGCGATCCGCGCGCTGTTATATCCTCCGCTCAGGCCGGAAGAAAAGGCAATATGAAGCACATCCTTTCCCTCTTTCAGGTAAGGCTCCATCAGATTTCTCACATCCTCCGGATTCACCTGGGCCGTTGTGGGCAGAGAACCATTTCTCATACGGTCATAGAACTCCTTCACCGGTAAAAAATTGCCGTATGTATAATGCTTATCGTCAATATAGTAACTAAAATATGCGCATCCTACGCCATGCTCCCGGAAAAATTCCTGGGGCAGATCTGAATTGTCATCCGTGGTGATCACATAATCTCTCATTTGGACTCCCTCCATTTTCTGTCAATGTGTTTCCGCCTTAAATGATACCATTTTGTCCCTTTCAATGCAAGAAAAAACAGCCTCAGCTGCCCAGAACTTTCCGGGCAGCCTGAAGCTGATTATCTTCCTCATGGCTGATTTCTTCTTTGTTCAGCAGCTCGCTGTCAAGCCGCACCTCCACATCCGGCGCGATCCCTTTCTCATGAATGCTGTTTCCCTTTGGCGTATAATAGCGGGAAACCGTCAGCTTCACCGCGCTTTTGTCTTCCAACGGAAGAATGGCCTGCACCACGCCTTTTCCGTAGGTGTTCGTTCCCACAATGGTTCCAATGCTATAATCCTGCACTGCGCCTGCAAAAATCTCGGAGGCGCTGGCGCTTGCCTCGTTTACCAGCACTGCCAGCGGCATCTTGAGAGGATGTTCCCCGTCACAGGTATATTCCTCCCTGTTTCCGTACTTATCCTCGGTGTACACAATGAGCCCCTCCGGCAAAATTTCCCGCAAAATGTCACAGACTGAAGTCAGAAGGCCTCCCGGATTTCCCCGCAGGTCTATGATCAGTTGCTCCATTCCCTCCTCGGAAAGCTGCGCAAACGCTTCCTGATACTGCTCGCAGGTCACTCCGCTGAAGCTGCTGATACGGATATAGCCGGTATTTTCGTCCAGCATCTCCGGAAAGACTGTGGGAAGCTCCACATCTGTGATTTCCACGGAAAAAGAAAGCGGTTCTTCCACATCCTGGCGGTGCACCGTAAGCGTGACGGCTTCTTTGCTGCTCTCCTGCACAAGGTCCACCACCTCCGAAGTTTCCATTTCTGTCACATCCACGCCGTCAACAGCGCTTATGATATCCTCCGCCTTCACTCCCGCCTTTTCTGCCGGCCCTCCTTCGTAGCATTCCACTACCCGGACGCCGCCCTCAGGGTTCTTCTGCAGCGCCACACCGACTCCCACGTAAGCGCCCTCTGTCGCAGAGCTTTCCTCCTCGTACTCCTCTTCTGTGTAGTAATAGGAATACGGATCTCCCAGACCGTAGAGAAGGCCTGCGTAAAGACCTTCCTCCAGCTCTTCTTTTTCCGGTTCCTCCAGATAATTCCGGTCTATCACCTGTTCCAGATAGGACAGTTTCTTTATTACGCCGGGGTCTGCCAATACCCCATCCCCGACCGTTATCCGAATCCCAAACAGCAGCAGGAGCGCTGTAACTGCGCCACCCGCTGCTGCTCCCTGCCAAAATTTTTTGTTCTTCATAGTTGTATTATAGTTTCCTCAAGGGCAAATTATACCCGCAAATGCTTTCTTGTAGTCCAGAAGCTTCCCACAAGGCCGATGCCCACGCCAAGCGCCAGCCCGATGGGCAGCAGCGTCTGGTAGATCTGTCCCGCCGGGATAAACTCCACAATTCCGCTGAGCACATTGAATTTTGTGAGAATGTAATGCACAACCGTATTGTACACAAAGTAAAGTCCAATGAGGGGAATCGCCGCTCCGATGACACCCAGGACGATACCCTCCAGCACAAAGGGACTTCTGACAAACCGGTCCGTTGCCCCAATGAATTTCATAATCCCGATCTCCTCGCTTCGCACGGCAATCCCCACAGATACGGTATTGCTGATGAGGAAGACGGAAATCGCCAGCAAAATGACGATCACTGCAACGGATACGTAGGAAACTACCCGGTTGATGGAACCAAGGGTATTGGCAGCCTGCTCGGACTGATAAACCACCCGGACATTCTCCAGGCTTTCCACGTAAGCCACCAGCTCGCCCTGTTTCTCAATATCCTTCATATACACCTGATAGTTGGAATGGTTCACCAACGGATTGTCGTCCTTGAAGCCTTCTGCCGCTTCTGATCCGTCAAAATATTCTTCTTTGAATTTTTCCCAGGCTTCCTCCGCAGATTCATACTCCACTCGCGCCACCTCCGGACGTGCCTTGATCTGCTCTCCCACAGCCGCAATGGCTTCCTCCGAAGTTCCCTCGTTGAAGAACACGGTGATCGGCAGCTCCTGCTCCATTTTCTTGGTCAGATAATTCACATTGTTTACGATAGAATAAAAAATACCGAACAGGAAAATGCAGGCCGCCATCGTGAGAATGGAAGCCATGGAAAACATCCAGTTGCTTTTAATGTTTTTGATGCCCTGTTTGAGGACATACCAGATCGTACTAGGCCTCATGGTATCCGCCCTCCTTCACATCGCTGACGATCACGCCGTCATGCATGGTAACCACGCGTTTTTTCATGGCGTTTACGATTTCTTTGTTGTGTGTGACTACAAGCACGGTAGTTCCCCTCTGGTTGATCTGCTCCAGAAGCTTCATGATCTCATCTGAGGTCTTGGGATCCAGATTACCGGTGGGCTCGTCCGCCAGAAGAATATCCGGCCGGTTTACCAGGGCTCTGGCAAGCGCCACTCTCTGCTGCTCCCCGCCGGAAAGCTCGTCCGGCATGGATTTGTATTTGCTGGCAAGACCAACCTCCTGAAGCACCTCCGGCACACGCTTGCGGATCACGCGGGTGGGACGTCCGATGACACGCTGGGCAAACGCCACATTCTCATACACATCCCGGTCTTTCAGAAGCCGGAAATCCTGGAATACCACGCCCAGCTTTCTCCGATATTTGGGGATCCGTCTGCGCTTCATTTTTTCCAGATGCTCTCCGCTGACTATGGTCTGTCCGGAGCTGCTGTCCAGCTCCTTCATCAACAGCTTTATCAATGTGGATTTTCCGGAACCGCTGCTGCCCACTACAAACACAAACTCTCCCTTATCCACATGCAAATTGGCATGATTTACAGCCGGAAGTCCCGGACCGTAAGACTTGCTTACATCTACCAAATCAATCATGAAAATCCTCCCGTCTTTTCCCTTTTCGGGAAAAGGCATAAAAATTTTGCTTTTTAATTTTTTCGTAACATTATTGTAATATATTATTTCTGAGATTGCAAGTATTTTTTTCGATTACCTTTTTGCCGCGCAAAACAGCCCGTACTGGCTCCCACACAGGAACCTGACGGGCCGTTGCTGTTCTGCTATGTAGCTTTTCTTTAGTACTCCTGCGGCTCCATGTATTTCATGTAGCGCACAACCATCAGCGCGATCTTAAAGGTAATGGCATCCTCAAACACTCTCAGGTCAAGACCTGTGCTCTTCTGCAATTTGTCCAGACGGTACACGAGCGTGTTTCTGTGGATGTACAGCTGTCTGGAAGTCTCGGACACATTCAGGCTGTTTTCAAAGAACTTGTCAATGGTGACAAGGGTTTCCTCGTCAAAGTCATCGGGAGATTTTCCCTCAAAAATTTCTTTGATGAACATTTTGCACAGAGGAATAGGAAGCTGGTAGATCAGACGGCCGATTCCTAGAGAACTGTACGCGATCACCTCTTTGTCTCCGAGGAAGATCTTGCCTACATCCAGCGCCATGCGGGCTTCCTTGTAGGAACGGGAAACCTCCTTGAGCTCCTGTACAATGGTTCCGTAAGCAATATGGGTTCTTCCGTCATGGCTCAAATCCAGGGTGTCAAGAATGCTGTAGGCCAGTTTATCCATCTCCGGATAATTCTCATTGTCTTCCAGCTCCTTGACAATGATAATGCTCTTCTCATCCACCGCAGTAATAAAATCCTTGGTCTTTCCCGCAAAGAGAGCCTTGACGCTCTCCATGGCACTGTGATCTTTCTCCTGCTTCAGCTCCAGGATCATGACAACCCTGCGTCTGTCCGCGTCAATATGAAGCTTTTTCGCACGGTTATAGATATCCACCAGCAGCAGATTATCCAAAAGCAGATTCTTGATAAAGCTGTCCTTGTCAAACCGCTCCTTATAAGCCACGATCAGGCTCTGGATCTGGAATGCCGCAAGCTTCCCTACCATATAGGTATCCTCATCATCCCCGTGAACCACGAGAACATACTCCAGATGATAATCGTCACATACCTTAAAATATTGATATCCTCTCACAAGCTGACTGTCTGCCTGAGACTCCACAAATGCCTGGATATCTCCCGGCTCCACAGTAAGCTCTGCAAAGGTGGACGCAAGCACCTTGCCCTCTGCGTCCATAATACAAAATTCTGTTCTGGATATCTCCTTCAGACCTTCCAGTGTATTCTGCAGTACCTGATTTGAAACCATTCCACCCCGTCCCTTCTTTTGCATATTTATTCAGGAAGTTTTGAACATACTCACAATTTTTTTTAAATACATGTCTATTTTAATACAAAATCACCAAAAATGAAAGAGGAAAGGTAAAAAAATTTACAAGTTTTTGTTCAAAATTTCCTATTTCTTCTCTATAAAGCCCTCGCCATGCACTTCACGGGCATCGGAGACGATGACAAAGGCTTTTGGATCGATCTCATCCACCCGCTCCTTCAGAAGAACGATCTGTTTTTTTCCAACCACACAGTACAGCATCATCTTTTTCTCGCCGGAATACATTCCCTGGGCAAAAATCCCGGTCACGCCCCGGTCGATCTCTTCCATGATCATTTTTGCGATCTCCTGCGGCTTTTCCGTGATGATATAGGCCTGCTTGGAGAACTTGAGACCCTCGATCAGGCCGTCAGATACCTTGGTCACGATAAACACTGCAATGATCGCATACAGCGCCTTCTGAATCCCAAACACGTACGCGCCGACAAGAACAATGGTTCCGTCGATGATCTGCATGATCTGGGCAATGGTATAGTGGCGCAGCCTGGTCTGAATCAGAGCCGCCATCATATCTGTTCCGCCTGTGGTGCCCCGTCCCAGGAACACCAGACCGATGCCTGCTCCCAGGAAAATTCCGCCGTACACAGCCGTGAGGAGCAGATCGTCCCCCGCAATGGAAAAGCCGGGCAGAACCGCCAGCCACACCGTAAGGCACATATCTCCGATAAACGCTTTTTTTGCAAACGCAAATCCGCGGATTTTAATTCCCAGAAGAAAGACCGGAACATTCAGGCAAAAATTGGTCATCCACAGAGGAATGCCTCCCTCGATAAAGCTTTCTGTCCATGCCTTTACAATAATAGCCACGCCGGAAAACCCTCCGGTGACCAGGCCGGCCGCGTCAAAAGCCGAGGTAATGGCGAAGCCCATAAGACCTGTTCCGATGACAATGAGCAGATATTCCACATACCATGGTTTCTTTCCACTTATTTTCATATTTTTCTCCATATGCAAACTTTTTTTATTTAGCAAATTAAAGCAAAGAACGGGCAACAGTCCAAGGACTGCCCCCGTTCTTATGTTTGCCTTATTTTCCAGGCTTATTTATGAAACTCACAAAATGATAGCTTTCCATTATCTGGAAGTATTTGACAATCCTGGGATACAGGGGCTCAGCCTTCTCGCCGAACTGTTCTTTGACAAGAACCGCTATCTCTGAGACTGTCTTCTCGCCGTCAATGAGCGGCCAGATAAAGCTTCCGTTGGGATCCAGATGCACTTTCGTGAATCTCGGCTTCCCGAATACCTTCTGCGCAATGGTGTTGAAGGCGCCTGTGTTCTCGATTTCGAGGATCACACGCTGCTTCAGGTCCCTGTGCCAGCGGATTTCGCTGTTCTGCTTCGGTATCAGATCCAGATAATTAATTTGTGGTTCGTTTTTTTTCTTTTTTCTCATCAATCTTTAATCAATCTTTATTCTTTTTCCACAGAGAGAATTTCAGCAGGCTGAGTACGATGAGTGCCATCAGTACCACGCCGCCGATGTTGCCGAAGAAGAACTTGTCTCCAAGGCTCAGGTTTACACCAACAACGGTCAGGATTGCCAGAAGGATACCAATCAGACCCTCGCCGGCGATCATACCTGCACAGAACAGGGTACCGTCTGTCGTCTGGCGCTCTTTCACCTTAGCGTCAACTTTCTTACGTCCATCCATGAACATACGTACCACACCACCGATCATGATGGTTGCGTTCAGGTAGATCGGAAGGTAGAGACCGATTGCGAAGGGCATTACCGGAATTCTCAGGATCTCCAGGCCAAGAGCAAGGAATACACCGATGAATACCAGGTTCCAGGGAAGCTCGCCGCCCATGATACCCTCTACGATCATCTTCATCAGAGTTGCCTGCGGTGCCGGAACCTCTGCTCCGCCGAAGCCCCATGCTGCATTCAGAAGGTACAGCACGCCGCCGATGGCAAATGCAGCTGCAACAACACCGATCAGCTCTGCGATCTGCTGCTTCTTCGGTGTAGCGCCCAGAAGGTAACCGGTCTTCAGGTCCTGAGAAGTATCACCTGCGATAGCAGCTACGATACAGATAACAGAACCAATGGCAATGGCTGCGGTCATACCGCTGATGCCTGTGTCACCGCTTGCCTTGATAGCAAAGGTTGCGATCAGAAGGGTTGCGATCGCCATACCGGAAACCGGGTTGTTGGAACTTCCGATCAGACCAACCATACGGGAAGATACGGTTGCGAAGAAGAAACCAAAAATAACGATGATCGCTGCGCCCAGAAGGTTTACCGGAATTGCCGGAACTACCCAGATCACAAATACCATGATCACGATTCCCAGAAGGATGAGGTTCATGGGAAGATCCTGCGCAGTTCTCTCTGTGCTGGTATTCTTGCCGCCCTTCATGCTCTTCATGGAATCACGGAAGGTGCTTACGATCAGCGGCAGGGATTTGATCAGGGAAATGATACCGCCGGTAGCGATAGCGCCTGCGCCGATGTATTTTACATAGTTGCTCCAGATTGCGGATGCGCCGCCTGCCGCATACATGTTTGCGATTGTGTCTGTTCCCGGGTACATAACCATATCCGGTCCGAACAGGCAGATCAGCGGGATGATTACCAGCCAGCCAACGATAGAGCCTACAAACATGAAGGAAGCGATTCTCGGTCCTACGATATAGCCGACACCAACCAGGGCCGGATACACTTCCATACCGATCTCGCCCTTGAAGGACTTGATTGCCATGGTAACGTCAGCCGGGATAACTTTCAGGCCGTCTACAACGAATTTGAATGCAGCTGCAAGTCCCATACCGGTAAATACTGTCGCTGCGTTGGAGCCGCCCTCTTCGCCTGCCAGAAGAACCTCTGCACATGCAGTTCCTTCCGGATAGAGAAGTGTTGCGTGCTCTTTTACGATCAGTGCGTTACGTAAGGGTACCATGAACAGTACGCCGAGAACGCCGCCGCAAAGTGCGATCAGAGTGATCTCCACAAGGCTCGGCATATCGCATAAGCCTTCTTCTGCCCACAGGAATAATGCAGGCATGGTGAAGATCGCACCGGCTGCCAGAGACTCACCGGCAGAACCGATGGTCTGGACAATGTTGCTCTCCAGGATGGAGTTTTTCTTCATGATGACGCGGATAACGCCCATGGAGATAACTGCTGCCGGAATGGAAGCAGATACAGTCATACCAACGCGCAGGCCAAGGTAAGCGTTTGCTGCGCCGAATACAACTGCGAGGATGATACCCATGATTATGGATGTCACGGTAAATTCCGGGGTGATTTTTTCGGCCGGAATATACGGTTTGAACTCTTTGTTGTCGTTCATCTTTCCTCTCCTTTTTTAAATTTTTTATGAAATTTTAATAAATCTCAAGTATGTATTATACTGTGGATCACTTTGTTTTGCAAGCATTTTTGTGATTTTTTGGGAAGAACGGTGGGAAATCCGGCGGGTTTTTGGTATATTTTGCAATAATTTTCCTCACTGCCCATCCGCATCCAGCTGCCTGGAAAGGTACCTTCCCACCATTCTGGAAAATCCGGAAATCTCCCGGATATAGGCAAAATCCTTGCCGAAAATCTTTTTTTCCGCCGCCAGGTCCTTCTCTTCCCCGGCAAACACGCCCAGCACGCTTACCCCCTGGCTTCGCAGGCGCCGTACCTCGGTTGCAGTGTCCGCGATCGCGTAGCTCCCCTGATAGGGCGCAGGGTTTCTTGCGTTTGGGCGGTTGACGATCACATCGTAGGGACGGCCGTCACTTAAGACGATGAGGATCTTTTTCTCTTCTTCTCTCTGCAAAAGCCCGAACCCCGCGGTCTTAATGGCAAGCCCGTCCCTGTTGTTGGAGGAAGTCACATAGTTGAAAATATTTTCGTTGGCCTCCCTCGGCTCCTCGTATTCCCGGAACCGGTGAAGGATCGTATAATCCCAAAATGTGCAGAAGCTCATCACTCTGTGCGGAATATCCACAATGCTCAAAGCCTCGCTGATGATATACGCCTGAAGAGCCACCTCTCCCTGACGTCCCATCTGGGAGCCGCTGGCGTCAATGAGTACATCCACCACAAAATCCGCGCTGTCGGATTTCAGCTCCCGCACAAACACCCGGGCATCCCTGCTCCGGCCGATGCGCCACAATCTGGCAGGCACAACGCTGCCCCGGTCGGACAGCACCTCCTGCGTCTCATTCCGTAACACCAGGGATTTCCGCAGGGTGTCCGAAAGCTCCGCGATATTGCGCTTCACAATGCGGTGCTTGTCGTGATACATCCAGATATTCTTGCTTTTCAGGCGCTTGGCGTATTCATACTGATAATTCCGCTTGGCGGGGTTTTTCAATATCCCCTCGGTAAAGTAAAGGCTGCAGTCGCTGTGGATTCCCCGGCACATCAGATGATTCATGCGCTTTTCCTCGGTTTCTGTAAGATAGGACAGCCCAAAGTTCAGTTCCACATAGGTGTGGGCTTTCTCCAGCGCTTCCGGCGAAACCACGGTGATCTTATGCTTTGCTTTTTGTCTGTTCTGAAATTCCTCTGTCACAGCCGCATTCTCCAGTCCTACCATACGGTCGGCGAGCTGCTGGGTATAGCTCTCCAGGGCTTCCTCATAAAGCTCCTCGCCCCAAAAATCCTCCCAGTCATATTCTGCCAGCTCCTCCATGGTGACTGCCAGAACATCCGAAAGCGCGCCTTTCTTCTGCTCAAATTCCACATCCACCAGCGTGTTGTAAAGCTGATCTGTCAGCCGCACAAGCTCCATGGTATCGCTTGCAGTCCTGGCTCCGTAAAGGACACGCCGGAATTTGTCGAGGCGCTCCTCAAGCGCCTGCTCCCCGCCCCGCACTTTGTCCCGGAGCACCGCCAGCCTCAGACGGTCAAGCAGATCCCCCGGGGAAGGCATCCTCTCAAATTCCTGTTCCAGGATATCGCTGCAGGCTTCCCTCTGCATATCCCGCACTCCGGGACGCTCCGCGCATATCCGGTCTCCGATGGCCTCCTCAATGACAAGCTGCGCCACCTTCGTGAGCTCCTGTTCCTCTGCCTGAAGAAAGATTTTTTTCACCAGATAAAGACTGAACGCTTCCTTGTCAAAATACCGGGCAAACGCGCCCTGCTTGATGCCGTCGTAGAGCGCAATGGCCCTGGAACGCAGAAACAGCGATACGTCCGGTTTCACATCCAGAGCATAATCGCCGCTTACTGTCCAAAGCAGATTTCGGATTCGGTTTTCCATGTCAAGCCTGTGATCATCAAGCTCCGGCATTTCTGCTTTATTTCTCATATACGTCTTCCCTTGTCCAGTGGGAGGGAATTCTTGTCCTCACCACATCCTCCACAATCTCTTTTTCAAACACGTCAAAGGTTTTGTTGATCACACCCATGCGCACTGCCTGCCAGGGCGAAAGACCCGTCTCCACAATTTTCATCGCCGCCAGAAGCCCCCGCAGGTCCAGCGCCTTGGTGGAAATCTCACTGTTCATGGATTTCAGCTGCAGGTCAAGAAATACGCCGCAGAACTGCTCTACTGCAGTTTTTTTTGCGTTGGGAAACATTTTGTCAAAAATAAAGGTCAGGGATTCCTGTGTCTGCGCCGGCATGTCTATGACCAGAAACCGGGAGACCAGAGCCTCGTTCAGCTCCTTCGTGCCCGCATAGCCGTAGTTCATGGTTCCGATAAAACGCGCCGCCGGATGAAGCTCAATTTTGCCATAGCCGGGCACGTCGATAAAACGGCGGTAATCCAGGGTTGCATGCAGCACGGAAACCGCATCGTTCTTCGCCATGTTGATCTCGTCCAGAATGCCGAAGCCGCCGTACTCGGCACACTGGTAAATGCTGCCCTTCCTTAAGCGCACCTCGTTGTCCACAAAGGTATCGGTCCCGATCAGGTCTCCGCTGTTGGTATTCACATGAAACGACACATTGTAGGAGGGTCTTCCGAACAGATAGGCCAGGTTTTCCGCCAGCACGTTTTTTCCGGTTGCCTTTGGACCTGCCAGGAGAAGATTTTCTCCCTTCAGAAGAGCCGCGATCGCCATTTCCAGAATCTCCTTTCCGTAGAAAGGAATGGAGGGCTTCACGATCCGCCCCGCCGCCTGTTCCGGCACCTCATGGGCCTTCCGGAATTCTGCGGTCTGGCGGATCAGCTCCGGGGAAACTCCCTGCTCCTCCAAAAATTTCAAATCTTCCATGGTATTCCTCCGGTTATACTTCAAAAATCAGATCTCCATAGGACGGCATGGGCCACATATCCTTGTCCACGATCATTTCCAGCTCGTCCACCGGGCGGCGCAGCGCCTCCATCGCCGGGAAGACTCTGTCGCGGCAGTATCTTGCCCGGTCATGGCCTTCGGGATATTCCGTGATCTGCGCCACGATTTTTCCAAGCTCTGCCATGGCCTCGTTGGTATCCCTCAAAAGCCCGGACGCTTTCTGAAGAAGTCCCAGCTGCACGCTCACGTCAATGGGGCCCACCTTGCGAATGGCATTGATGGAATCCGCAAGAACCGTCGTGTAGCGGATGACCGCCGGGATGATCTGCTTTGTGGCAATATCGATCATCGTCTTTGCCTCGATGTTAATGGCCTTTGCGTAAATCTCATACTGTATCTCCGCGCGGGAGGCAAGCTCCGCTCTGGTAAATACGCCGAACTCCTCAAAAAGCTTTACGGATTTTTCTGTTGTCAGCGCGGGAATGGCGTCCACCATGGACGGCAGATTGGGCAGGCCTCTTCTTTTGGCCTCCTCCTCCCACTCCTTCGCATATCCGTTTCCGTTAAAGACAATGCGCTGATGCTCTGTGGCAAATTCCTTGATCAGATCATGGACCGCCATGTCAAAATCTTCCGCCTGCTCCAGACGGTCGCAGGCCTCCTTGAACACCTGCGCCGCAATGGTATTGAGCACGGTATTGCAGGAGGAAACCGAATCTCTTGCTCCCACCATACGAAACTCAAATTTGTTTCCCGTGAAGGCAAAGGGGGAGGTACGGTTCCGGTCCGTGGCATCCTTCATAAAGTCCGGCAAGGTGGTAACGCCGGTTTTCAGTCTGCCGCCCTTGATGCTGTGGGTAGCGGTTCCGGTGCTGATCAGCTGCTCCAGCACATCCGAGAGCTGCTCGCCCAAAAAAACAGAAATGATCGCGGGGGGCGCCTCATGGCCGCCCAGACGGTGGTCGTTGCCCACATCTGCCGCAGATTCCCGGAGAAGGTCCGCATGTTCATCCACCGCTTTGAGAATGCAGGTGAGGACCAGAAGAAACTGAATGTTCTCATGGGGTGTTTTTCCCGGGTCCAAAAGGTTGATGCCGTCATCTGTGATCAGAGACCAGTTGTTGTGCTTGCCGCTTCCGTTCACGCCGATAAACGGTTTTTCGTGAAGAAGACAGCGCAGGCCATGCCGGCTGGCAACCTTTTTGAGGATCCGCATCATGATCTGGTTGTGATCCGCCGCAATGTTTGCCGGCGCGTAAATGGGCGCAAGCTCATGCTGGGCAGGCGCTGCCTCGTTGTGCTGTGTTTTTGCGGAAACTCCCAGCTTCCAGCACTCTTCGTTGACCTCTTTCATATATCCGGAAATCCGCTGTCGGATCGTGCCCAGGTAATGGTCGTCCATCTCCTGGCCTTTCGGCGGCATGGCGCCGAACAGGGTCCGTCCGGTATAGATCAGGTCCTTTCTTTTCAGCCACATTTCCTTGTCAATGAGGAAATACTCCTGCTCTGCTCCCACAGACGGCGTCACTCTTTTTGAGGTCGTGTTTCCAAACAGGCGGAGCAGACGAAGTGCCTGTACATTGATCGCCTCCATGGAGCGCAGAAGGGGGGTCTTCTGGTCCAGCGCCTCTCCGGTATAAGAACAAAAGGCCGTGGGAATGCAAAGCGTTCCGCCGGCTGCGTCATGGCGGACAAAGGCCGGTGAGGTACAGTCCCATGCCGTGTATCCCCGCGCCTCGAAGGTCGCTCTTAATCCGCCGGAGGGGAAGGAGGACGCGTCCGGTTCCCCCTTGATGAGCTCCTTGCCGGAAAAGCTCATGAGAACCTTGCCGTTCTCCATGGGAGCTGTGATAAAGGCATCGTGCTTCTCTGCCGTCACGCCGGTCAGCGGCTGGAACCAGTGGCTGTAGTGGGTTGCTCCTTTTTCTATGGCCCACTCCTTCATCTCGTGGGCAACCACATCCGCAATTTCCATGGAGAGCTCCTTGCCCTCCTCAATGGTCTGCTTCAGCTCTTTGTACACCTTTTTGGGAAGCCGCTCCTGCATCACGGAATCGTTAAACACGTCGCATCCAAAAGTCTCCGTCACATTGATATATTCTCCCATTCTCTCTCTCCTCTTCCTCAGCTCTTTATGTTATCCGCAATCTCCCTCTGGGAGTCCGACAATTTTTTTGTGCTTTTTAAATACAGATTCAAAGCCTGATGGTGATTGGTAATCTCTACCCGGTTGTGGTTTCCGCCAAACTCTCCGTCCAGGGTCCAGGGCACGCTTTCCTCCGCCTCCAGCACCAGATGGGCGCTTTTGAAGGAATGGATCAGGTCTGTATTGTCCTCCGCTTTCAGCATCGCTCCCACAATCTCCTGAAGCTCCAGGGGATTCCTGGGCCTTGTGATAAGGGTCACTTCAAAAAGCCCGTCATTCATATCCACGTTTCGGCCGGTCAGGTTTTTGAAGCCGCCGACGGAACGGGAATTCGTCACCATGCCAAAGATAAAATCATCCTCCACGCACAGCTCTCCGGCTGTCACTTTCATATGGAAGGATTTGATGTCCAGAAGGCGTTTCATCCCCTCCAGAAGATAGGCCACATGCCCCAGAATATTCTTCAAATCCTGGTCTGTCTCATAGGAGACATCGGTAAACAGGCCAAAGGCCGCTATGTAGGCAAACACCTGCTCATTGAACTGCCCGATATCACAGTGATACAGCTGTTCTTCCATGATCATGGAGGCTGCTGCCACCATGTTTTTTGGCATAAACAGGCTGTTTGCAAAATCGTTGGTGCTTCCCGCGGGAATATAACCAATGGGAACCGAGCTTTTTTTCTCCATCACACCGGTCACTACCTCGTCCAGCGTGCCGTCTCCCCCGCTGCACACGATCAGGTCCATTTCTTCCGCATAATCTCTGGCCTGCTCGTACGCGTCCCTGGGATGCTGCGTCGCCCGTATCATCACCTCATAGCCGCCCTTGTTGAATACGTCCACGATATCCAAAAGGCTGGTCTTTATCTTTCCTTTTCCTGCCTTGGGGTTGAATATAAAAAGCATTTTTTTCTTCATATCAGATTTCTGTCTCCCCCTCCCCTGGCAATCTTCCATAAAAATCATAATAACTTTTGCAGAAATAGTTGACATTGAAGAATCCGGTACTTTCGCTTACCTGCTCCACCGTAAGCTCCGGCTGTCCCAGCAGCTCTTTCGCCAGCTCCATGCGGCAGACACGGATGTAGCGCTGAATGCTCATTCCGGTTTCCTTCTGAAAAACATATCCCAGATATCCCTGAGACATTCCAACAAGACCGGCGATCATCTTCATATCCAGCGGCTGACTGCAGTTTTTTGCAATATAGTCTTTGGCCGCATGGATCTTCTGCCTGGTCTCCTCCATGGTCTCATTGATAAAGCTGCAGTATTTCTCAATGTTTTCCTTCGCCACTTCGAGAATTTTGGAAACGCTGCCGCAGCTGTACAGCTTATCGATCTCCTCCTTCAGATTCTGATCTCTCGCAAACTCCGGCTCCCAGAAAAGCTCCTGGATGACACTGGAAAACACAAATTTCACATACATGCCGGAATACCGGATATCGTTCTGGTATTTGTTGACCAGACATTCAAAATGGCTGCAGAGCTTCTCTACATTCTTGCGGCTGATATCTCCGGAGATCAGTTCCAGAAGCCGGGAGTCCTGCACCTCTTCCTTGATCGTCCCGTATGCATCTTCCCCGTCCGTAAACACATGGATATCCGGATGATAATACTTCTCCTCCATCTGGCGGTCCAGCCCCCGGAAAACCTCCGGAAGGGAGGCACAGCCTTCAAAACGACTGCTCACCGCCAGATGCAGAGTATCCGTATAGCGGCGTTTCAGAAATACATACAGCTGCTTTGCCACCAGCTGATAATCACAGTGCTCATCGGAAAACAGGAGTACAGACTGCCAGGAATTCAAATTGTAATAATCAAACTTTCGCCTTGTCCCCTTTCGGATCTCATCCGGCAGGGTATCTCTCACGGTGTCAAAAAAGCTGCGCTCTGTCTCCACCAAAATGGCGCACCGCCACTTATCCCAGGCCGCTGCCGCGCCGCTCTCCCTGGCATTTTTGAGAGCCTCTTCTCTTTTTTGTTCATTCTCCCCGTAAATGTAACTGCTGAAATAATAGCTGTCCCTCTCGAAATTATCCATGCTTGATACCTCACCCATAATTTCCTATTACACAAAAACAGGAGTCACCCTTTGTAAAGGTCACTCCTATTTTATCATCTAACAACGCCTTTGGCAATCTATAGCTTTTTCTCAGGCTTTGTTTACGGAACCGAAAAGTTCCATTTTTTCTTTTACGGTTGCTTTGATCGCTTCAAAGCCCGGTGCCAGGAGCTTGCGCGGGTCAAAGCCCTTGCCCTGCTGGTCTTTGCCTGCTTCGATGTACTCGCGTGTTGCTGCTGCGAAAGAAAGCTGGCACTCTGTATTTACGTTAATCTTGGAAACGCCGAGGTCAATGGCTTTTTTGATCATGTCTGCCGGGATTCCGGTACCGCCGTGAAGAACCAACGGCATATCGCCGGTCAGCTGCTGGATTGCATCCAGAGTCTCAAAGCTTAAGCCGGCCCAGTTTTCCGGATATTTTCCGTGAATGTTTCCGATACCTGCTGCCAGGAAATCGATTCCCAGATCTGCAACCATTTTGCATTCCTTGGGGTCTGCGCACTCGCCCATGCCCACAACGCCGTCTTCCTCGCCGCCGATGGAGCCAACCTCTGCTTCCAGAGACATGTTGTGCTCTGCACAGATCTTAACCAGTTCTTTTGTCTTGGCCACGTTCTCCTCAATGGGGTAATGAGAGCCATCGAACATGATGGAGGAGAAGCCTGCCTCCACGCATTTCAGGCATCCTTCGTAGCTGCCGTGATCCAGATGAAGCGCTACCGGAACTGTGATGTTGAGCTCCTCCAGCATTCCGTTCACCATTCCCACAACCGTTTTATAGCCTGCCATATATTTTCCAGCGCCCTCGGAAACGCCCAGGATTACCGGGGAGTTGTTCTCCTGCGCGGTGAGCAAAATCGCTTTTGTCCACTCAAGGTTGTTGATGTTGAACTGTCCTACTGCATAATGTCCTGCTTTTGCTTTTTTCAGCATTTCTGTTGCACTTACTAACATGATAAATCCCTCCTGAATTTTTCTTGGAATATGGTTCCTCCCAATTTCCAGATACTTGTTATTTTAACAGATTGTCATAATTTCGTCCAGTATTTTGCGAAAAAGCAGTGCACTTTTCGTAAAATCCCGCGTTTTTTCCGTTCCTGTGATAAAAAACAGACACACTGTAGGGAAGCAGCTGCACGGTCAGAATGCCTCCGTGAACGCCATATTCCGCTTCTTCTTTCGTGAATCCGTATTTGTGGGAAAGCAGGATACGCGTCATGGCACCGTCTTCCCCGGCGCTGATGCCGGTTTTCCACACAGCAACCTCTGCTTTGCGCTCCTTATCCAGATTGTTGATCACTACCACCAGCTGTTCTTCATGGGAAAAACGTCCGTAGCTCAGTCCCTGATGATCGTTCCACAAAAACTCCAGAGAGCCGTCTCTCAGAAAGGCATAGTCTTTATGAATGGCAATAACCGCCTTATGAAAAGCCAGCAGTTCCTGATCTTCCCGGCCCCAGGGATACGTCCTCCGGTTGTCCGGATCCGTAAAGCCGCAGACGCCGGCCTCATCCCCGTAATATACGGTCGGACTTCCCGGCCATGTCATCTGCACGGCCACAGCAATCCGCATCACCGCCGGATTGATGCCTTCCGAAGCCGCGTTTCCTCCCGCCTCGGAGACGCGCCCCACTCTTCTGTTGGTTCTGGTGAGAAAACGGGAGTGATCATGATTGGAAAGCTCGTTCATCGCCGCGTAAAGAGAGGTCATGGGAAGCGCCCGCATGTGCGTTTTCATGGCGCCGATAAAGGCTTCGCTGTTCCCGTACAAGTCCTCCCGGTACTCATCGCTGTGCTTCTCCATTCCCGTGAGAAACCAGCTTACCGGCTCCATAAAGGCATCGTAATTCATCACCGTGTCCCACTCATCTCCCAAAAGCCAGTCCCGCGGGCTTCCATAGTGCTCTGCCAAAATCACAGCCTGCGGGTTCGCCTCTTTTACTGCTTTGCGGAACGCCTTCCAGAAACGGTGATTGATCTCGCTGCTCTTCCCAAGATCCGCCGCGACGTCAAGTCTCCAGCCATCTGCGCAAAACGGCGGAGACACCCATTTTTTTCCGATTTCCAGAATATGCGCCCAAAGTTTTTCGGAGGCCTCATAATTGAGCTTCGGCAGCGTGTCATGTCCCCACCAGCCCTCGTA
>QFCE01002152.1_pt1 | contig 22876 bp, 20 predicted proteins | sample 5346091 | NCBI WGS metagenome assembly QFCE01 (sample SAMN09062252, study PRJNA434731) | Human gut metagenome, whole genome shotgun sequencing project. | isolation source: stool timepoint A chromium assembly | host: Homo sapiens | collected 2015 | reverse complement strand
ATGGCGAGCACGACCTCGAGCGCGTCGCGGCCCGCCTTCGCGTCCACGCGGGGAGCGCGATGCTGCCCGATCGCCTCGGCCACGTCGGCGAACAAGGCGGTATGGCCGTTGCCGTACACGTTGGAGGTCTGCTCCTCCAAGCCTTTGATCGCCCGGTCCGACTCCGTCTCGTCGGCGAAATCCCAAACGTCGATCGTGTTGGTGGAGGTGCCCCCGATCTTGACGGTGCCGGACTCGCCGAACAAATACAGCGTCTCCTCGAGGTTCTCCGGGTGCACGTTCACCGTTCCCTCGATGGTGGCCACGGACCCGTCGGAGAACGTCAAGACGGCGACGCCCACGTCCTCCGCCTCCAGGTAATCGTGGAACCGCTGCCGGGTCTGCGCGTACACGGACACGATATCCCCGCCCATGAGCCAGCGGAGCAGGTCGATGCCGTGGATGCACTGGTTCATGAGGCAGCCGCCGTCCTGGGCCCAGGTGCCGCGCCACGGCGCCTGGTCGTAGTAGCCGCGGTTGCGGTTCCAGCGCACGTGGACGGAGCCGTGGGACATGCGTCCGAAGCGGCCCCCCTCCACGGCGTCGCGGGCGTGCCGGACGGCGACGTTGAACCGGTTCTGATGGCAGGCGGACGCGACGACGCCCTTCTCCTCCGCGCGCCGGACGATCTCGTCGGCGTCCTCGATCGACATCGCGATGGGCTTCTCGATCACGACGTTGATGCCCGCCTCGATGCAGTCGAGCGCGATGCGGGCGTGCTCGCCGCTCTCGGTGGCTATGCTCGCCAGCTCGATGTCGGGATTCTCCTCGATCATCTGCAGGTAGTCGGCGTAGCGCTTTGTAGCCCCGCCGTCGTAATCCGTTTTGCGGAAGAGCGCGTCGATCTTGCCGAGATCGATATCGCAGGCCGCCACGAACTCCATATCGTTGTTCAGGGCGGCCTTCACATGGTTCGCTGCGATGCGGCCGCAGCCGATAAGTGCGTACTTCATCCTACAGCACCTCGAGGTTCTCTCTGGGGGACACGCCCTTCATGGCGTTCTTCGTGTCGAGGACGGCCTTCGCGTGCCTCTGCACGAATCCGTAGTCGACGTTGGTGTGCGCGCACGTCACCAGAACCAGGTCGGCCGAGGCGATAGCCTCGGCCGACAGGTCCGGGATGGATTCTCGCTCGACGCCCTTGTGCCGGCAGCTCGGCACCCAGGGGTCGTAGTAGGACACCTGGGTGCCCCGCTCCTCCAGGCGCTCGATCACGCGCAGGGCGGGAGATTCGCGGTAGTCGTCGATGTCCTGCTTGTACGCCACGCCCAGCACGAGCACCCTCGAGCCCATCGTCGCCTTGCCGGCGCGGTTGAGGATGCGCGCGGCGCGCGAGGCCACCCACTCCGGCATCCCGTCGTTCACGGTCATCGACGCCTCGATCATGGAGGTGTGGAAGCCGTACTCGCGCGCCTTCCACGACAGGTAGTAGGGGTCGAGCGGGATGCAGTGGCCGCCGAGCCCGGGGCCGGGGTAGAACGCGGTGAAGCCGTCGGGCTTGGTCTTGGCCGCGTCGACGACCTCCCACACGTCGATGCCCATGCGGTCGCAGAGCATCGCGAGCTCGTTCACCAGGCCGATGTTGACGTTTCGGTAGGTGTTCTCGAGGATCTTCTCCATCTCGGCGACCGCCGGGCTCGACACGCGCGTGACGCCTCCCTCGAGCACGGCCTCGTAGACCGCCGCGATGCATTCGAGCGCCTCCTCGCCGACGGCGCCCACGACCTTGGGCGTGTTCTTCGTCTTGTAGAGGAGGTTGCCGGGGTCAACGCGCTCGGGCGAGAACCCGAGGTAGAAGCCCTCGCCGCACTTCAGGCCCGAGCCCTCCTCCAGGATGGGCAGTATCAGCTCCTCGGTGGTTCCGGGGTAGGTGGTGGACTCGAGCACCACCATGGCGCCTTCTTTGAGGTAGGGCGCTATCTCGCGGGCGGACGCCTCCATGTAGGAGGTGTCGGGCATCTGGTGGGCGTCGAGCGGGGTGGGCACGCAGATGGCGACGAAGCCGCACTCGGCTATGCGCGAGAAGTCGCCCGTGGCCTCGAGCCTGCCGGCCCCGACGAGGGCCGCGAGATCCTCCTGCACGACGTCGCCGATGTAGTTCTCCCCGCGGTTCACCATGCCCACCTTGTCGACCTGCACGTCGAAGCCGATCGTCTTGAAGCCGGCCTTGGCCTTCTCCACGGCCAGCGGCAGCCCCACGTAGCCGAGGCCCACCGTGCCGCAGACGAGGGTGCGGTCGGCGACCTTTTTCTTCAGGTTCATCCTCATGGCTAATTATTCCTTTCGTTTGTCGAGATAGTGGACAAGGGCGATCGAGGTTTGATCACGGCAGGCACTCCTACGGCTAAACTATTTGGCGGAACATCCGTCAGTACAACTGCGTTCGCACCTACGATTGAACTTTCTCCAACGGTGACGGGACCAAGCACACATGCACCTGCATAAATTACGGCGTTTTTCTTTATCGTCGGATAATCATGCCCCTTCTCCAAATTGGGGCAAGTCTTGCCGCTACCGCCGAGAGTGACGTTTTGGTATATCCTGACCCCTTCTTCGAGGACAACGTTTTCATGGAAAACGCATCCAAGGCCATCGTGAACCAACACCGCGCTTCGCGCTATGTTCGCGGTTGGTTTGATGTCGCAAGCATAAATCGCCCTTACAAAACTACTGATCAGGCGCGGGACCATTGGAACATTTCGAGCATGAAAGCTGCACATAAGCTGTATCATTGCGTTGCATGCCATGAAGGGGTCCTTTTCTTGAGCAAAACCACATCAACGTTCGATTCCCTTTCGTCGCACCGTTTTTATATTCACAAAATGCCCTAAACGATGCCTTGCTTCCGAATGTCAATGCCATTATTCAGGGTGCTCAATATGCTTGAAGCATATTGATTGGAAGTATTCTTTCGACTGCTCGATCGAAAAATGAGACAACGCGTACCTTCTAGCCGAACAGGAGTACCTTACTTGAGTCTCAGCGTCTAATTCCATGTACCAACCCATTTTTTCAGCCAAAGCCTGAACGGTTGGGGGGGATTCCCACTGAGTAGCTATCATCAAGTATCCTGTACGTCTCTCCTACTTCTGTAGCAATCAAAAAGCACCCGCACGCTGCTGCTTCGGCTATCGTTTGCGAAGGGTAGTTGTTGATGAGGTTCGTAGCACATAGAACATTTGCGCGAGGTAGTATTTCGTGTGGTTTTACATAGCCCGGCATTTCGACCACATCAGAAACTCCACGCTCTCGGATCATTTGCCTCAAAGCATCTTCCTCCCAGCCCTTGCCGCAAATAAGAACCTTGTAACCTCGTTTTCTAAGCATGGGGGCACATTTGATGGCAGCTTCAAGAACCATCCGTGGATTCTTATAATCCTCTAGTCGAGCGGCGATAAAAACAAACAGGCGCTCTTTCTTGCCTGGTTGAAATAATCTTAGATCGGTAAACGTTCCAGGGGTGACGGTCAAGACGGTTTTACCTTGAAGTAGTTTGCGATAATATCGCTCTTGTCTCGGATAAAGCAGATCAATATGATCAGCTTTTTGAAGAAGTCTTCTTAACGCTTGGTTTTCCGTCCCCTTCATAGCTTCATCGTAGTAGAGGTCATTCGCAATAGTCAGAACAACGTGTTTCCCAAGAAAATGCATCCATCTGACCATAACCCTATTAAATGGGCCTGCGTCAAAAGATATAATTACGTCAGGGTTTATCGCCATAAGCTGCCGGAGCGAATCCAACGTCCCAATTATCTTGTCTTTAGGGGCGCTGAACCTTATCTCCGAAAAATTGTCGGTGCAGCAAGCGGCTTGATCAAGTCGGTTCTGCAGCTCCGTTTTCAAGCATGCCCTAACGAGCACGGAAACCCGATGCGTGATCCCGATCTCATTGAATATCCTTAAGAGTCTTCTCTCGGCTCCTCCGAAAGGCATATCCCCACGTAACGTCAAAGCGACGCTCAAAGACTTCGACCCTGGCTTCATTTGTTGATATCTATCGATCTGCCAAGTGTTTTTCGATGCCATAAGAGTTTGCCCCTTCTTTTATAGCCGTACTGTTCGACCGTTTTCTGGCAATCGAGCAGCTTTCCTCTATCGTTGCATTACCCATGAGTATAAGCACGAGCGTGAAAGCAAGGTACACGGAGTAGGAGGAGAAAAAGGCGGATTCGGATGAGCTTGCAATGAGCAGATAAATCGGTATTGTAAGAGAAGCCCATAAATTTCTACGGCGACAAAATTGATCGTACAAAACGCTACGAAAAAAGCTGACTACAAAAGTGAGGAACAAAATCAAACCTAGCCAGCCAAACTGTCCGATAATGATAGGCCAGAAACTATCGACTAGATAGTTGGAGTTCAGAGGAGTCAGTCCATGGACGTGGTCAAAACCAAGATAGTAGTAAAAAGCCGGATAAAAATCACGTGTAATGTTTGATCCGTACGATGCAAATCCTGCGCCTGTGGGGAAAAACATGTTTGCAACCTCGAACGACTTAGAGAGAAGGACGCTCCTCGCGGTTCCATCATTGAGATAATAGAGTCCGATTTGTTCATAGGCTATTGCAAGAACCGCCAAACCCGCCATCACGACAAAAGATTTCGGAATTCGCTCCTTCCCCGGGAATATGAGAAGCGCGATCGAGAGAACGAGAACAAGTCCGATGGCCTTTATCCTTGTTGTTAACGCCAGCAAAAGAAAAGCGCAAATGATATAGACGGCGTTCTTCTTGGGATCGAGAAGCAGGAGAGCAACAAATCCAACAATAGTAGCAGCGAAGTTTGAAGGATGCCCAAACAGGAACTGAAAAGCCCCTATCCCGAACCTCGAACTAAGAGAAAAGCCCAGATTCATGAATTGATTAGCAACGGCTACAAGCAAAAGAATAATAACCGCAACCTTAGCGAAGCCAACACACATATCCAATAAGCACAGCATCTCTTTATCATTGAGAATGATTTTAGATGAAATAAACGCAATTGCGAACTTTATGCAGGTAAAGAAATCGATGATTGTTGCCTCTTGATAAACCTGAATATCGCGTAATACGTTTCCCGTAAAACCCACGATGCACAGAATCGCAAGAGACACGAGACATATAGCGTCACTGCGGTTGAGTTGACGTCCCTTTTTGTGATGGAAAATCGCGCTAGCAACAGCCCATACAGCAAGGAAAACAGCAGAGCCTTCGTCAAGGTATGAAAAAGAAAGAGATATTTTATCTTGCAAGACGTTCTCGAAAGCAAGTAGTAGAAATAGAAGAAAGAGCACTATTTCTTTAACTTTCGCTTGCGGCAGATTACGCAAGACCATCTAGCAAACTCGCCTTTGCTTTAAGCGCTGGAGCAAGCGGAAGAAAGTGGAATACAGTTTCGGAGATATTATCTGGATGCACGCCTTCGTCTTCACGGCTAGAGGTATCTGCTTACCATGAAGCCATTTCCCTGCATCGCTTTTCAGGAACCTTTGAGCCTCTTTACGCGCTCTCAGGCATGCCTCATTGGGTTCGACGACATCAAGCCATAGGTTTTCGAGTCTCGCATACTCTAATAGCTTTCTGCTCAGCACCTCATGCTCAAACTCGCCAGGAAACATCTGCTCTGCATAATCGCAGCAGTCATGAATTGCAGCATGATAATCAAGGTATTGGCGCGCGCTCATTTTGCTTTTTCTGGTTATGGAGTCGATTCTGAACACTTGTCCGTAGGAGGCAGCGTCAACCGAGTAAACCTTGCCCACTGTACTGATTATTTTTGACATAACAGACAAGTCTTCATATACCCTATCTTCGGGAAAAGGAGTTGATGCCCATATATCTTTATGAGCCATCTTTCCACAAGCCGACACGCTAAGCCCTTTCCCTAGAAGCATTTGCGAGAGCGCTTCCTTTTGCGACAGCTCAAGGCAGTCGACTTTACTCCATGACAAGTTTGGGAGCGAGTCTTGGTTTGGTATTGAAATTGCGCTCACGCTGGAAATACCCCTGTTGTCGCCGTGCAGAGCGCGCGCTAAGATTTCGACATGTTGGGAACGAATCACGTCGTCGCCATCGACGAATGTGAGGTACTCTCCCTCAACAAGAGGCAATGCTGCATTTCGCGCAGATGAGAGTCCGCCGTTTTCTTTATGAATCACTTTTATGCGATCGTCTTTGTCAGCCAGTGCTTCGCATAAGTCTGCAGAAGAGTCTGTTGACCCATCATCGACAAGAATTACTTCGATCATGCTATATGTCTGGGTCATTATACTTTGCACGCAACGTTCGATGTAGTTTTCTACGTTGTACACAGGTACCACAATCGACACAAGTCCATTTAAGTTATCGTGCAAATCCGTCTCTTCATTTAGACTGAGAGCTATCTTGTACTGTTGCCGACTATTCACTATCTGCCTCCAAATAGCATCTTGCACAAACACTCATTACGTAGCAATCCCCTGAAATCGATACGCACGGCTTGAAGCCGTGAAACCTTTCCCTAGCGGACTTCAGGTCGGTTGTCTTAATAAATGATCTGCGCCAACACATTAGCCATGCACTCGCTAGCATGACCGTCGCCGTATGGATTGCTCGCGTGCGACATTGACTCGTACCCTTCTTTATTTGAGAGAAGACGCGAAAAATCCGGTAAACTACATCCTCATCAGTCCTACAAGCTTTAACGTACCAGCGGCCACAGCCATGCCTTCAGGAAGCTCGGTCGCGTCCCGCATCACGAGCGCGGGCCTACCCAAGCTCGGCGCTTCTTCTGCCCAGTCCAGCTCTGGATGGAGGTAATCCTCAAGAACTGTAATGGACAGAGCGTCGATCATTGCCCTCCCTGCTCGCGTTGGGCTTTACGCAGGATACGGTAGAAACGAATATTGCCGACAGCGTATCGCTTAATAAGCCTCCCTGGCTCCTGCATCATGCGGAACAACCACTCCAAGTTCGCCCGCTGCATCCATACAGGAGCGCGTGGAATGTTGCCGGATACGACATCGAACGATCCGCCAACGCCCACAAATACACCCGCTACCTCCTGTGTGCGGAAGTATTCAATCAGCTGCTCCTTCTTCGGACTGGTGATGCCTACGAACACAATCGCGGGGCGCATCGAAGAGACCTCTGCAACAACAGAGTCAAACTCGCACTCCTTGAAGTAACCATCTCGATATCCACAGACATTCATCTGCGGATACTGCTCAATAAGTGCTTTCACCGCACTCTCAACTACCTCAGTCTTAGCACCTAACAGATAGACGGAATATCCTTTCTCTTCAGCCAGATCGCAAAGCTTCCACATAAGATCGATGCCCGCGACGCGTTCGGGCACTTCGATGCCGAGCTTTTTGGCCGCTATCACCATGGATGCACCATCTGCATTCACTATCTCGCATCGACGAACGCATCCGTCCATCCAGGGATCGTCCCTCATTTGAAGAAGCTTGTCAGCGTTTACACCAATCACGTGCGCGAAGGATCCCATTTGTGCAAGCTCTCCAATTCTTGAGACGGTCTGCTGCATGGTCCATGGGTCGATTGGCACGCCCATAACCTCTACTCGATCAGGGTAGCTATGCGTACTTGCCATCAGCACGCCCCCTTGCCGTCGAACATCGTGATTACCGTCTTCGCTATCACCCGCAGGTCCGTCGCGAAGGAGCGCTCCTCGATGTAGGCGAGGTCCATGGCGACCATGTCGTCGAACGTCGTGTCGCTGCGGCCCCTCACCTGCCAGTAGCCGGTGAGGCCGGGCTTGACGGACAGGCGGCGCATGGCGCGCCCGTCGTACTGGGCGACCTCGGAGGGCAGCGGCGGGCGGGGGCCGACGCAGGAGAGCTGGCCCATGAGGCAGTTGAGGAACTGGGGCAGCTCGTCGACGGAGTGCTTGCGGATGAAGCGGCCGATGCGCGTGACGCGCGGGTCGTCCTTGATCTTGAAGAGCGGGCCGTCGGCCTCGTTGAGGTCGGCGAGCTCCGCCAGGCGCTCGTCGGCGTCGGCGCTCATGGAACGGAACTTGTACATGTCGAAGGTGCGCACCTGCCCGTCGCGCCCGATGCGGCCGACGCGCTTCTGCGAGTACAGGGGGTTGCCCGGGCTCTCGAGGCGGATGGCGACGCACAGGATGATCGAGGGGACTACGAGCACTGCGATCGCGGCGAGCGAGAAGGCGATGTCGAAGGCGCGCTTCACGAAGCGGTAGGCGAGGCGGCGGTCGGCGCGCTCGGGGACGGGGACGGGCCCCTCGGCCTCGGAGACCAGCTCGGGGGCCAGGAACGCCACGTCGGAAGCGGCCATCGGCTCCGTATCCCCGAGGGTTTCGCTCGACTTTACATAACCGCGCTTATCGGGGACGGGGTGGTGGTATGATGGGCGGGGTCACGGTGACCCCGTGGTTGATTGGTTTTGGAGTATTCGATATTGAAAGTGCATGTGATCGTAAAATGAAAAGTAATATGCTATAAATACGAATATTTTAGTTAAAATATGCAAATTTGAGAAAGGCTTCCGCTTATGTCATCTCCCTATCAAACGCTCACTTTGCCGGTTGACAGCATCCAGTCGCACCCGGAGAACGACTTCACCATGGACGAAAGCGAGATGCAGGAGCTCGTCGCGTCCATCCGCTCCGAGGGCCTCGGGCAGCTGCCGCTCGTGCGCAAGCTGCCGGACGGCGCCTACCAGATGATCGCCGGCCACCGCCGACTCGAGGCGTACAAGCGCCTTGCCCGCGAGGACGCGGCCTTCCGCGCCATCCCGGTCACGCTCGTCGACGACCTCGACGACGCCCGCGCCCGCGTGCTGCTCAATGTCACCAACCTCGTGACCCGCCGCCTGTCGCAGGAGGAGCGCGGCGCGCGCTACGCGGCCATCGGCAGGGAAGTGCCGGCGCTGCGCGAGGCCGACCCGTCGCTCAAGGGCGTGCGCACGAACGACATCATCGCGCGCATCGTGACCGAGGAGACGGGGCAGTCGGTGTCGCCGGCCACGGTCAAGCGCGCCATCGCGGCCGAGAGGCGCCTGCGCGAAACGCGCGAGCAAGCGGAGCTTCTCACGGGCGACCTGAACGAGAACTGGCAGGTGGAGGCGCAGGCGGGGGCCATCGATCCGCTCACGTTGCGTGCCATCTCGGAATTGCCGAACCAGAAACAGCTCGATCTGTTCGCCGAATACCAGCGCCAGGAGATGACGCTCGGCCAGCTGAAGGCTCACCTCAAAGCGTCACGGCCCAAGACGACGGCCGATGCGGCTCGCGCGCTGCAGCTTGCCATCCGCAGCGCGGAGGAGGCGCGCCAGATGGATCGCGCCGGGGTGCCGTTGCCGCAGGGGCTCGTTCGCAAGCTGAAGAGCCTGGTGGACCAGCTGTAAGATTGGGAGCGTGCGTCGGGAAGGCGGCTACAGCCGCGCGTGGCCGTCCGCCTGCTCGGGATAATCGATCAGCTTGAGCGGCGCGAGGTCGGCGAGCTGGCAGGGGTCGACGTCGAGCGCGCGGCTCAGCTTTACAAGATCGGGAATGCTCAAGGCGACGTAGCCGCATTCGATATTGCTGATGCGAGAGTGCTCCGAGCCGATCATGAGCCCCAGCTTTTTCTGCGTCAATCCTTGGTCTTTTCGGATCTGTCGGAGGTTTGTCCCAAGGTCAGACGCGTATTTTCTCACAAGGGGGTCCTTGCGTTCCATCGTCTGCTTTTTGCTGAGATTACCCATGCGTCAAGCGTAACCCGATGAATACGAAGGCGTGTATCCACGAGGGTACATTGGGGCATATTTATGGAAAATTCGCCGGTCGCTTCAAGATTTTCGCCATCGCGTCGTTTTTCGTTGCGATGGCGCGGCACCGCCGTGCGTGATAGAATTATCCTATGACTATTTGGGCGCGCGGGCGGCGGGCGCGCGGGATGGCGCGCGGGTGCGGGGTGCCGCCCCGCAAACGACGAGGGGAGGCGGCGTGCTGAGCGATCTGGTCGTGTGCTACCTGTTCCTCGGCGGCACCGGGGCGGGGCTCGCTCTCGCGCTCTCCGTGCTCGGCTTGCTCGTTCCGCACGCATGCGTGTCAACGCCCCCGGGCGTGCACCTTCGTCCGAACGCCGCGTACCGCAAGCTGCTCGGCTCGGGGTTCGCCGCCGCGTTCGTGCTGCTGGCGCTCGGCATCGTGTGCTTGCTGGCCGACCTCGGCAACGCCGAGCGCGTGATCCTGCTGCTCCTGCATCCCACGGCGTCGTACCTGGCGGTGGGGTCGTGGGCGCTCGCGGCGTGCCTGGCGCTCGCAGCGGCGCTCGGCTTCGCGTGGCTTGGCATCGGCACCTGGAACGTCGCCCTCGTGCGCATCCTCCAGGTGACGACTGCGCTCGTGGCGGCGGTGGTCATGGTGTACACGGGGCTCCTGCTCCAGAGCCTCGGCGCGGTGCCCCTGTGGTCCACGCCGTGGCTGCCGGCGTTGTTCGCGGCCTCGTCGCTGTCGTGCGGTATCGCATGCGCGCTGGCGCTTGCCCAGCTCACGGGCGTGGCATCCGCGTTCGATGCCGTGCTCGGACGCTTGGCGGCGGTCGATGCCGCGGTCATCGTGATCGAGGCGATCGTCGTCGCGGTGTTCGTGTACGCGGCTTCGCTGGCCGGCGCGCCGCTGTCCAACGGCACCGAGCTCGCCGCCGCGCAGTCGGTGCGGGAGCTGGTGGCGGGCGCCAACGCGCAGCTGTTCTGGGGCGGCTTCGTCGCGCTTGGCCTGGCGGTGCCGCTCGTGCTGGACGGCGTGCTCGCCAAGCGCCGCCGCCCGCTGCCGGGCGTCGCCCTGTTCACGGCGGCGTGCGTGCTGGCCGGCGGGTTCGTCATGCGGTTCTGCGTTGTTGCGGCTGGTGCTCACCCGGTGCTCAGCTCGATGGGAGTGATGTGATATGTTTCCGTTCGAAGTGGATTCGACCACCGATGTGCCTCTGTGGGTGCAGCTGCGTCAGCGGCTCATCTACCTCATCAACTCGGGGTACTTCAAGCCGGGCGACCAGCTGCCCACCGTGCGCGGCCTGGCCTCGGAGATATCTATCAACTACAACACGGTGAACAAAGCGTACCTGAGCCTCGTCTCCGACGGCTACCTGGAATCGACGCGCGGGCGCGGCGTGTTCGTGCGCGACCTCGACGCCGAGATGGACGAGGAGTACACGAAGGACGTCGACGGCATCATGAGCGACTGTGTGGCGGCTTGCCGCGACTTGGGGCTGTCGCTCGACGACGTGCAGAAGTGCATGATCAAGAAAATCAAGCAGATCAAGAAGGACGAGGGCCTCGAGCCGCCGCTCGAGCGGGGCGACGGCACGGCGCGCATCGTTCCGGTCGACGTGGGCGGCACGGTACGTAAGAAACAGGCAGGAGCGTGATGCGGGTGAAGACCAGACGAAACGAAGTTGAGACGGCGCGGGGCATCGGCGGTGCGCCCGCATCGCCCTCCGCGTCGTCGCACGCGCGCTGGCGCGTCGTCCCCGAGGCCAGCACCGAGATCGTGGGCGAGCGCGCGTCGAGCACCGGCGTGCTGCTGTTCTCGGCGGTGGTGTTCCTGCTGACCTTTGGCCTCGTGCTGGGCGCGTGGTGGGCGCTTGCGGGCGTGGGCGTCGCGGCCATCGCGGTCGCGCTCGTCCTCGCGCTGCTGGCCACGGCGGCCGTGCACATCGCGCAGCAATGGGAGAAGGTGGTGGTGCTGCGTTTCGGCACGTTCAACCGCGTGTCGGGACCGGGCCTGTTCTGGACGTTTCCCGTCATCGAGCAGAACACCATGCGCGTGGACACCCGCGTGCGCGCCACCACGTTCGGCGCCGAAGAGACCCTCACGGCCGACCTCGTGCCGCTCGATGTGAACGCGGTGCTGTTCTGGCACGTGTGGGACGCGAAAGCGGCCTGCATCGAGGTGGGCGACTTCACGCGCGCCGTGGAGCTGGCGGCCCAGACGGCGCTGCGCGACGCCATCGGGCGCGCGAGCGTGGCCGAGGTGGCCATCCGCCGCGAGCAGCTCGACCGCGAGCTCAAGCGCGTGCTCGAGGAGAAGGTGGCGCCCTGGGGCATCACCGTGCTGTCGGTGGAGATCCGCGACATCCTGCTGCCGAAGGAGCTGCAGGACGTCATGTCGCTGGAGGCCCAGGCCGAGCAGCGCAAGAAGGCCCGCATCATCCTCATGGAGGCCGAGCAGGACATCTGCGAGATGATGGACGACATGGGCGAGACGTACGCGAAGAACGACGCCGCGCTGCGCCTGCGCGCGATGCACCTGCTGTACGAGAGCGTGCGCGAGACGGGCGGCACGGTGGTGGTGCCCAGCAGCTTCAGCGAGGGCTTCGGCGACGTGCTGGGCGATGCCGCGAAGGACGTGCTGGGAAAGGGGCCCGGCGCGGGGGCGTAGCAGCGGCCGCATGCGGCACATGCGATGATCGAGAACGGATGTTTCACGTGAAATATCCGTTCTTTTTTTGCGCGAGAATGCGGGTGCGCCTGCGCGTCGTACTATCCTCAAAATAATACAATCAAATGTAAATAAATTGTATACAGTACCTTGATTGTCATAGGATTATTTACTATAGTACTTTAATAGGATTTGGCCAATTCCATCCAGATGTCCGCAGGTTCCGTTAGGCGCCGGCGGCCATCCTGACACGACGAGCGACGCTTTGCGCCGGGGCGCGAGCGTGACGAGGAGGAACCATGTCAGGTACGAACAGGCCAAACACGACGCTGACCCGCCGCAGCTTTCTCAGGGCCACGGGCGCCGCAGCCGGCACGCTGGGCGTTGCGGGAGCTGCAGGAATGTTCGCGGCAGACGATTGGCTCGCACCGACCGAGGCGTACGCGGAGCCGGAGGAGCACGTCGCCTACACCTATCACCAGGCTCACTGCCGCGGGCATTGCATGCTGAAGTGCACCGTGCGCGACGGCCGCCTGTGCTTGATCCAGCCGAACGACAAAGCCAAAGAGGGACTGCAAACCGTCTGCCTCAAGGGCCTCTCCGAGATCCAGCACGTCTACAGCGCCGAGCGCATCCAAACGCCGCTCAAGCGCGTGGGCGAGCGCGGCGCCAACGAGTTCGTCGCCATCTCCTGGGACGAGGCGACGGCCTACTTCGCCGAGGAAGTGCGGAAGTGCTGGGACGCCTACGGCAAGCAGAGCGTGTTCGCCAGCATCGCCATGGAGTCGGAGGTGGCGTCCGAGCTGGGCAAGCTGCTGAGCGCCTCCATGGACACCGTCGGCGGCATCGACGTGGGCTACGCCAACGGCCTGGCTCCCGTCTACGGCGGCGCCAAGCGCTCCGGCCCCCTGGGCGCGGTGAGCGCGTTCAACGGCGTGGCCGACTGGATGAATTGCAAGACCCTGCTGTTCGTGGGCGTCAACTTCATCGAGTCGAGCCTCACGCAAACCAAACCCTTCTTCGACGCGAAGGATGCGGGCATGCACGCCATCGCCATCGACCCGCATTACAGCACGACCGCCACGAAGTGCGACGAGTGGATCCCCCTCGAACCCGGCACCGACGCCGCGCTGTTCCTCGGCATGATCACGCACGTGCTGGACAACGGCTGGTACGACGAGGCGTACGTGGGCGCGCGCACCTCGCTGCCGTTCCTCGTGGCGCAAGCCGACGGCACGCTGCTGCGCGACCATGCGGTCGACCCGGCGGCCGCCGCGCCGGAGGACGGCGCAGCCAACCCCTTCCTGGTCTGGGACGACGCGGCGCAAGCCGCGCGCCCGGCAGCAGATGTGGAGTCTCCTGCGCTCGAAGGCACCTTCACCGTCGACGGCGAAACGTACACGACGGTGCTCTCGCTGCTCAAGAAGAACCAGCAAGGCTACGACACCGCGTGGGCGTCGAAGGTCACGGGCATCCCGGCCGATACCATCGAGTCGCTGGCCGAGCGCTACGCCACGGGCGGACCCGCGTGCATCGCCGTGGGCTACGGCGGCAACGACAAGTACGGCAACGCCGACATCGCCGGCCATGCGGCCGGGCTGCTGGCCGCGATCACCGGCAACATCGGGCGCGCCGGCGGCGGCGTGGGCTATCCCGGCTTCGGCTACGGCAGCGCCGGACTCGGCGCGTGGCCGCTCGCTGAGGACATGAAGCCCTCGACCTTGGCCGTCCCCGCCTTCGAGCTGCCCTACGTGGACGGCCCCGTCAAGTGCTTCATCGGCGTGGGCGACCAGATCCAGCAGCGCTTCGCCGACCTCAACAAGCTGGACGAGTGGGTGCAGGGCCTCGACTTCATCGTGTACGCCGACGTGTACCACAGCACGGGCGCGCAGTACGTCGATCTCGTGCTGCCCATCTGCTCGCGTTTCGAGAGCGACGAGGCGCTTGGCGGCGTCCGCTCGAACAAGGGCCAGGTCATGCTGCGCCAGCAGGTGCTCGAGCCGCTGTTCGAGAGCAAGACCGACTTCGCATTCGAGCGCGAGCTGGCCCACGCCCTCGGCATCGACGCTTCGTTGCCGAAGACCAACGAGGAGCGCATCGTGCGCATGCTGGACACGGCGAAGGACGCGAAGGTCGCGGGCATCACGCTCGAGGAGCTGCAGGCCAACCAGGGCGTGCTGCCGTACCGCGCTCCGTCGGCCGTGCCGTTCTCCGAAGGCAAGGTTCCCACGGCGTCGGGCCGCTTCGACGTGTACTTCCCGGATCTCGTGAAATTCGACCAGGCGCTGCCCGCCTACGAAGCCCCCGAGGAGACGGGCGCGGACAGCAAGCTGCGCGACCGCTTCCCCCTGCAGCTGTGCCAGATGCGCACGCGCTTCCACATCCACAACCAGTTCTGCGACGCCGAATGGATTCGCCAGTACTCCACGGCGGCCCTGCACCTCAACCCTGCGGACATGGAGCAGCGCGGCCTGACCAACGGCGACACGGTGGAGGCGTTCAACGATCGCGGCAGCTTCGCCTGCCCCGTGGTGGGCGACGAGTCGGTTCGCCCGGGCTCCGCGCGCATCTTCGAGGGCGAGTGGTCGAAGTTCATGAGCGCCGGCAACATCCAGAACGTCACGAATCCCGGGATATCCGACCGCGGGCGCGCGTTGCTGAACGGCCCGGTCATCCCGTACAACGACACGCTCGTCGAAGTGAAGAAAGCGTAGGTGGGCGCCATGACCAGATTCGGACTCGCCATCAACACAGGGCGTTGCATCGGGTGCCACACCTGCGCCAACGCCTGCAAGATGCAGAACAACGTGCCCATGGGCATGCTGTGGAACCGCGTGCTCACCGAGGGATGCGACATCGTGGACGGCGCCGTCGGGCAGTATCCGAACGTGTCGCGCGCCTACCTTCCCGTGGCGTGCCAGCACTGCGAGAACCCCGCCTGCCTGCGCGTATGCCCCACGGGCGCCACGTACAAGGACGAAAAGGGCCGCGTCGAGATCGCCTACGACAAGTGCATCGGCTGCCGCACGTGCATGGCGGCCTGCCCCTACAACGCCCGCGTGTTCAACTGGAACGAGCCGCGCCGCGACCCCGACTTCAACTACGGCGACAAGGACGTGCCCGTGCGCGGCAAGGGCGTCGTGGAGAAATGCACGCTGTGCAAGGAGCGCACCGACCGCGGCGATGAGCCCATGTGCGTGGTGTGCTGCCCCACGAAAGCGCGCGTGTTCGGCGATCTGGACGACCCGAACAGCGACGTGTCGCGCATCGTCCGGGAGCGTCGCGCCGGCGTGCTGCTGGAAGAACAGGGCACCCGCCCGCAAGTCCACTACTACGGATAGGGGAGCGCCATGGGAACCTTCGGAACCTCGATGAAATTCAAAACCGCCTCCGTCGTGCTGGCCGTGCTGGCCGCGGCGGGCGTGGGCACGTGGATCTACCAACTGATGAACGGCCTGGGCGTGACCGGCATGAACAACTCCACGTCGTGGGGCCTCTACATCACCTGCTTCATGTTCTTCGTGGGCCTGTCGGCCGGCGGGCTGATCGTGGCCTCCTCGGCGTCGGTGTTCCACATCGCGCAGTTCAAGAAGGTGGCGGTGCCGGCCATCATCCTGTCGACGGTGTGCATCTGCTGCGCCGGCATGTTCGTGCTCATCGACCTCGGCGGCATCCAGCGCATCTGGAACGTGCTCGTGTCGCCGAACCCGATGTCGCCGCTTCTGTGGGACATCTGCGTGATCACCTGCTACCTCGTCATCAACGTCCTCTACCTGTACTTCATGACCTCGAAGCGGGCCAACCCGCACGCGGTCAGCATCATCTCGCGGTTCGCGCTGCCCATCGCCATCCTCGTGCACTCGGTGACGGCGTGGATCTTCGGCCTGCAGCTGGCGCGCGAGGCCTGGTACTCGGCCATCATGGCGCCCATCTTCGTGGCCTCGGCCATGGACTCGGGATTGGCGCTGCTGCTCATCGTGCTGCTGGCGCTGCAGGCGGCGAAGGTGTTCGAGCTCGGCCGCAAGCTCATGGCCACGCTGGCCGGCCTCTTGGCCACGTGCATCGCGGTCGACGCGTTCTTCATCGGCTGCGAGCTGCTGACGGTGGCCTACCCGCAAACCGCCGGCGGCACGGAGACGCTCGGCACGCTGTTCAACGGCGTCACCTCGCCCTTCTTCTGGTTCGAGATCATCGCGGGGCTGCTCATCCCGTTCTGCATCCTCGTGTTCTCGGCCAACCGCCAACGTCCGAAGCTCGTGATCCTGGCCTCGGCGCTCGTGGTGGTGGGCGTGTTCTTCAAGCGCGTGTGGCTGCTGTTCACGGCGTTCGTCCATCCGAACGTGTACGGCGCGCCGGGCATCTCCTCGGGGTCGTCGGCCGGCGTCCATGCCGGCGCCACCGACATCTGGTCGACGCTCGGCGTGTACGCGCCCACCTGGGTCGAGATCGTGGTGGTCGTCGGCGTGGTGTCGCTCGGCGCGCTGGCGTTCCTCGTCTTGGCGAGTAAGCTGCTGAAGCCGTCGGACGAGCCCGAAACCGCCCCGCGCGAAACGGCCGCGCAAGTTGCCTGATCGCGTCTAACCCGTGACGCTGGGGAAGGGGCTCCTCACCCCCTTGGAGGCGGAAGCTCCTCACTTCCGCCTCCGTTCCCTGGCGCACCTCAAATGTTTCACGTGAAACATTTGTTCCCATGATTCCCCGGTGCGCGAAGCGTGTCCTGTGCTATCCTTCGAGCCTCATACGAAGGAGGATAAGAACATGACCTGCGGAATCACAAAAAATTATCCATAAAATAGTATAATGACGCCTGAAAATTATCCTATGACAATCCTTGATTGCCATAGGATAATTTCGTATAGTGGGGCCAGTGGAATTTGGCCAATTCTCACGAGGAAGAGGGGGTATCCTCGCATGAGGCTTGTTGGTCGGACGGTGTGAGGACCGCGCGACCGGCACTACGGGGATATCCTGACGACATCTTTGAGGAGGAGACATGTCAGGAACGAGCAGCCCGCACAGCGGGCTCACGCGCAGGAGCTTTCTGAAGGCGACGGGCGCAGCGGCAGGGGCCTTGGGCCTCGCAGGTGCCGCCGGCATGGTCACGGCCGACAACTGGCTCGCGCCCACCCAAGCCCACGCCGAGGCAGGGGAACGGGTGGCCCATCTTTGCCATCAATTCCATTGCCTGACCGGGTGCAATCTGAAATGCACGATCCGCGACGAGCGGGTGGCCCTTATCGAGCCCAGCGACCTCGTCGACGAATCTCACAGCACCATATGCCTGCGCGGCATCAACGAAGTCGCGCACATCTACTCCAGCGATCGCCTGCAAACCCCGCTCCGGCGCGTCGGCGAGCGCGGCGAGGGCAAGTTCGAGCAGATCAGCTGGGACGAGGCCATCAAGGCCATCGTCGATGCCATCAACGAATCGCACGAGAAGCACGGACCCGACTCGGTGTTCGTCCGCAAGTCCACCGAAGCATCCATCGGCTTCGACTTCATCGGCGCGCTGCTGAAGGCCGACCAAGGCGGCGAATGGGGCCTCGACCGCGGCCAGCCGAACGGCCAGACGCCCGCGTTCGGCGCGTTCAGCTACTGCCCGTCGCGCTCCATCTGGGAGTTCTCCGACGCCGCCACCATCATCGAAGTGGGGCACAACCCGCTTGAAAGCGGCATCGTGTGGTCGCGTGCGCTGATGGACGCGAAGGAGGCTGGCACCTACATCGCCGTGCTCGACCCGCGCTTCAGCGGCACCGCGTCGAAAGCCGACGCGTGGCTGCCCGTGCGCCCCGGCACGGACGCGGCGGTCATCCAAGGCATGATCCGCGCCATCATCGACGAGAAGTGGTACGACGAGGAGTTCGTCAAAGCCAACACGTCCCTGCCGTTCCTGGTCGACAAGAAGACAGGGAAAAGCTATCGCAGCGACGAGGTGCTGTGCCCGAACCCGACGGTCGTGACCGGCGAGGATGCGGGCGCCCCGTACGTGTGGGACGAGGCGAGCAATGCTCCCAAGCTTTATAACGAGGAGGGTGTGAGCCCGGTCCTCGAAGGCAGCTGGACGGTCGACGGCAAGGAGCTGGTCACCGAGTTCACGCTGATGAAGAAGTGGATTTCGGAGTGCTCGCTCGATTGGGCGTCCGAGACGTCGGGCATCGCGCAGGATGTGATCGTCGAGTTGGCCGACCGCTATGCGAACAACGGCCCCGCCATCATCGACTACGGCCTGGGCGGCCCCGACAAGTACACGAACGCGGACGTGCTGGGGCATTCGATGTCCATTCTCACGGCGCTGACCGGCAACTACGGCAGGAAAGGCTCCGGTTTCGGCTTCTACGGCGGCGTGGGAGCCGACGACCCGGCGGCGACGTTGAATTACTGGATGCTTCCCGAAGAGTACGCGTACAACGACTCGGGAATGGCCATGTACGACATGCCGTACAACGAGAACAACATCCACGCGGCGTTGACGTTCGGCGATGCGTTCACGCTTGAGGCTGCGAGCGCCAACGATACGCTGAACTGGGTGAAGAGCCTCGATTTCTTCGCCATCATCGACATTTACCACTCGTCCGCCGTCGACTACGCCGACATCGTGCTGCCTGCATGCACCAAGTTCGAGTGCGAGGAGGACGTCAAGCAATTGCGCGGAAGCCTGGGTCACGTCATGCTGGCGAACGGCATGATCAAGCCCTTGTTCGAATCGAAGAGCGATCTGCAGATCGAACGTCTGCTGGCCGCCCAGTGGGGTTTGGAGAAACTGCTGCCCGAGAGCTACGAAGAGCTCGCACGTTTCTCGCTCGAGGGCGTCGACAAGCTCGACCCGAACATGAAGGGCATCACCTACGATGCGCTGCTCAAGAACGGCGGTTGCATGCCGGTTGCGGGCGCGGGCGCCGACTACCGCCCCGATGGCCATGCCGACCAGGTGTACGGCACGCCGTCTACGAAGATCGAGCTCTACTACGAGTACCTGCTGGATCAGGGGCATCAGTTCCCCGTGTACGAAGACGCCAACGAGGCGTACGAGAAGAACCCGTTGAAGGACACGTACCCCCTGTACTTCATGCAGGGCAAGTCGCGCTACCGCATCCATGCGTACTACAGCGCCTCCCCGTGGTTCCAGGAGGATTTCGGCCCCTACGTCAACATCTTCCCGTCCGACGCCGAAGAGCGCGGTATCCAGAACGGCGACGACGTGAAGGTGTACAACGATCGCGGCTCGTTCGTGTGCAAGGCGCATGTGAATCCCAGCCTGCAGCCGGGCGTGCTGTTCATGGCCGAGACCACGTACACGAAGTACTACCAGGAGGGGTTCCTTCAGAACGTGACGAACTCGGCGCGCAACGAGCGGTGCCGCGAGATGTTCCACGGCCCCCAGATTCCCTATAACGACACGCTCGTCCAGATCGAAAAAGCGTAGGTGATGCGATATGACTAAGCTTGGAATAGCTATCAACAAGACGCGCTGCATCGGTTGCCAGACGTGCGCTCATGCCTGCAAGATGCAGAACAACGTGCCCTCCGGCATGCGATGGAACCGCGTGCTCACCGAAGGATGCGACGTGGAAGACGGCGCATTGGGCGAGTTCCCGAACCTGAGCAGGGGATATCTGCCGGTGGCGTGCCAACATTGCGAGAACCCTGCTTGTCTGCGCGTGTGCCCGACCGGGGCCACGTACAAGGACGACAAGGGACGCGTGGAGGTCGACTACGAGAAGTGCATCGGCTGCCGTATGTGCATGGCAGCCTGCCCGTACAATGCGCGCGTGTTCAACTGGAACGACCCGAAGCGCGAGCCCGACTTCAACTACGGGGACAAGGACGTGCCCGTGCGCGGCAAGGGCGTCGTGGAGAAGTGCACGCTGTGCAAGGAGCGCACCGACCGCGGCGAGGAACCCATGTGCGTGAAGTGCTGTCCGGTCAAGGCGCGCACGTTCGGCGACCTCGACGATCCGAACAGCGAGATCTCGAAGCTCGTCGTCGCTCGCAAGGCCGGTGTCCTCCTCGAGGAGCAAGGCACCCGTCCGCAAGTCCATTACTTCAATTAAGGAGGAGGTGCGCATCATGGGAACCTCTACGAAAACCAAAGCTGCCATCGGGGTGCTGGGCGCGCTGACGGTGGCGGGAGTCGCCGCTTGGATCTACCAGCTGATAGGCGGCCTCGGCGTGACCGGCATGAACAACGGCACGTCGTGGGGCCTCTACATCACGTGCTTCATGTTCTTCGTGGGCCTATCGGCCGGCGGCCTCATCGTGGCCTCGTCGGCCAGCGTGTTCCACGTGGCCGAGTACAAGAAGGTGGCGCTGCCCGCCGTCATCCTGTCGACGGTATGCATCTGCTGCGCCGGCATGTTCGTGCTCATCGACCTCGGCGGCATCCAGCGCGTGTGGCGCATCGTCACGGGGCCGAACGTGACCTCGCCTTTGTTCTGGGACATCTGCGTCATCACGCTGTACCTCGCCATCAACGTCGTGTACCTGTACTTCATGAAGTCGAAGAAGCCGGGCGCGCAGGACAAGGTGGCCATCGTGTCGCGCTTCGCGCTGCCCGTTGCCATCCTCGTGCACTCGGTGACGGCGTGGATCTTCGGCCTCGAGATGGCGCGCGAAGGCTGGTACTCGGCCATCATGGCGCCGCTGTTCGTGGTATCGGCCATGGATTCCGGCCTGGCCCTGCTGCTGCTCTCGCTCATGGGGCTCAACAAATCCGGTCGCTTCAAAACCGATAAGAAGCTGCTGTCCAACCTGGCCGGCCTGCTGGCCACCTGCATCGCCATCGACGGCTTCCTCGTGGGCTGCGAAGTGCTGACCATGGCCTACCCGGGCGCCGCCGGCGCCGAGACGCTCGCCATCATGGCGACGGGCGCCACCGCTCCGTACTTCTGGTTCGAGATCGTCGTGGGCATCCTCATCCCGTTCTGCATCCTCGTGTTCGCGAAGAACCGCGCGCGGATGGGGTTGGTGGCCGCCGCCAGCGTGTGCGTGGTGGTGGGCGTGTTCTTCAAGCGCGTGTGGCTGCTGCTCACCTCGTTCGTCGAGTTCAACGTGATGGGCGCCCCCGGCGTGGCCTCGGGCTCGTCGGCCGCGGCGCACGCGACGGGGCTCGACATGTGGGCCGTCGCCAGCTCGTACGCTCCCACCTGGGTGGAGATCGTCGTCGTCATCGGCGTGGTGTCCCTCGGCGCGCTCGCGTTCGTCGTGCTGACGCAGAAGCTGCTGCCCGCCCGCGCGGCGAAGCGCGAGGCCGTCGAGGCCGCGGCGGGCGAAGCCGCGTAAGGCGCGCGGCCCTCGCGGCTCGCGACGGCTTCGACCCTCTCGACCTTTCCGTCCGTTGGTCCTTGGCGACGCTTTCCCTCCCCGCGTCGCCAAGGACCGCTCCCGTTGCGGTATGCTGTACCCGCTGCACCCCGGTTCACGTTGCGCGCCCCGCGCTGAAAGGAGTTTTTCGCCATGGCGAAAGAGATTCCCTGGAAGACCTTGTCCGAAGCCTACGCGTTCATCGGGAACTCGCTGTTGAAGCCGATGACGATGACGTCGACGGTCGGGTTGGATCCGGCATTCTGGGCATCGTTCCCCACGTTCGACGACGCTGCCGTGGCCGAGGTCGTGGCGGCGTGCGCACGCTACGCCGAGGAGGCCGCCCGCCGCGCCGAGGCGGGCGAGGACGAGCCCCAGCGCGTCGCCGTCGAGTACACGAAGCTGTTCGTGGGGCCGCCGTCGCCCGCAGCGGCGCCGTGGGAGACGATGTACCGCGGCCAGGACGTGACCGTGGGGTTCGGCCAGGCCACGTTCGAGATGCGCGAGCTGCTGCGCGCGGCGGGGCTCGAGGTGCGGAACGAGAACAACCAGTACGAGGACCACATGGGCATCGAGCTGCTGTACCTCTCGTCGCAGTGCGCCCGCGTGGACGCAGGCGCGGAGGACGCGCCCGCGCCCGACGCTGTCGCCGACTTCATCGAGGCTCACCCGCTTTCCTGGGCGGAAGCGTTCCGCGCGCGCATCGCCGAGACGGCCGCGCACGGCTACTTCGCTCCCCTCGTGGGGTTGGCTCAGGCCCTGCTCGTCTGGCACGTGCAGGCGCTGCGCTAGCGCGAAGCCGCCTCTTGCCGCCGCCGCGCCGGCGCCGCGCTCGTGGTGAATACTTGCATGTCCGAAAACGGCTAGTGCTCGGGCGCGCTTTGTGGTTTCATGGGCGTTGTTGCCGATGAACGCGAAGGGATGCCCGTGATGGAGTACAGCGATCGCACGTGCTGGGAGGCGCTGAGCGCGCACGATGCGCGCTTCGACGGGCTGTTCTTCGTGGGCGTGCGGTCGACCGGCGTGTACTGCCGCGCCGTGTGCCCGGCGAAAACGCCCAAGTTCGAGAACTGCACGTTCTACGCGAGCGCGGCCGAGGCAGACGCGGCGGGCTATCGCCCCTGCCTCACGTGTCGCCCCGAGCTGGCGCCGGGCGTCACCGCACACGAGG
>QFCE01001351.1_pt1 | contig 22936 bp, 21 predicted proteins | sample 5346091 | NCBI WGS metagenome assembly QFCE01 (sample SAMN09062252, study PRJNA434731) | Human gut metagenome, whole genome shotgun sequencing project. | isolation source: stool timepoint A chromium assembly | host: Homo sapiens | collected 2015 | reverse complement strand
TTCGGTGTATTCATCTGTCAGTTCTCCTATCAAATCGTATTCCAACGCTCCGGTGACCCGCACTCTGGCAAAATCTCCTGTCATGAGCAGCTCGCCCGTCTGAACAAAAATATAGCCGTCCACCTTGGGGGCGTCCCCGTAGGTTCTGGCGATATAAGCGCTTTCCCCGGAAACCTTGCCCTCGATCATCACCAAAAGCTCCTGGCCAATGCGTTCCTGGCCCTTGTCCAGAGAAATCTCCTGCTGAAGCTCCATGATCTCATCCCGGCGCGCCTCCTTGACCTCTTCCGGAATCTGATCTTTCATGGCAGCCGCAGGGGTGTTGTCCTCCATGGAATAGGGAAAGACGCCCAGCCGGTCAAATTCCATTTCATCTACAAATTCCAGAAGCGCTTCGTGATCCTCCTGGGTTTCTCCCGGAAAACCGGAGATCAGCGTGGTGCGAAGCACGATATCGGGAATACGGCTGCGAAGCTTTGTGATGATATCCACAAGCTCCTGACGGCTGGTGCGCCGTCCCATACGCTTCAGCACCGCATCGCTGGCATGCTGAATGGGCATGTCCAGATAGTGGCAGATCTTTGGCTCCCTCGCCATAACCTCAATGAGCTCGTCATAAATTTCTTCCGGATAACAGTAAAGGATCCGGATCCAGCGGATGCCCCTGATCCGGCAGAGCTTCTCCAGAAGAATATGGAGGCTCTTTTCGCCGTAGAGGTCTTTGCCGTAAAGCGTCGTCTCCTGTGCGACCAGGATCAGCTCCTTCACTCCCTGCTCTGCCATATCCTGCGCCTGCGCCAGAAGGCGTTCCATGGGAACGCTTCGGAAATGCCCGCGAAGGCTTGGGATGATACAGTAGGTACAGTGCTTGTCGCAGCCCTCCGCGATCTTGAGATAGCCAAAATGCCCTCCGGTGGTAAGGATCCGTTTTTCCTCATCCTTCGGAAGATAATCAATGCTCTTGAAGGAATAATAACGTTCTCCCTCAGAAGCTTTTTCAAGGGCATCCGCGATCTCCTCGTATGCTGTGGTTCCCAGAACCGCATCCACCTCTGGAATCTCCTGCGTGATCTCTTTCTGATAGCGCTGCGCCATGCAGCCGGTCACAAGAAGCGCGCGGCAGCTTCCGTTTTTTTTGTACTCTGCCATTTCCAGAATGGTCTCCACGCTTTCCTCTCTTGCATCCCCGATAAAACAGCAGGTATTGATGATGATGGCTTCTGCTTCTTCCTCCGAGTCCACAATCCGGTGGCCTTTTGCCGTGAGAAGGCCCAGCATTTCCTCGGAATCCGCCAGGTTTTTGTCACAGCCAAGTGATACAAACAGTATTTTCATAAGTATGCTCCTAAAATAAATATGGAAGGGATGTCACAAAATATCTGCACCGGCGATACCCTTGCTGATGTTTCCTGCGCAAAAGCCGTGCTTCGCGCAAGGCTTCCCGCCCCAAAAACACATTGCAGATCCGCCGGGTATGAATTCTGCGACACCCCCTGCCTTGATTCTTCCTATTCTTCCTCAGCCGCTGCTTCTTCTGCGGCAGCGCCGGCCATTTCTGCGGTTTCTTCTGCCTCTGCAGTCTCCTGCACCGCAGATGTCTCTTCTTCGGCAGCTTCTTCCTCGGCAACGATCTTTACCTTGCCTTTGTAGAGCTCGTCAATGGCTATGGAAAGAGGCTTATTGACCGGAGTTCCGGAAACCATGGGCTCTGCCCCCGCAATGATCTGACGTGCTCTCTTGCTGGTTGCCAGCACCAGAGAATAGCGGCTGTTGAGCATCATGGTGTTGTCATCGTCCTCGCTGTTTGCATTGATTGCCTCAATTAATTCTGAATAAGATGGATGGATCATAGTTTTTCTCCTTTATGATAAATTTAATGATTTGGCTTCTTCTTTCAGAGTCTCTGCAAGCCCGTGATTCCGGTTCATGCGGAAGTGCTCGCTTTTGATGATGGAATGCAGGGTATCCACACACTCCTCCAGCTCATCGTTGATAAGCAGGTAGTCGTACTGCTCCATACCCTCGGCCTCCTCCCCTGCGCGGGCAAGGCGGCTTTCAATCACTTCCTGTGTCTCTGTGCCCCTGCCTGTGAGACGGTTTTTCAGTTCCTCCATACTGGGCGGTGTCACAAACACCAGAAGCGCCTCGGGAATTTTTTCCCTGATCTTCATGGCCCCCTGGATCTCAATCTCCAGGATCACATTTTTTCCCTTCTGAAGCTGCTCCTCCACATACGCCCGGGGGGTGCCGTAATAATTCTCTACGTAGCAGGCATATTCCAGAAGCGCATCCTCCCGGATCAGCTGTTCAAACGCTTCTTTGCTTTTGAAGAAATATGCCTTTCCTTCTTCCTCCCCCGGACGCGGCGCTCTTGTTGTCGCGGAAATGGACAGCGCATAATTGTCGTACTTTTCCAGGAGCCGTTTCATCACGGTTCCCTTGCCGGCACCGGAAAATCCGGAAACCACCGTCAAAATCCCTTTATTCATGAATCTCTCCTCTGTCATCATACTCACAGGCCTCCGAAAAACGGCGGGCTATGGTCTCCGGCTGCAGAGCGGAAAGAACCAGATAGTCCTCCGCCATCACGATCACCGCCTTGGTTTTTCGTCCCTGGGTGGCGTCGATAAGAGCTCTGGTGCCCTTGACATTCTGCACCATGCGCTTTACCGGAGCCGCGTCAGGACTCACCACCGCCACGATCTTGGCAGAGTTCACCACGTTTCCGAAACCTATGTTAATTAATTTTGCCAAAATTTTTCCGTCCTTGTCTACTCAATATTCTGGATCTGTTCCCGGATCTTTTCAATTTCTGTCTTCAAATCAATTGCAATATTGGAAATCTCCAAATCGCTGGATTTTGACAGAATGGTATTTGCCTCCCGGTTCATCTCCTGCGCCATAAAATCAAGCTTGCGGCCAACGCCCTCGCTCTCCTTCAGGATCTTCTGCATTCCTTTGATGTGGCTCAAAAGGCGCACGGTTTCCTCGTCATTGCAGATTTTGTCGGAGAACAAAACAACCTCCGCGGCAATTCTGGCCTCCTCTGTCTGCGTATCTGCCAAAAGCTCATGAACCTTTGCTTCCAGCTTCTCGCGGTAAGCTTTCACCACCTCCGGGGAACGCGCCACTACCTGTTCTACCTTATCCTCCAGGCCGTCAAGCTTTTCCAGAAGATCCCGGGTGAGATTCTCTCCCTCCCGTTCCCGGGTCTCCACAAATTTCTCGCAGGCAGCGCGAAGCGTCTTATCCAGGGCTTCCCACAGCTCGTCCTCATCCTGTGCCTGTTCCTCCATGCTCAGGACCTCAGGATAACGGGAAAGCTCCGTGGCTGTCACATTATCGGCAATGCCGAACTCCCGCTGCATTTCCCTCAGATAGGCAAGGTACTCCGCCGCCAGCTCCCGGTTGTATTTCAGCGCAACACGTCCCGGCCGCTCATCCTCATAGGAAATAAAAACATCCACCTTGCCCCGCTGCATGTAGGTTTTCAGAAGATTGCGCACTGCCCCTTCCAGAAAATTCAGCTTCCGCGGCATTTTGATACTCAAATCCAGATATCTGTGGTTCACGGACTTCAGCTCCACCGTGATCTTACGTTCTCTGTCTACGGTCTCCGCCCGTCCAAAACCGGTCATACTCTTTATCATAGTCATTCTCTCTTTGTAGATTCTCTATTGCATACAGATTTATTATAGTTCATTCCAAAACCCTAGTCAAACTCTTTTTTTCTGTGTTATACTATAGAAAGGCCAGCGTCAGATATTGATACCGGCATTTATTCACAAAACAGACGAGGAGTATTTCTTATGGCATTTGACGGAATCACCATTGCTGCAATGGTAAAAGAACTGAATACCACTCTCTCCGGAGGCCGTTTTTCCAAAATCGCCCAGCCGGAACCAGACGAGCTTATCATAACCGCAAAAGGAAACGAAGGACAGAAACGGCTGCTGCTTTCTGCCAGCGCCTCTCTCCCCCTTTTGTATTTTACGGAAAAAAACAAACCAAGTCCGCTCACAGCGCCGAATTTCTGTATGCTTCTGCGCAAGCACATCGGAACGGCCCGCATTTCAAAGATCGTTCAGCCGGATATGGAGCGCGTGGTGGAATTTCATCTGGAGCATTTGAACGAGCTTGGAGATCCCTGCTGCAAAAAACTTATCATCGAGCTCATGGGCAAGCACAGCAACATTATTTTCTGCGATGACAAGGGCATGATCCTGGACAGCATCAAGCATGTTTCCTCCCACATGAGCTCTGTGCGCGAGGTGCTTCCCGGCCGGGATTATTTCATTCCCAAGACCGAGGGCAAATGGAATCCTCTCACCATTTCCCGGGAGGATTTTGAAACCCACGTCTGCACCCGCCCCTGCGAAATTTCCAGAGCCCTATACACCACCTTAAACGGCTTAAGCCCTGTGGTTTCTCAGGAAATCTGCTATCGCGCTTCCCTGGACGGAAATGATGCCGCACAGTCCCTGGACGAAAACGCGCGGCTTCATCTTTATCACACCCTCTGCCGCTATATGGAACAGGTACAGGAGGGCGCTTTCACCCCCAACATCGTCTACCGCGGGGATGAGCCTGTAGAATACGGTGTTCTGCCCTTCCAGCAGTACGGAAAGGAATACTGCGCCAAAACCTTTTCCAGCGTTTCCTCCATGCTGGAAACCTACTACGCCTCCAAAAGCGCGCTCACCCGCATCCGCCAGAAATCCGCGGATCTGCGGCGGATCGTGCAGACCGCTCTGGAACGCGACCGCAAAAAGCTTTCCCTGCAGCAAAAGCAGATGAAAGACACTGCCAAAAAAGAAAAATACAGAGTATACGGCGAGCTTATCAACACCTACGGCTACGGTCTCGAGGAAGGCTGCTCTTCTTTTCAGGCGCTGAACTACTACACCAATGAGGAAATCACCATTCCCCTTGACCCCACACTCACACCGGCACAGAATTCCAAAAAATACTTTGACCGCTACGGAAAACTGAAGCGCACGGAGGAAGCCCTCACAGTACAGATGGCAGAAACCGAAGAAGCCATCGCGCATCTGGAGTCCATTGCCAACGCCCTTGACATTGCCAGAGCGGAAAACGACCTGTCCCAGATCAAGGACGAGCTGACCCAGTGCGGCTACATCAAAAAGCATTTCAGCAGCAAAAAAGGCCAGAAAATGCAGGCAAGATCAAAGCCTCTCCACTATGTCTCCACAGACGGCTATGACATTTATGTGGGCAAAAACAATTTCCAGAACGACGAGCTGACCTTCAAATTCGCCACCGGAAACGACTGGTGGTTTCACGCGAAAAAAATGGCCGGCTCCCATGTTGTGGTAAAATCCAAAGACGGCGAGCTTCCGGACCGCGTGTTTGAGGAAGCCGGACGACTGGCCGCTTACTATTCCAAGGGGCGCACTGCTCCCAAGGTGGAAATCGACTATATCCAGAAAAAGCACGTAAAAAAGCCCGGCGGGGCGAAACCGGGCTTTGTGGTGTACTATACCAATTATTCACTTATGGCCACACCGGATATTGAAGGGCTTACCGAGGTGACGGAGTAGATCCGTCCTTTCCGTACTTCTTTGCCGCATGATACGTGTACCACACGTCCGCCAGAAACATTACCGCCAGCAGGAGCAGCGTCCAGAGAATACAGCCGCTTCCCGGAACTGTCAGGCTGCATATTATCATGAAAATCCCCGTAAGGATAAAGGTGATCCCGCCAAATTCCTGACCCTTTTTCCAGGTGGTTTCATTCTTCATACTCCAGACGGTCCGAAGGCCGATCACGGAATTCAGGCTCAGCTTGGGCATTATCTTTCCCATGACAATGAATCCGATACCCAGGACTGCGCATACGATCTGGTAGATATGGAGATCCACCTCGGAAAGATTTTCCACCCTATGAAAATCCGTATAAAGAAAATATCCGGTCATGACATTAAACAGCGCGAGACAGCACAGGCCGGTGGTAAGGCTGACCTTTTCATTCTGCTTTCCGCCACTCTTCTGCTTTGCAGAATATCGCGCCAACGCCAGCATAAACAGGCCAAAGACTATGGTGATTGCCGGAAAAATAAGCGTCTCGTATTTGCTGCCCCAGCGGTCCACCTGCCCTCCGAAGCCGTAGTGAGCCGGAATCTGTTCCGGCAGGAACGGCAGCGCAAAAAGTGTGACCGCCATGGGCAACAGCATCAGAATCCAGAATAAAATCTTTCTTCCCTTCATAACTGACCTCTTCTAAAAACTGTTTTCTGCAATGCCTGCTCTGCATTCTCAACGTTGAATTCCATTTTTCCGTCTCCTTTCATACCTTTTCAGTATCAAAAGTCCTGTCAGCAACAGCACCGGGAAAATACAGCCCACAAGCATCCCTGCCTGAAGGTCATCTCCTGCATTCTGGGTTACCGCGCCCACAAGCCCCGGCCCCAGTGCCCCTCCCATATCGCCGGCCATGGCAAGGAGCGCAAACATCGCGGTTCCGCCTGTTGGAAATTTTTGAGAAGCAATGCTGATGGTTCCCGGCCACATAATGCCCACGGAAAAGCCGCACAGAATACAGCCAACGAGCCCTGCCGCCGGGTTGGCGGAAACCGAAGCCATGATATAGCAAAACAGACACAAAACGCCGGAACCCAGCATGAATTTTGTAAGCTTCATCCGAGCGCCGTATTTTCCGTGGAGCATCCGGCTGATCCCCATGGTGATCGCAAACATACAGGGACCTGCCAGATCTCCCGCTGCCTTTGAAAGCCCAAGTGCCGATTCCGCATAGGCGGACGCCCACTGGGACATGGACAGCTCCGATGCGCCGGCACAGATCATCAGAAGGATTGCCAGCCAGAACAGCGGATACCGAAACAGTTTACGGATACCCATTTTGTGCTTTTCTTCCACCAGAGGCTCAATGGGGCAGGTGGCAAAATTGTAGATATTATAAAGCGGTACCAGTGCCCAGAGAAACGCCAGCCATTTCCAGTTTTCAATGCCAAACACCGCAAAAAACAGCGTAGAAAGAAGAACCACGCCCACAGACCCCCAGCAGTAAAAAGAATGCAGAAGGCTCATCACTGCATCCTTATGCGCAAAGGGGCACGCCTCGATGATGGGATTGCACAGCACCTCGATCAGCCCGCTTCCAACAGCATACAGCACCACACTCGCAAGTATGCCTGCAAAAGGTGTTGGAAACAGATCCGGCAAAAACGCGAGCCCCACCAGTCCTGCTGCCGCAAAAACTTCCGAAAACACAATGCTTCTCCGATACCCGATCCGGTCCACAAAGCGGGCGCACAGCAAGTCCACAACAAGCTGCGTCAGAAAAAGCACTGTGGAGATCATCGCGATCTGCCCCAGGGGAATGCCGTAGTCCTTATGAAACTTCAAAAATAATAAGGGCGCAAAATTCACGACAATCGCCTGCGTGATAAACCCCAGATAGCATGCCAGTTTCGTTTTTGTGTAATTCTTTCCCATGTTGACGTTCCACCTCTGCTGTTACAAATAAATTTTAATTATTTTTGCAATAAAACGCGATCGCCCTGCCGGCAAATGCGGCAGTTCCTTCCGGACCTCTCCAAAGGCTTTAAACAGCTTCATCATCTCTGTACCGAGCGCACGTTCCTCCCCACAAGTCCTTCCCCCGGCTTTTTCCTCATATTCCTGATAAGCCTTTGTGCTGCCCCACTCTTTTCTGGCCTGCTCTTTGTACGCTTCCATTTTCTTTGTGTCAAATGCTGCAAAATCCATAATTCTCTCTCCTGTTGTTTTTATTCCACGGGCAAGCCGAATCAGATTCTCCAGATGCTCCTTTTTCAGTGTCAGAAGCTCAATCTGCTGCTCTAACGCCCTGTCTCTGTCAAAAAAAGGATTTTCCATGATTTTTTTAATCTCTTTCAGAGGAAATTCCAGTTCGCGAAAGAGCAGAATCTGCTGAAGCATCTCCAGCGACTTCTCATCGTACAGCCTGTAACCGGCGCCGGTATGGCCTGCAGGCTTTAAAAGGCCGATTTTGTCGTAATACTGCAGGGTACGTATACTTACCCCTGTCATTCTGCTCACTTCATTTACGGTCATAATCCCATGCTCCTCTCCCGTGGTAAAACCAGAATAAACTATTACGCAGCGTAAGAGTCAAGAAGATTTTTTAATCTAATTCTTCCGTTATGGTTTCGTACAGTTTCTTCGTCGCTTCCGCATCTTTCCCGTTTACTGCAACCACATCTCCGTTTGTTGTTTCCAGAAGAACGTAGTTTTTGCAATCGGTATACGCATAGAGGATGTACGCCCCCAGCTCCTCATTTTTGAAATGTCCCTCCAAAAGTCTCGGACTCCCCAGTCCGTTGGTACGCCGTCCCACCTCGAAATCCCCTTCGCGGCAGGTTACAGATTGAATTTCCGACAGCGCCACCGTGTGATCCGGCCAATAGGAGCCTTTGATCAAAAGCTTCTCATTTTCCACACGGACCGACACGTTTCCGGTAAACAGGAAGAACGCTGCCGCCCCGAAACAAGCCAGGGTAAAAAGCAGACTTCCTCTTTTCAGATTTCTTTCCCGGTGCTTTTGAGCCGGATCTTTGGAAAGCTGCTCCAGAGCCGCCTTCTCTTCTTCCGTCAGGTTCGTCCGCTTACATCCGAAATTGGCTGCGAGAACCATTGCCAGAACGTCGGTTATGATAAGAACCGGCGTCACTTTTCCATACCAATCCGGCTGCTCTGCCCCGAAACAGGCTCCTGCAAAAAGCCATAGGGTTATCACACCCATCCCCGCTCCCATGACACGGCAAAGCTTTTTTTCATCAATTTTCGCTTTCTGTTCCGGAGATGATGTGTTATAACCTGCAATCAGAAAACCGCCTCTGCCGCTCAGCAATACGGCAGACAAAACCGCGAACAGAATTAAAATAAACCACAGCATAAAAACACCTCCCTGTATGTGCTTTCTGCCATACTCAACTCTTCTTTATTGGATGCCGGATAACGGTTTTCCATTTTTCCGGCGCAACTCTTCTGGCATCGGACAGATAGATTTCATGATGCATTCGCACATCACTGAAATCATTCTCATATCCGTTTTCCTGCAGATAATCGTCCATAAGCGCAACTGTTGCCGGCTCGTCATCAAAGGCTCCCAAATGCATGATTTGAACACAAAGCCCTTCCTCAATGGTAAAAAATTCTGCTGCAGAACAGTCTGTTTTTTTCTTTTTGGAAGCCGTTTCCACCGCCCATGCAAAATCCTGTTCCGTCACAAAATCCGGCAGACGTATGACCGAAATCCACTGAAACGAATCCTTGTCACCGTAATCCACACCGGCAACATTTTCCTGCCACCAGAAGCCCTCCAGCGGCGGAACGACATACTCGACAAAACCTTTGATCTTATAATCCGTCTTATAACTCATTTTCAAAGTATAGGCCACTGCATACAGAACGCCAATCGCCTTTTGGTATGCGCCGCCCTCCTCGTTGGGATTGCCCTGCCCCCGCACGGCAATGTAATTCGCAGTTGGAACATTGACGATTTCCGGCTTGTTTTTCGGCAGATAAAATTCTCTATATTCCTTTTTAAAATCAAATGGCATGGTGATCCCTCCGTTATATTTTATAAACTCTTTCCGGCAATGGGAAGTCTCATCTCATTCACTCCTCCAGCAGCCGTTTCAATAGTACCTCTTTGTTATTGATAAACATCTCCATAATCTGATACGTATCCGTCTCTTCATAGCTGCAGGTGTGAACCGGCCCGTTGTCAAAATTGTAAATCTCCGCGCCCGGTATTCCCAGCAAGATAGGAGAATGCGTGACAATGAAAAACTGCGCGCCCGCTTTTGCACATCTGTAAATTTCCATCAAAAGCGTCAGCTGCCTCTGCGGAGACAACGCCGCCTCTGGTTCATCCAAAAAGTACAGCCCGTTGGGCTGAAAATTATTCTGCACCAGTTGAAGGAAGCTTTCTCCATGCGATTTTTCGTGATATTTTGCCGAAGGATGTTCGATATCCGCATACGCCTCTTCCTGTGTAGCAACATTATAAAAGCTTTCTGCCCGCAGAAAATATCCCCACGTTTCCCTGCGGAACCCTTTTATGATTCGTATGGAATCGCATAATTCAGAATGTGTATCATGGGTCGAAAATGCGTAGTTTCTGCTTCCGCCTTCCGGATTAAATCCATGTGCCACAGCGATTGCTTCCAGCAGGGTTGATTTTCCGCTTCCGTTCTCTCCCACAAAAAACGTGATCGAATTGGTAAAATCCAGCTGTTTTATCTGTCGAAACGCCTCGATGCTCCTGAGATAGCTGCTTTTTTCTATCTTATTCCAATCAAATACTATCCCCTGTATAAATTGCATGTTCATGTTGTATCGCCTCACACTTTTCGCCTGACTACAGTATTGTATATGCTGTTTTTATTATAAGGTCGGCACATTTTTGCGTCAATGTCAAAATAAAGAAAGGGACACAAAATACGCCGGAGGCTGCAGCCCCCGGCGCTTCTGTTTCTGTCTACCCTATTTTTCTCAGTTTATGCTCATGCTCCCGCACAAGGACAGCCAAAATCTCATAATCATTTCCTATTGCATTCAGCTTGTAAAACACCTGATCCACCTTTTCATTGAGATTCTTATGTCCCTCCGCTATGATCCTGATATTTCTCTCTATTGTATTTTCAAGATATACTTCCATATCTGTAACTTTATCTTTTGTTTTTGTAAGTTCATTTTCTACATTTGTAAGTCTGCCTTTTACATCTGTAAGTTCCGTCTCTACTTTTGTAAGTCTGCCTTCTACTCCTGCAAGTTCCGTCTCTACTTTTGTAAGTCGGTCTTCTACTCCTGCAAGTTCCGCCTCTACTTTTGTAAGTCGGTCTTCTACTTTTGTAAGTTTTTCCTCCACACAGATAAGTCTGCTTTCAATAGACTCCACTTTGCTTTTTAAGCCATTCATATCCGTTTTGATAATGTTCATATCATTTTGCATACTTATCTGGTTGGCAAGTATCTGCTCCAGTAATTCTCTGTCTCCCATTTTTCCACCCCCTATCCGCAGCTATTTACAGAACTAATTGTACTATAGCAAAATTTAAAAGTCCATACCTATTCTCTATAAATCCTGGAAATTCTACAAATTTCCGGGATTTCTTTTTTACTCTGCTGCCTCATGTAAATTTTCCGGGCAAAATTGATTCATACAATGGGTGGCACTTTTTCCCCACACATTTTATAATTGTTCTATCAACAAACAGGAGGCAGCACAATGAACTTAGGAAACCAGTTATTCCATGCAAGAAAAAAATGCGGTCTGTCCCAGGAAGCTGTAGCCGAAAAGCTGGGTGTCAGCAGACAGACCATTTCCAAATGGGAAACCAACGAAACAATACCTGATATTTACCAGTCGAAAAAAATGGCACGTCTGTACAATACCTCGCTGGATGAGTTGTTCGAATTCGACGTGGAACTCAGCGAAATACAGGAAGTCATCAATAAATCCACCCCGGAAGTTGAAGAAAAAATCGACTGGACAAACACCTGGGGTAAAAAATATCCTGTTCTTTTGAACTATCAGGACAAAGTAAACATCCCCAACTACGCCCACCGGATCAACACCATGCTGGATGAATTAAAACAGGAATGCCAGTACAGTGAGCTGGACGCCATGCTGGTGCTCAAAGACATTTTGTACCAGGTCTGGAAAAACCGCAAAAACATTCTAAATAATATTCTTCTGCCGAGTACTCGTTTTTCGAGTACTCGCTTCTTTTTTAACCGTACTTCTATTATTATTGACTTATCAGTTAATAATAGTTATAATATTGACCAATAAGTCAATATTATTGGAGGTGCAACTTGAAGAAAAGTGAAAAAACAGAGCTTACCATATCAAAAATCATGGAAGCCGCTATGAATGAATTCGGAAAATACGGCTATGCCGGCGGAACAGTCAATCGTATCTGTAGTTCCGGCATTAATAAAGGGCTGCTCTACCACAATTTCACAGGAAAGGATGACCTTTACCTGACTTGTCTAAGTCAAAGCAGCCGACAGCTAATGAGGTATCTGGAGCAGGATGGCAGAACAGAAAATCTGGAACTCTATCTGTCTTCGCGTATGGATTTTTTCAATCAGTTTCCAAATGAGGCACGCATTTTTTTCGAGGCCCTGCTCACCCCGCCACCTCATCTGACGGAAGATATCAACGCCATACTATCTGAATTTAATATGCTCAACGAAAAAATCTACCGCCGGACACTCGCCCCTCTTACGCTTCGCGAAGGCGTTTCAAAGGAGGAAGCATTATCCTATTTTCGTCTCATGCAGCTCATGCTGAACGGATATTTCAGCAGTCCTGCATTCCAGAACACGGATTTATCTGAAAAGGTAAAAATCCACGAACGTCTTGTTCCAAAACTGCTGAACTTTATGTTATATGGAATTGCGAAAGGAGAGAATTGAAATGTTACTCAACGTACTGCAATGGATTGCCGTCCTGGTAATCGCCTTTGCCGCCGGAAAGCTCATGACCAAACTAAAAATGCCCGCCATCCTGGGCTGGCTGATCACCGGTATGGTCTTTGGCCCCCACGCCTTCGGTCTCATGCCGCAGAGTGTTCTTGATGCCCAGTGGTATAAAACTGTCATCATGTGGATGCAGTGCGCCTTCGGTATTATGCTTGGTTCAGAACTCATCTGGAGCAAACTGAAAACCTCCGGCAAAGCACTAATTGTCACCACGCTGACCCAGTCTCTCGGGACTTTTTTTGTCGTTTCTCTTGCCTTTGGGATTGCCTTTTATTTTACAAACGTACCCGTTTACCTTGCCTTTGTTTTTGGCGGTATTGCCCTTGCAACCGCACCTGCTCCTGCCCTGTCCATCGTCAATGAATTTCATGCCAGGGGTCCCGTCACAGACACCCTGCTTCCCATGACCGTATTGGATGACGTTGTTGGGATCACCGCTACCATGCTGATCGGCTGGCTCATAAACACGTACCTGCTGTCCGGTGTCACACTGAATTATATGCTCATGGGTGTTTCCTTTTCCGCTGTATTTTCTAATATGATCACAACCGAACAGCTGGAAAAAATCAATTATTATTTTGCCCCCATTCTCGCCGTTGCTCTGTATGCCGCTATCCTTGACCTTGGAGCCCCTCTGGATTATCACCTGATCCTCGGCGCCGGCTTCTATACGTTTATCTACATTGCCGCCCGCGCTTTCGGAAAATATTTCGGTGCCAGAGCCGGCGCATCGCTTATGCATATGCCAAATACTGTCAAAAACTATCTTGGTCTGACATTGCTGCCCCACTCCGGCGTATCTTTGGTGTTTACTGGCATTATCTGCTCCACCTTGGCAGCTGCGCCGGAGCAGGTTCAGATCATACAGGGCACAATTGCTGCCGCAGCTGTCATCAACGAATTTATCGCAGTCATTGCCGCGAAAAAAGGATTTGAGCTTGCCGGGGAAATAAAACGGGTGTAAAAAGCCTTCAAAAGAGAGCAGCCTCACAGCTGCTCTCCATTTCTCCTTATGATATTTCGATACCAGTACGCCGAATCCTTCCAGATTCTCTCCTGAGTACAAAAATCTGTATAGATCAACCCAAACCGCAGAGTATATCCCATCGCCCACTCAAAATTGTCTGTAAGCGTCCACTGAAAATATCCCCGCAGATCAATCTCCTCTGCCGCCCGTTTCAGACACTGCAGATATCTCTGCAGAAAATCTATTCGCTGTGGGTCATGCACGCAGCCATCCAAGGATACCACATCCGCGCAGGCCATTCCATTTTCTGTAATGTAGATCGGCTTTTTATACCGCTCATAAAGAAATTTCGGCCCCCAGTAAAGACATTCCGGTGTCACCGGCCACCCCGCCGCCGTCTGCGGAAACCCGGAATAACGTTTTTCATCCAACGGCATTTCATCCTGTCCCATATAGATACATCTTCCGTTGTAAATGTTTTGTCCATAAATATCTATCTCCTGGGAAATAAACTCCAGATCTTTTTCATATTCCTTCGGCAGATACTGACCATACTGGCACAGACCATCTTCCGGATAATGCCCCAATATCACCGGATCTGACCACCAGGAAACATTCCAGCTCCATTTTTTTTCGTCACCGGGGACCGCAAAAAACATCCTTCTCGCAGCTTCTATATCCTCAGGCCGCTCGCTTTTGGGATAACAAACTCCCGCAGTAGGCGCATATCCAACGCAGGCATCCGTTCGGCCAAATTCCCGGATCTTTTCCACCGCAGCTCCATGCGCTCTCAAAACATTGTGAGACATAACGATTGTATCTTCCAGGGACGCCGTAAGCCCCGGCGCGTGTTCTCCCCGCAAATACCCCAGGCCAATAAAACATTGCGGTTCATTTAGGGTAAAAAAATGCTTTACCCTGTCTCCAAAATGCCGGACGATGATCTCTGCGTACGCTCCAAACCATTCGGCAATTTCTCGGTTCATCCAGCCGCCCCGCTTATGAAGCTCGCAGGGAAGCTCCCAGTGGAACAGCGTCATATAGGGTTCGATCCCGGCTTCCAGAAGCTGATCGATCAGATTGTCATAAAAAGCAATCCCTTTCTCATTGATCTTTCCGGTTCCCTCCGGCAGGATCCTGGACCAGTCCACCGAAAAGCGGTAGGCCTTTACCCCCATTTCTTCCATGGAACGGATATCCTCCGGATAACGGTGATAAAAATCACAGGCGCTTTTTGCCGTATGTCCCTGGCACACACGTCCTTCCTGCTGCTCAAAAGCATCCCAGACGCTGCGTCCCTTTCCATCTCCTGGCCAGCTTCCCTCTACCTGATGGGCGCTTGAAGCCACGCCCCACACAAAATCTTTCGGAAATCCCATCTTATCACCCTTTCACACTTCCGGCAGCCACTCCCGCCACAATATACTTTGACAAAAACAGGTATACTATAACCACCGGCAAAATGGAAAATACAATCATAATATATACCTGCCCCATATCAAATTTCAAAAAATCCGCGCTTCGAAGCTGCGCTATAAGGATCGGCAGCGTCTTTTTCTTCTCGTCGTGCAGAATCAATGCCGGGGTAAAATAATTGTTCCAGCTCGTCACAAACGTAAAGATCATCTGTACGGCAATCGCCGGTTTCATCAAGGGCAGAACAATGTGGTTAAAGGTATGGAACTCTCCCGAACCATCGATCCTGGCTGCCTCAACCAGAGAAAGCGGAAGATTGCTTTCCATATACTGTTTGATATAGTAAAAAGTAATCGGCGCCGCAATTGTCGGCAGAATCAGCGGAAGGAACGAATCCTCCAGCTTCATTTTGGATACCAGCTGGACGAAACCCAAGGCTGTCACCTGGGTCGGGATCATCATGATCATCAAAATGAAGGTGAAGATCGCTTTTTTTCCAGGAAAGCTGTAGGCATGGATGGCATATGCGGTCATAGTGGAAAAATACGTGCTCGCCACTGCACTGGTTCCCGCCACGATCAGACTGTTGCAAAGCCCCGACCACACCGGAAGTGTACCTGCCAGAAGATTCTTCCAGTTGTCAAGGAGATGCGCGCTTGGCACGGGCGTAAATCCTTTTGTCATTTCCCCGTGAGAACGAGTGGCATTGATGAACAGGATATAAAACCAGAACAGACACAGGAACACCATAAAAATCAGCACAATATAAGCAATCGTCCGGCGGGTTCTCACGGAAAACCCCTTCGTTTTTTCTGCTTCTTTTTTCATCTTTGTCCCCTCCTCACCTGTTTTTCTTTTCTGCAGTAATCCGAAATACGAGGATGCTCAAAACACCGGTAAGCAAAAACATCAGAACAGACAGCGCGCCTGCCATGCCGTAATTTTTACTGTACAGATGCTTGTTCAAATACATGATCAGCGTCATGGTAGAGCGCATGGGGTCACCGGTGGCATTCGTCAGCACCTGCGGCACATCAAACATCTGCAGTCCGCCGATCAGAGAAGTAATCATGACGTAAATGAGGATTGGTCTTAAAAGCGGTAAAGTGATCCGGAAAAACACTTGCGCGGAAGTCGCTCCGTCCACCTCTGCCGCCTCATAAAGTGACGAGTCGATCCCCATCATTCCCGCCATCAGCAAAATCGTAGTGTTGCCGAACCACATAAGAAAATTCATCAGAGCCACAAGTGTTCTGGCGCTCCACATATTGCTCAGGAACTTAAAAGGCTGATCCAGAATCCCCATTTGCATGAGAATGGAATTAATGGGACCGCTTTCGGAAAACAAGGTAAAGAACAACATGGCAAAGGCTGCCGCCATGATCAGGTTCGGAAGATAGATTACCGTTTTAAAAAATCTGGTGAAGCGAATCCGAAGCATCGGATCAGAAAACCAGGCGCTTAAAAGAAGCGCCACCAGGATCTGGGGAATAAATCCCATGATCCACATGATCATCGTGTTCTGCAGATAAACCAGGAGTTCTCCGTCAGAGATCAGCTTCACAAAATTTTGCATTCCTACAAAATTCGGTCCGATCTGTGATAATCCGGAACGGTAATTTTCAAAGAAACCGTTATAGATCGTGGTTGCCAGCGGTATCAGTTGAAAAACCACAAAGGTGATAAGAAACGGCAGCAAAAACAGATATCCCCATCGGTTATAGCTCACCGCTTTTTTGTTGTTATGTTTTTCCATAAACGTCCCTCCCTTTCCGCTGCTTTTTTCTTGCAAAGCTCGCAGCAGTCCTCTCCTTCTGCAAAAAACTGGTGCCAACCCTGCAGCTATCTCTTATCCAGAGGGGACTGCAGCTACGGCAGTCCCCTTTTTGAGAATTACAGATATTTCTTTGTCAGAAAATCACCTTAACTTAATAGGTCAGTTCCGGATATTTTTCTACTACAGCAGTATAGAACAATTCCAAAGCTTCCTCCTGTGTTGCATTTCCTTCAAAATAATTCTTCATCGCATTCTGGAATTCCTCATTGCAGCCCTGGTCATAGGGAGAAATCTTGCTTAAATCAATGCTGTCGATTCCGGCCAGGAATTTGGAGATCGGGTTCTGTCCGCCGAGAATGGCATCGCCAAAGCTGTCATCTGTTGCAAGTGCTTCCATTGCGCTCTTATTGTTTACAAAATCGCCGTCTGCTTTTGCAATCTCCGTCATAATATCTGCGTTGCTGGTCATGTTGAGCATAATATCTTTCACAAGCGCAGAATTGTCTGTTCCTGCTGCTCCGGCAATCCATGTGCCGCCCCAGAAAAAGCTCTGCGGGCCTTCTGTAACACCCCAGCCGCCCTGATTTGCAACGCTGCCTTCCGTATCGCCTGCCATGGAGAAGTCATAAAACCATGCTGGTCCAAAATAGCAGAATACGTTGCTGTCCGGATAAAAGCCTTTGCTCCAGTCGTCACTCCAGAGTTCATAGGTCCGGGTTTCTCCTGCATCTACCATGGCTTTGGAGGTCTCTACCCACTTCATCAGATTTTCGTCAATGTTGATCTTTCCGTCTTCCACCCATTTGCTGGTCACATTGTTGGAAAATACACGATAAGTATCATTGACAGAAGAAGTCATCGCATAACCTTTTTCCTGCATTTTTGCTGCTGTTTCCAGGAACAGATCCCAGTCAGCCAGAGATTTCTGCACCTCTGCCGGGTCATCTGTACCCAGAACCTCTTTTGCAATATCGCGGCGGTATATCAGAAGCCCCGGACATCCCTGCCAGGAAACACCTTTCAGATTGCCGTTGGAATCTGTCACGATATCCTTTGTATACTGGAACTGTTCTGCCAGATCCTCCTCTGTGATACCCAGATCCGCAACATTCATAGTATACTCTGTATCCACATATTTCAGTGCATAATCCGCCTCTAAAAGGAAAAGGTCTATTTTGTCGTCTGCGGCGGCGTCTGCCTGCTTCAAAAGATTTTCATCCAGATTGTTCTGATATGCATTGTCATCGCTGGGAGTGATATTCCATTTCACAGTAATATCCCCGATGGTGCCTGTCGTTCCATCCACTTCTTCGTAGCCCGGGTAATGGTCTGTGATGCGGCTCTTGAATTCTTCGTTCCAGCAGTAGATGTTAAAAATTTTTCCTTCTTCCTCCTGTGCCATCACTGGCATTGCCGCAGCCGCTATCCCCGCCAGCATTGCTGTTGTCAAAATAACACTCATTGCTCTTTTTTTCATAGTCCTTTTCCTCCTTTAATATTTTGACCGCCGATCTTTTTTACAGAAGCGCCTTTAAAAAGTACGCCATCCACTGTAAATTTATCAATCAGCGTAGTCTTCGGATTTTCAATCAGGCTGACTAATTTTTCGGCCGCCATTCGACCGATCTCTTCTGTATCCTGGCAAAGGGTTGTAAGCTTTGGCTCCAAAAGCCTTGCGATGTGGATCCCGTCATACCCGGCAATGGAAATATCCTCCGGGATACGAAGTCCTCTTTCCCGTATCTCGTTAATTCCTCCAATGGCAGAAAAGTCATCCGGATACAGGATACAGGTAGGCGGATCAGCCAAATCTAAAAGCTCAGCAGTTGCGGCGGCCGCCTTGTCTGCATTCCTGTAAGGTACTTCCCGCATATATTCATCCGGTATCTCCAGCCCTCTGCCCTTCTGGGTGCGGTAAGAACTGCACACTCTGTCCCTGGTAACGGAAGAATCTTCTCCATGGATATAAGCGATCTTCCGATGTCCCTGCTCGTAAATATACCCCGCCAGATCCGCCATCCCCTGAATGTTGTTCGATACCACTGCGATCCTTCCATCAAACACATGGTCAATGGTGACAATGGGAATGTCCGATCGCATCAGCTCCTGCACTTCTCCAGTATAAAAATCAATGCAGGCAGCAACCACCCCGTCCACTCCGCGATACCGGCAATGCTCATAAAAGCTCATCTTCTGGCCGGAAACATTTCCGCTGGTAAAGGTAATGTCATACCCCCTTTCTTCCGCTTCTTTCCGAAAGCCTTCCAACACATGATTGAAATAATCGTGAGTCAAACCGCTTCTGGCTTCATCCATAAACAGAACACCCAGATTATAACTGCGTTTTGTTTTCAGAATTCTCGCAGAAGAATTCGGAAGATATCCCATTTGGGCTGCTGTGTCTAAAATCAGTTTTCGAGTTTCTTCTCCTATGTCCGAATAACCATTCAGTGCTTTGCTGACACTGGCTACAGACACATTACATTGTTTTGCGATTTCTTTCATGGATACCATATATACGCCTCTGTCTTTCATCTTCTAAATCGTTTTCGTAATTGTATTGTATTTCATTTTGCATAATTAATCAATAGTATTTTTTATATTTTTGTCTATTTTATATATTTTCATTTGTTTGCACAAAAACAGGTTCCGTTTTTGCAGTGCAGAATAAAATTTACACAGAAAACATTCTTCATTTACGAAATTTTTTCGCTTTTAAATTCTATTTTTGCAAATTCCAATCCTCATCTCCCATTTTTCAATCCAATTCTCCTCCGTTTCCTCAAAAAACAGGTTGCTTTTCCCTGTTATTTCCGATATACTAATCTCACAAACGAAGTATTTATAAGAAGTCCTCATATTTTGTCGAAACTTATTCGTTTTCGTATTTTTATTTACAGTATATTTCACTAATACTATTTAGGAGGTATTCTTATGAAGTTCGGTTATTTTGACGATTCTGCGAAAGAGTATGTGATCACCACTCCGGATACTCCGCTTCCTTGGATCAACTATCTGGGAAGCAGAGACTTCTTTTCTCTGATTTCCAACACCTGTGGCGGCTACAGCTTCTACAAAGACGCAAAGCTGCTCCGCCTTACCAGATACCGCTATAACAGCCTTCCCCTGGATTCCAATGGCAAATACTACTATATTCAAGACAACGGCATTATATGGAACCCCGGCACGATGCCTTCCGGTACGCCGGTGGATTCCTATGAATGCCGCCATGGACTCGGCTACAGTCGTTTCACTTCCACCAAAAACGGACTGCGCGCAGAGCTTTTGGCCTTTGTCCCCGTAGACGACCCCTGTGAGATCAACCGGCTGACGCTCACCAACACTTCACAAAACCCCAAACAGTTTTCGCTTTTTTCCTATGTAGAGTTCTGTCTCTGGAACGCAGTGGACGACAGCACAAACTTCCAAAGAAACCTGAGTATCGGGGAGGTCGAGGTGGAAGAAAGTACCATTTATCACAAGACCGAATATCGGGAACGGCGTTGCCACTACAGTTTTTTCGGCGTAAACACCCCTATTGACGGCTACGACACCAGCAGAGACGCTTTTCTCGGAGCAAGAAACGGAAACGCCTTCCCCGATGCGGTAAGGGAAGACCAGGCCCGCTGTTCAAACACAAGCGGCTGGTACCCCATCGCCAGTCATCATCTCCGTCTGACCCTGAACCCTGGAGAATCCAGGGAACTGATCTTTGTCCTGGGTTACGGCGAAAACCCAAAGGATAACAAATGGGAGGCTCCCAGCGTTATCCGAAAAGACAGCGCCCGGCGCATTCTGGCGAAATATTCCGACAGCGCCCGGACAGAGGACTCTTTTGAAGCCCTGAAACTTTACTGGGACAATCTCCTTTCCCGTTATCAAGTAAAAAGCAGCGATCCTCATGTAAACCGCATGGTCAATATCTGGAACCAGTATCAGTGTATGATCACCTTCAACCTCTCCCGCTCGGCCTCCTACTACGAATCCGGAACCGGACGGGGCATGGGATTCCGCGACTCCTGTCAGGATATCCTGGGCTTTGTCCATCTGGTACCGGACCGTGCACGCCAGCGGCTCCTGGATATTGCAGCCACACAGTTCCCTGACGGAAGCGCTTACCACCAGTACCAGCCCCTCACCAAAAAAGGCAATCTCAACATTGGAAGCGGCTTCAATGATGATCCCTTATGGCTGATTGCCGCCGTATCTGCCTATTTAAAAGAAACCGGAGACTTCTCTATCTTAGAAGAGCCGGTTCCCTTTGATACCAGAGAAGAGCTGTCCGATACACTCTATCAGCACCTGGTACGTTCCTTTTCCTATTCCCGCAGCCACCTGGGCCCCCACGGACTTCCTCTTATCGGCCGCGCAGACTGGAACGACTGCCTGAACCTCAACTGTTTCTCTGAAGAACCCGGAGAATCCTTCCAGACAACCGGACCTTCATCCGGCCCTGTGGCAGAATCCGTCTTTATCGCCGGTATGTTCGTAAAATATGGAAAAGAATTTGCTGAGATTTCCCGCCTTGCAGGAGAAGAAATCCAGGCCGCAGAGGCGGAAGCCGCAGTAGAGGAAATGATCCAATCCGTTCTCGCCTCCGGATGGGACGGCCGGTGGTTTTTACGCGCTTACGATGCCAATTCCAAGAAGGTGGGCTCCAGTCAATGTCAGGAAGGAAAAATCTACATTGAACCCCAGGGCTTCTGTGTCATGGCAGGGATTGGCCTTGAAAAAGGACTGTGCCACAAAGCATTGGATTCCGTTGAAAAATATCTGGAAACTCCTTACGGCATCATGCTGCTTCAGCCCGCATATCACTCATACTATAAAAATCTCGGCGAAATCTCCTCCTACCCACCGGGCTACAAAGAAAACGCCGGCATTTTCTGTCATAATAACCCCTGGATTTCCATTGCAGAAACCGTACTGGGCCGTGGCAACCGCGCGTTTGATGTTTATAAGAAAATCTGTCCCTCTTATATTGAGGATATCAGCGAGATCCATCGGACAGAACCTTATATCTACTCTCAGATGATTGCCGGAGCAGACGCGCCCTCTCACGGCGAAGCAAAAAACAGCTGGCTCACCGGCACCGCCGCCTGGAGCTTTTGCAGTCTTTCTCAGGCCATTCTAGGAATACACCCCACTTACGGCGGCCTCCGCATCGACCCCTGCATTCCTTCGGATTTCGGAGACTTCGAGGTAACGCGGCTTTTTAGGAATCACCTTTATTATATCCGCATCCAAAATCCTGCACATGTCCAAAAGGGCGTTCGGCAAATCCTGGTAGACGGTTGTGAAATTGAAGGAAATCTCATTCCTGTTGTAAAAGAAAAAGGGGAGACACGGGTCACTGTGATCATGGGATAGACTGAAGTTCTTCCTTTTTCTGTTTTTCACAAAGAAATGGCGCGGATAATGTTTCCACTACCTGCGCCATTTCTTATTGTATTCTCATTTTTTATTTCTGCACGATATTTACAATCTTCTTCGGGACATAAATCTCTTTGATGATGTTTCCGGTCAGCTTATCTGCCACCACTTCTTTTGCCTTTGCAATGGCGGTCTCTTTATCCGCGTCCACCGGAAGCGCGACTACGCCTCTGGTCTTTCCGTTGATCTGCACGGCAATCTCAATGGTGTTTTCTACCGTTTTTGCCTCATCATACTCCGGCCAGGACTGCTCGTACACATATCCCTCATAGCCGCAGGTGCTCCAGATTTCTTCTGTGATATGAGGTGCAACCGGGTTCAGAAGCACCAGGAAGGTTGCGTATTCCTTGCGGGTGATGCTGCCCTTCTTTGCAAAATCATTCAGCAGAGACATCAGCGCTGCAATGGCGGTGTTGTATTTCAGATTCTCAAAGTCACTGCTTACCTTCTTGATGGTCTGATGCATCTTTGTCTCAAAATCTGCGCTGTAGCAATCTTCATCCACCAGAATATCCTGCAGCTTCCATACACGCTCCAGGAAACGGCGGCAGCCCTTCACACCGTTCTCTGACCAGGAAGCGCTCAGGTCAAAGGCACCGATAAACATCTCATAGGTACGGAGTGTATCTGCACCGTAGTCATTCACGATGTCGTCCGGATTTACCACGTTTCCGCGGGATTTGGACATCTTCTCTCCATTCTCTCCCAGGATCATTCCGTGGGAGGTCCGTTTCTGATAGGGCTCCGGACAAGGAACAACCTTATTGTCATAGAGGAACTTGTGCCAGAATCTGGAATACAGAAGATGTAAGGTTGTATGCTCC
>QFCE01000319.1_pt1 | contig 23112 bp, 17 predicted proteins | sample 5346091 | NCBI WGS metagenome assembly QFCE01 (sample SAMN09062252, study PRJNA434731) | Human gut metagenome, whole genome shotgun sequencing project. | isolation source: stool timepoint A chromium assembly | host: Homo sapiens | collected 2015 | reverse complement strand
ACCTCTTCCGATCTGACAGAGGTTCGCTAAGGGCAGAAGGACCTTTCCCTTCCCGAACATCGGGCGAATCGAACTCGGCGCGGCTTGCTTCCATTGGTGCTCTCCCCTTTGCCGTCCTGCGGATTGCGACATCGCTTCGGTCCTCCGGCTGACATGGCGTCGACCAGGGCTCCACGGTATCAAATTCAAGCTGCCAGTGTAAAGGTCATCAGGGAAAAAGGGATCGCAAGTTTTTAAGTACTCCGCTTTTCGCAGGGGTTTTGCGATACCTTGCCCCACTTTCGCTGGAATGTGTCTCCTCGCAAGAAACTAGGTAACGAGGTTTTCGCGGTCATCGAGCGATGCCACGGTGGTTTCCAGAAGGCAGAATTCTCACCAGATCGGTCGGCAATGCGGTACCGGCCGAGCAGATCCTTTAAGGCTCGACGCGGTTCCGGGATAAGAAGAAGAGAAAGGAAGCACCACCATGTCGTTGCTTGCAAAGAGCAAGGGGGAAGTGACGTACAAGGACTTGACGTCGCTTCACAAGTGGGCACTCGTCGTGCTCATCTCCATGGGCTCGTCCATCATCTACGCGCCCATGTACCTTAAGAATGTGTTCTACGATCCGCTGATGCAGGCGCTCGGCTGCACGAACGCCGATCTGGGGCTTATGGTGTCGGCCTACGGCATCGCGGCCATGATCTGCTATCTGCCCTCCGGTATCGTGGCCGACAAGTTCCGCATGCGCACGCTGGCCACCGTGGGCTTCCTCGCCACGGCGGTGCTCGTGGGCATCTACGCCATGCTGCCGTCGGTGGAGATCTGCCTCGTGCTGTTCGTAGCCATGGGCATCACCTCCATCCTCGTGTGGTGGGGCACCCGCTTCAAGGTGATCCGCCTGTGCTGCGAGGAGGACGAGTACGCCTCGAAGATCGGCATCAGCTACTCCATCTACGGCGTGACCGGACTGGTCATCGGCCTCATCAACGCCGGCATCATCGCCGCCATCGCCAATGTCGCCCAGGGCGTGCAGGTCATGCTCATCTTCCTGGCCGTGGTCATCGCCGTGCTCGGTGTGGCCTCCATCTTCCTCATCCCCGACTTCAAGGGCGAGATCGACAAGAACGCCAAGCTGTTCAGCCTGAAGGAGGCCGTCGAGGCCATCAAGCACCCCGGCGTCATCTGGGCCTGCGTCGCCTACTTCTGCGTCTACGCCGTGTACCAGGGCGCTACCTATACCACGCCCTACCTCACCCAGTGCTTCAACGCCGACGGCAATCTCGTGAACGTCGTGGGCCTCATCCGCACCTACGGCATCGGCCTCATCGCCGGCCCTGTGGTCGGTTGGCTGGCCACGAAGCTGAAGAGCCCCTCCAAGGTCATCCTGGGCGCCTTCATCCTGTCCATCGCGGTGCTGCTCGGCTTCATCATCTTCCCGCATGATCCGGGCGCGGCCATGGTCGCCGCCATCCTGGTCGTCGTGTTCGGGTTCACCACCTACGGCGCCTTCTCCATCGGAAGCTCTCCGCTCTCGGAGATCAAGATCCCCATGCGCATCTTCGGCACGGCCGCCGGCGTGCTGTCCGTGGTCGGCTTCATGCCCGACGTGTTCATCCACACCTGGTACGGCGGCCTCATCGACGCCCAGGGCATCGATGCCTACACGAGCATCTTCGGTTTCGAGATCATGTTCGGCGTCATCGGCTGCATCTGCCTCGTCATGTTGCTCCGCACCATCAAGAAGCACTTCGGCGCCGAGTCCGTCGATAAGACCGAGGAGGCCGAGGCGACCGAGATCGCCGGCGGCGAGGCCACCATCTAGCGACGCGAGGAAATCGGAAAGACCGCAGGATTCGGGAAAGGACAAGGAGATCCTATTATGCCGAACAAGATTGACGTGCTCGCCCGCATCAGCCCGCAGATGGCCGCCGTCCTCGCGAAGGAGGACGAGCTGGCCGGGGACGCCAACGACACAAGCGCCGGCTTCGCCCAGATGCGCGAGAACTACGTGGCCGGCCGCGCCTGGTGGAACGAGGGAGCCCCTGAGATGGACCGTGTGGTCGACGATGCGGTGGAAGGCTCCTTCGGCGCCATCGGCGTGCGGCGCTACTACCCCTGCGAAATCGCCGAGGGCGCGACGGCGCCGGCCATCGTCTACGTCCACGGCGGCGGGTTCGTCCTCGGCAACTTGGACACCCACGACCGCATCTGCCGCATCTTGGCGAAGCGCGCCGGCGTGCCGGTGGTGGCCGTGGATTACCGGCTGTCCCCGGAGGCGAAGTACCCCTCCGCCGTGCGCGAGGCGGCGGCGGTGGCCGCGCACCTGCACGAGGCGGGGAAGGCCTGGGGCATCGACGGCGACCGCCTGGCCTTTGCCGGCGACTCCGGCGGCGCGCACCTGGGCCTGGCCGCCACGCTGTATCTGCGCGAGGAGATGGGCGGCGCCGACTTCGTGAAGTGCCTGCTTCTGTTCTACGGGTGGTTCGGCCTGACCGACTCTTCCTCCATGCGGCTCCTGGGCGGTCCGTGGGACGGCCTCACCGAGGAGGACTGGCAGTTCTACCTGAACCTGTACGCCGAGGATCCCGCGGCCCTTGCGGCGGAGCCCTACGCGAACCTGTTTTTGAACGACCTGACCCATGATGTGCCTGCTTGCTACATCGCCGCCGCCGAGTTCGACCCGCTGCGCGACGACTCGGCCACCCTGGCCGCCATCTGCGAGCAGTACGGCACCCCCTTCCGCTTCGAGCTGTTCGAGGGCGTTATCCACGCCTTCTTGCACTACACCAAGATGCTCGATGCGGCCAACGACGCGCTGGAACACGGCGCCACCTTTTACCGCGAGACCTTGGGCCTCGCCTAGTTATTGGCAATCCGGGGGCGCGCAGGGCGCGTTCCCTTTGCAAAGCACCCTTTGAAAGGAGACAGAAGAATGGACTTCAAACTCACCGACGAGCAGGAGCTTATCGTCGACAGCTACCGCGAGTACATGGAGAGCGAGAACTGGGAGACCTACTTCCACGAGTGCGACGAGAAGCACGTCTACCCCCTGCGCTGGGTGGCGGGCCTGTGCGAGCTGGGCTTCGACCAGATCATGCTGCCCGAGTCCCACGGCGGCCTGGGCCTGGAGCAGCCCTGCGTGACGCTGATGGCCGTTTACGAGGTGCTCGGCCGCTACGGTGCGCCCACCTACGTGCTCTACCAGCTGCCCGGCTTCGAGACCATTATCCGCGAGGGAACCCAAGAGCAGATCGACGCCGTCATGAGCACGCTCGGCTCCGGCGAGCAGATCTGGAACTCCGCCTGCACCGAGCCGGGCGCAGGCTCGGATGTGGGGGCGCTGGCCACCACGTACAAGCGCGAGAACGGCAAAATCTACCTGAACGGCACCAAGACCTTCATCACCTCGTCCGCCGGCGTGAAGTACCTGGTCATCATGGCCAAGAACGCCGATGACGAGTCGCAGTTCACCGAATTCTTCGTCGATATGTCCAAGCCGGGCGTGAAGCTCTCCCCGCTGCCGAAGCTGGGGCTTCGCATGGACAGCTGCTGCGAGGTGTACCTGGACAACGTGGAGCTGGAGGAGTCCGACATCTTCGGCAAGGAGGGCAACGGATTTATGCGCGGCGTGTCCGACTTCAACTTCGAGCGTTGGCTCGTGGGCGCCTGCGACTACGGCACCGCCATCTGCGCCTTCGAGGACGCCATGAAGCACGCCAACACCCGCATCGCCTTCGGCAAGCCCATCAGCCGATTCCAGCTGAACTCGCTGAAGATCACCGAGATGTGCATCAAGCTGACCAACATGCGTAACATGCTGTACGAGGCCGCCTGGATGGCCGACAACAACGGCGGCGACTTCGACCCGGCCATGGCCGCCATGTGCAAGTACTACTGCGCCAACGCCTCCTTCGAGGTGACCGACGACGCCATGCAGGTGATGGGCGGCATCGCCGTGGCCTCCGAGCACCGCATCAACCGCATCTGGCGCGACCTGCGCGTCGACCGCGTCTCTGGGGGCACCGACGAGATGATGATTCTCGCCACTTCCAAGGGTGCCTGCAAGGCTTACAAGGCCTAGCTCTCTTAGGCGAGAACCAGCGAGGTATTGAGAGAAACACGATTTAAGGAGAAGAAGCAATGGCTATCCCTACCGAGAAACCCTCTTACGGTCCGCTTGATGGCGTGAAGGTGGTCTATGCCGCCGTAGAGCTTGCCTGCCCCAAGGCCGCCGATCTTATGGCCGACTGGGGCGCGGATGTCACCTGGCTTGAGAACACCGGCGCCGGCGACACTATTCGCGATACGGCCTACATCAAGCAGGCCGAGCGCCGCAACCAGCGTTCCGTGGCGCTGAACTACTTCTCCGAAGAGGGCCGTGAGATATTCCTCAACATGATCCGAGATGCGGACATCTTCATGGAGGCTTCGAAGGGCGGCACGTGGGCGCGCAAGGGCCTGACCGACGAAGTGCTGTGGGCCGTGAACCCGAAGCTCGTCATCGTGCACGTGTCCGGCTTCGGCCAGACGGGCGATCCCAAGATGGTCAAGCGCGCGGCCTACGATCTGACGGTTATGGCCTATGCCGGGATCATCATGCAGAACGGTACCGAGGAGCAGCCGATGCTGCCGGGGCCCTATGCCGGCGACTACTTCAACACGCTCATGATCGCAAGCTCGGCTCTGGCCGCCCTGTACAAGGCTGAGAAGTCGGGGAAGGGCGAGTCCATCGATTTGGCTATGTACGAGACGCTTTTGGCTATCGGCCAGTACTACCTGGTGGACTACTTGAACGAGGGCATCAAGTGGCCTCGCCCCGGTGCGCGCAACCAGAATCTCTGCGGCATTGGCGAGTTCGCCTGCAAGGACGGCTTCTTGGGCGTGTGCCTTTATGGCGTCGACCAGAACAAGTATTTCCTCGAGACCATCGGCTTGGGGCATCTGTGGGGCACGCCGGAGATTCCCGAGGACACGAGCGGGCTGTGGCTGTCGAATCCCCACGCCGAGGAGATCCAGCGCGCCTTCGAGGAGTATTGCCTGGCCCATTCCAAGTACGAGATTGAAGAGGACTTTGCCGCCCATCGCATTGCCGCCCAGGTCATCAACGACATGGAGGATTTGGTCGAGGAGGAGCATCTGCGCCTGCGCGACACCTGGGCCGATTGGGAGACGGCCGACGGGGAGACCTTCCATGGACTTGGCGTTTTCCCGAAGTTCCAGAACAACCCCGGTCGCATTTGGCGCCCCATGCCCGCCCAGGGCGGCGACACGGTGGACGTGCTGACCAAGCTCGGCTACAGCGATGAGCAGATTGCCCGCCTCGCGGCTGACGGCATTGTGAAGTGCGCTGAGTAGCCGCAGCACCCCGCGCGAGCACATCGCGCCAACTATGCGCAGGGAGGGCCCGCCAGGGAGGGGCGGGCCCTCTTTCACCGGCAAGCCCAAGGGAAGGAGCGAACGCGATGACGACCATCGTAGGCAACGAGAATCTCCGCGATTTGTGGAACGAACTGTCCGCAAGCCGCGGCGATCATCTTTTCCTGACCTGCGAGGATCGGGCCGGGCATCGTCGCTCGTTCACCTACGGCGAGTTCGACCGCTTGGTGAACCGCACGGCGAACTTCCTGCGGTTGGCCGGGGTGAAAAAAGGCGACAACGTGGCCATCCAGCTGTACAACTCGCCCGAGTACGTGTCGGCCACCTTCGCCTTGGCGAAGATCGGGGCAGTGGCGGTGCCCATCAACATGCAGCTCGTCTTCGGCGAGTGCGCCTTCCAGTTCGACCGCTGCGCCATCCGCACCGTCATCTGCGAGCCGGATTGCCAGGGCTACTATTTCGCCGACGCCATGCCCCCGTGCCCGAACAACACCTGTGGAGAGAGGCGCGTCTATCCTATGGAGCGCGTGTTCGTCTGCCACAGCGGTGGGGAGGGGCTCGTCGCCGGTGCCGTGGACTTCGACGCCGGGGTAGATGCGTGCGCTGACGTGCTGGACGAGCGGTGCGATCTGGACGGCCAGGACACGGCCATGATCATCTTCACCTCCGGCACCACCTCGTGCCCCAAGGGTGTGGAGATCACCCATGCGAACATGCTCTTCGCCGGCCACTACGGCGATTGGCAGTGCGCCTTGGGGCCTGAGGACCGCATGCTTACCACCATGCCCGCCTTCCACTCGAACTTCCAGCTGGCGGCCCTCATGCCCGTGCTCGCGGCGGGCGCCAGTCTCGTCGTGCTGGAGAAGTACAGCGCGCGCAACTTCTGGCGCCAGGTGCGCGAGCATGGAGTCACGGCCATCCAGCTCGTGGCGATGATGGCCCGCACCCTCATGATGCAGCCGTGCGACGCCGCCGAGCGAGAGCACTGCGTCCGGTCGGTGCAGTACTACCTGCCCATCACCGATGAGGAGAAGGAGGCCTTCGAGCGCCGCTTCTCCGTGCGTTTGCAGAACTGCTACGGCGCGACGGAGTCCATCTGCTGGGCGCTCACCGACTTGCCCTATGGCCCGCGCCGTTGGCCGAGCGTGGGGCGGCCGGGCCTTGGCTACGAGGTGGAGATCCTGGACGAGGAGGGACGGGCGGTGCCGCCGGGGACGGTAGGGGAGATCGCCGTGAGGGGTATTCCCGGCATCAGTCTCATGAAGGGCTACTACGACGATCCCGAGGCCACGGCGAGAACCGTGAATGGGGAGGGCTGGTACCTCAGCGGCGACAAAGGCTACCGCGATGAGGAAGGCTGGTTCTATTTCGTCGATCGAAAATGCAACATGATCAAGCGAGGCGGTGAGAACGTGTCGGCCACCGAGGTGGAAGACGCGCTCTTGATGCACCCGGCCGTAGCCGAATGCGCCGTCATCGGCGTGGACGACCCGGTGCGCGACCAGGCGGTGAAGGCCTTTGTCGTTTTGCACGAGGGGCATACGGCCGCCATTGAGGAGATCACGCACTTCGTTGCCTGCCGTCTGGCCGATTTCAAGGTGCCTACCATCATGGAGATCGTAGAGCGCCTGCCCCATACCAGTGTCGGGAAAGTGGAGAAGAAGCTGCTCTGCGCGCTTGACTAGACCAGAGAAATCCATTGGCAAAAGGAGGATTCAGGATGGCCATCTCAACGGAAATCGTCGGCAGGACGTTTGGTCCGTTCATCCGGGACTACACATTCAAAGACTTGGAGATTTGCGCGCTCGGCTGCGGCGCCGGCTGGGACGGCAAGACCGACCTGGAATACGTGAACGAGCGCGATGCCGAGAACCCGCAGTTGAAGGTTCTGCCCATCTTCGGTGTGCCGCTGACGGTGAACGAGGAGATGACGACGACCCTCGATTACGGCTTCAACTACGAGGGGTCTCTGCACTACGGCATCGACGCGCGCTTTCATGCGCCCTTCAAGATGGACGATCATGTGGAGACCTATGTGACCCAAGAGGCCATCTGGGATAGAGGGGAAGGACGCGGGTCGCTCTCCAAGCAGGTGGGGAAGTCCTATTCGGCTGACGGTACGCATCTGTGCACGGTGGAGACCTACGACTGCTGCATCTACGATGGCGGCTTCGGCGGCGAGCGGCCGCCGAAGGATGTCGTCGAGTACCCCGATCGCGAACCCGATCTCACCTACGAGGAGGCGTGCGGCTACCAGTGGCCCCTCATCTACCGGCTCATGGGCGACTGGCACCAGCAGCACATCGACTGGGCCTACACGGCCCAGACCGGGCTGGCTCGTCCCATCAACCACGGCGTGTGCACAGCGGGCATTGCCATGCGACATCTGATCGCCCTGCTCATTCCGGGGCAGCCCGAGCGCCTTCGTCGCTTCAAGTGCCGCTTCACGGCCCCGGTGCTGCCAGGCACACGTCTTTGCACGCAGGTGTGGAAGGTGGGCGAGGGTGAGGCGCGCTTCTGCATGGTAAACGCTGATGAGCCCGAGGCCAAGCCGTATCTGAGCGCCTGTCTCGCCGAATGGGAATAGGAGGGCTGTCATGGCAGGCGATGTGAAGGCGATGACGCAGGTGGCGAGCCCTCCTGTCTCGACGGCTGCGAAGGAGATCAGCGGGGATGTGGCCCGCAAGGTGCGCCAAACGGCGAAGAGGACCATGGACGACGTGGCCATGACGCCGTTTCTGCGCAAGATCACCTTCTTCTCCTCGGGCGGCTCTTTTCTGGACGGATACGTGCTGTCGCTCATCGGCGTCGCACTCACTCAGATCGTGCCGGCGTTCGGGCTGACCGACGACTGGAGCGCCGCCATCGGCGCCTCGGTGCTCGTCGGCATTTTCGCGGGGACCATCGCCGGGGGCTACCTCACCGACATCATCGGTCGCAAGAAGATGTTCATCATCGACCTGGTAGCGATCGGGCTGTTCTCACTTCTGAGCGTATTCGTTGCCGAGGCCTGGCAGCTCGTGGCCGCCCGCTTCTTCATCGGCGTGTTCGTAGGCGCCGATTATCCCATCGCGACTTCGCTCATTGCCGAGTTCACGCCCAAGGAACATCGGTCGATCTCCATGGGCATGGTGTCGGCAGCGTGGTATCTGGGAGCCACCGTGGCCGCAGTGGTGGGCTATGGGCTCTACGGTATGGAAGACGGATGGAAATGGATGCTCGGCAGCGCCGTGGCACCCTGCGTGGTGCTGCTCATCGGGCGGCACGACATCCCCGAATCGCCTCTGTGGCTGGCAAGCAAGGGGCGCGTTGCCGAGGCTCGGGCCGTGATGGACCGAGTGTTCGGCCCCGATGTGGAGCTTGCTCCCGCGAAGCCGGCGGGCAAGACGCCGCTGGCAACGCTGATGCACGGCGAGTATCTCAAGCGCATGGTATTTCTCGGGGTGTTCATCTTGTGCCAGGTGGTGCCCATGTATGCCATCTACACCTTCGGGCCCGAGATCATGACCGCCTTCGGGCTGGGAGAGGGCCATGAGGCCATTTTGGGCGAGAGCGCTGTGAGCCTGTTCTTCCTCGTTGGATCCATTCCGGCCATGTTCTGGCTCAACTCCATGGGGCGACGCCCCTTGCTGCTCATGAGCTTCGCGCTCATGGCAGTGGGGCTGCTCGTGCTGGGCCTGTGGCCCACGGCGCCGGTGGCGATGATCATCCTCGCCTTTGGGCTGTACGCGTTCTTTAGCGGTGGCCCGGGTATTTTGCAATGGCTGTATCCCAACGAGCTGTTTCCCACTGAGGTGCGCGCGACGGCCGTCGGCATTGCTATCGGATTCTCGCGCATCGGCACTATCGCGGCCACCTATGGGACATCTTTGGCCTTGACTGCCTGGGGTGTGGGCCCGGTGATGCTTGTGGCGGCGGGGCTCGTGCTGCTGGGGCTTGTGCTGTCATACTTCATGGCGCCCGAGACCCGGGGCAAGTCCCTCGCCGAGACGAGCGGCATCGCCGATAGATAGAGCGTTGGTTCTCAGGGTTCCAGCTATCGGCAGAAGATTTTAAATTTCGAGAATGGAAGAGCCCGTCTGAGTGACGGGCTCTTCCTGCTTATGCGGAGCTTCGGCAGCATGGGAGAAAGACTCCCCCTTGGTGTATGGTGATCTTGCCGTACGGATTCGAGAAAGGGGTTAGGACGTGTAGTTTGGGAAGTAAGGAGCGTCAGTCTCTAAGCGGCAGAAGAGCCCGCCTCGGTGGCGGGCTCTTCATGTGCTGAACGCCTATGGGGCAGTTCGCCTAGCGACCGGTCCAGTGGGGAGCGCGCTTTTCGACGAAGGCGGCCGGGCCCTCGATGCCGTCCTCGGTCTTCTCCAGGAAGCGGTAGGCCGCATCGGAGAAGCGCATGGCGTCCTCCTCGGACATCTGGTCGGCGGCATGCACGATGAACTTCGTCCATTTCAGGGCCAGAGGCGCGTTCTTCAGGCACTCCTCGGCCAGCTCGATGGCGCGGTCGAGCACCTCCTCGGCGGGCACCACGTAGTTGATGAGGCCGAGGGCCTTCGCCTCGGGGGCCTTGATCTTCTTGCCGGTGAGCAGAAGCTCCATGCAGTCCTTGCGGTTGATGTCGCGGGCGAGGCGCACGATGCCGCCGGTGGAGGCGATGATGCCGAGCCCCACCTCGGTGCAGCCGAACTTCGCGTTCTCGGCGGCTACCACCATGTCGCAGGAAAGCGCGATCTCCATGCCTCCGCCGGCCGCCGAGCCGTTGCAGGCGCAGATGACCGGCTTGGAGCACAAACGCGCAGTGAGGCCACCGAAGCCGTGCTCGGTGACCGTCTGGCACTCGCCGCCCTCGGAGAGCTCGGAGAGATCCTCGCCGGCGCAGAACACCTTGCCGGTGCCGGTCACGACGATGGCGCGCACCGCTTTGTCGGTCTCGGCGTGGTTCATGATGTTCTCCATGGCCGCGGAGGTCACGCCGTTCAGGGCGTTGGCCGCCTCGGGGCGGTTGATGCGGATGATGAGCAGGCCGTCATCGCGCAGCTCGGATACGACGGTGTCGGTGCCAAAGTAGTCAACCATTGGTTCCTCCTAGATTCTTGGTAACTGATTGCCAGACGATGCGTCCCTCGCATCAAAATCTATGGTAGGCGGGGCGGCTTTCGGGGGCATCGCAAGGGGCGCGGTATATGGGGAATACCCAGCTTGAGGGGCATCACTACATTTTGAGTAACGATGCTTTCACGGGGTTTTGGCGGTGACGGCCAAAGCGAGCCGCGGCACTATGGCACCAACGGAGCGCCATCGGCTGCAGCGAGGTGCTCCGCTTGAAACGAACCGATACGTGAGAGAAGTTCTTAAAGAGAAAGGTGCAGAAGTGAAGATCGCAGTGGCATTCAAGGTGGTTCCCGACGATCAGGACATCCAGGTGGCCTCCGATGGCACCCTGGACTTCTCCAAGGCGAAGGGGACGGTGTCGACCTACGATTTGAACGCGCTCGAGGCGGCGGCCCAGCTGGCTGCTGCCAACCCCGGCTCCACGGTGACCGCCGTGACGGTGGGGGCGGCCTCCATCGACGACTCCAAGCTGAAGAAGAACGTGCTCGCCCGCGGGGTCGACGATCTGGTCATGGTCGCCGACGACGCGCTGACCGCTCTTGATACCGCCGGCACGGCCGAGGAGCTGGCCGCGGTCGTGGGCGAGGGGGACTTCGATCTCATCCTGTGCGGCGACGGCTCTGCCGATGAATATGCCCAGCAGGTCGATGTCCAGCTGGCTGCCCGTCTTGGAGTTCCTTCCGTGAACGCGGTGACGGCCATCAAGGCCGAGGGCGACTCGATGGTCGTCGAGCGCGCGCTCGAGGACGTGGTGGAGGAAGTGGAGGTTCCGCTGCCGGCCGTCATCGCCGTGACGCCCGATGTCGCCACGCCGCGCATCCCCGGCATGAAGGACATTCTGGCGGCCGGCAAGAAGCCCATGGATGTGAAGGGCGCTCCCGTAGCTCCCGTGAGCGCCGTCGAGGTCGTCTCCTGTGCGGCTCCCGAGGCCGCCGAGCGCGCCTGCAACGTGGCTGACGCTTCCGCCGACGGCGCCATCGAGGCGTTTGCCGCGGCGCTCAAGGCGGCCCTGTAGGCGTCCCTCCCCACACTTCGAATTCCACGACCCGATAAGGAGACATGAACATGAAAGCACTGGTTATTGCCGAGCATCCCGAGGCCGCCCGCGAGCTGGCAGCCGGCGCCCGCACTCTCGCCGACGAGGTGGCGCTCGTAGCCTTCGGCGAGGCCCCGGAGAACGCCGCCGATGCCGCCTATATCGTCGAGGTGCCCGAGGGCGCCGTGGCCGACGATGCCTACCTCACCATTCAGTCCGTCTACGAGAAAGAGCAGCCCGCTGTGGTGCTCGCCGAGCCGACCCGCCATGTGAAGTCGGTGCTGGGACGTTTGGCCGCTGCTGCGGGCGCCGCCGCCATCACCGATGTGACGGCTTTCGAGGACGGGGGCGCTCTGAGCCTCTACTTCGGCGGCGTGGGCGAGCGCGTGCGCAAGGCCGCGGGAGACGTGGCCTTCTACACGGTGGCCCCTGGCACCTTCGCTGACGCCGAGCCTGCGGGCAGCGCCGTGGCCGAGACCGTGGCCTGGATCGCGCCGGCCCGTCCGCTGCGCCTGGTGTCCTCCCGCGAGCGCGAGAAGGGCGGCACCGACCTGTTCAAGGCCGAGGCCGTTGTGGCCTGCGGCCGCGGGTTCGCCGAGGAATCCGAGCTTGATTTGGCCCGCGCTCTGGCCGACAAGATCGACGGCGGCCTGGCCTGCTCCCGTCCCTTGACCGAAGGCGTCGACTGGATGCCCCAGAGCACTTACGTGGGCGTCTCCGGCCTCACGCTCACGCCGAAGGTGTATGTGGCCTGCGGTATCTCCGGCCAGATGCAGCACATGGTGGGCTGCAACCGCTCCGGCGTCGTGTTCGCCATCAACAAGGACAAGAACGCCCCCGTCTTCAAGCAATGCGACTGGGGTCTGGTGGGCGACATCGAAGACGTGCTGCCGGCCCTGACGGCAGCCCTGTAGGCCTTCTCGATTGCAGGTAGGAGGGAGCGGCGCGGCCATGGGCGCCGCCCTCCGGCCCTTGGAACCGAGTGAGAATCTGAAAGGAGAGAAGCGTGTCTGACGCAGATTTCGACATCATCGTCGTCGGCAGCGGGTGCGCGGGCGCGGTGGCGGCCTACGTGGCGGCCTCGGCCGGCAAGAGCGTGCTCGTGGTGGAGCGCGGCAACTACGCCGGCGCCAAGAACATGACCGGCGGGCGCATCTACAGCCACTCGCTTAAGGAGGTGCTCCCGGACTTCGAGGCCGAGGCGCCCCTGGAGCGCAAGATCACCCATGAGCGCATCGCCATGCTGAACAGCGACTCGGAGATGACCATCGACTTCACAAGCCCGGTGCTCGCCGAGAAGGGGAAAGACTCCTACTCGGTGCTGCGCGGACCTTTCGACCAGTGGCTGGCGGAGAAGGCTGAGGAGGCCGGCGCCGAGTACATCTGCGGCATCGCCGTGGAGGAACTTTTGAAGGACGAGGCCGGCAAAGTCGTCGGCATCCGCGCCGGCGAGGACGAGATCACCGCGCAGGTCGTCATCGTGGCCGAGGGTACGAACACGCTTCTGTCCGAGCGCTGCCTCGGCAACCCGCGGCCCGCGCCGCACCAGATGGCCGTCGGCATCAAGGAGGTGTTCGAGCTGCCCGCGGGCGTGATCGAGGATCGGTTCCTGCTGCCCGAGGGCGAGGGCGCCGCAATGCTGTTCGTCGGCGACTGCACGCACGGCAAGGTCGGCGGCGGCTTCCTGTACACCAACAAGGACTCCATCTCGCTGGGACTTGTGGCCACCATCTCCACGGCGGCCGACGGCGGAAACGACACGCCGGTCTACCAGATGCTGGAGGACTTCAAGAACCACCCGGCGGTGGCGCCCATCATTCGGGGCGCCAAGATGGTCGAGCACTCCGGGCACATGGTGCCCGAGGGCGGCTACGACATGGTGCCCCAGTACGTGTTCGACGGGGCGCTTCTGGCCGGCGAGGCGGCCGGCCTCTGCATGAACATGGGCTACCAGGTGCGCGGCATGGACTTCGCCGTGGCGAGCGGTCGCATGGCCGCCGAGGCGGCCGTCGAGGCCATCGACGCGGGAGATGTGAGTGCGGCGGGGCTTTCCGGCTATAAGCGCCGCATGGAGGACTCCTTCGTCATCAAGGACCTCGCCACCTTCCGCAAGTGGCCCCATGTCATGGAGGAGTGGGATGCGATGTTCAACGACTATCCGACCATGGCGGCCGAGGTCTTCAACGCCATGTTCAGCGTGGACGGGCGCCCGCAGGAGCCCCTGCGCAAGCGCATCATGCCCATTATCAAGAAGCGCGGGCTTTTCAAGACCGCCAACGAGGTGAGGAAGGCGGTGAGCGCGCTGTGAGCCAGATCGCACCGATTACCGTGAACGTCGACGAGCTGATCGCTGTGAACAAGTACGAGGTGGACGAGGAGAATGCCCACATCGAGCTTGCGGAAGACCCGGACATCGAGGAGTTCAAGAAGCTCGTGCGGGTGTGCCCGGCCGCCCTTTACAAGATCGGGGAGGACGGCGCGACGAGCTTCGACTACGCCGGCTGCCTGGAGTGCGGCACCTGCCGCATCGCCTGCGAGGGCACCATCGTGAGGAAGTGGGAGAACCCCCAGCCCACCATGGGCGTGGAGTACCGCTTCGGGTAGGCCGGTTCCATCGTCTTGTCCTGACCGATCCCGTAGGGGGCGACCTTGGTCGCCCCTCCTCAAGCGAATTTAACTTACCAGGGGAGGGCTGACCGAGGTCAGCCCCTACGTGGAAATCGGATCAAGCAATCGTTTTCATGCAAAAGGCCCTGCGATTTGTGTCGCAGGGCCTTGCTCGTGAAGGGGGGATGGCTGCCGTTCGGTGCTTACAGGTCGGTGCCGGCGATCCAGTCGAGGGCGGGGTATTCCACGACGCCGTCGTGGCGCTCCAGCTCGCGGGCGATGGTGATGCGCTGGATGGTGGGGGAGCCCTCCTCCAGCCACAGCGCCCGGCAGTCGCGGTAGAGGCGCTCGGTGGGGCCGTAGGGGCTGTCCTCGAAGTAGCCGTCGCCGCCGAAGATCTCCAGCATCTCGTCGGAGACCTTCTTCACCGCCTCGATGGAGAACAGCTTGCACATGGCCGCCTTCTCGGCGATGTAGGGGTTGTGCGGGTCGCGGTCGTAGTCCTCGGCGAAGTCGATGATCATGCAGCGCAGGGCGTGGGTGGCCGTGGCCATGTCGGCCAGCTTCATCTTGATGGCCTGGCGCGTGTTGATGGTCTTACCGAAGGTCACGCGGTCGCGCGCCCGGGCCAGCGACATCTCCAGCATGCGCTGGCACATGCCGAGGTTCGAGTCGGCGATGTGCACGCGCGAGATGGCCAGCGAGTGCATGGCCACTTCCATGCCCTGGCCTTCCTTGCCGAGCAGGTATTTCGGCTCGAGCTTCACGTTGGTCATTTTGAAGCCGGCGTGCCCCGCGCCGCGGCAGCCCATCATGTGCGGCATCTCCACGAGCTCGAAGCCCTCGGCGTCCATGGGCACGAAGAAGGCGGAGAGGCGCTCGTCGCCCTCTTTGTCCGGATCGGTCACGGCGATGACGTAGGCGAACTGGGCCACGTCGGTGTGAGAGATGAGCCATTTCTCGCCGTTTAAGATATAGTTGCCCTCGGCGTCCTTGGTGGCCGTGGTGTGCACGTCGGCGCCGGTGCCGCCGGTCTGCTCGGTGAGCGCGAAGCAGGTGAAGATGGTCTTGTCAGCGAACTTGTCCATGTAGGCGGCCTTCAGCTCGTCGCAGCCGTAGTCGTCCAGGATGCGCCAGTTCAGGTCGGCGGCGTAGTGCAGGTGCATGCGCATGCCGCCCGGGCCGCGGGAGAACTCCTCCTGCACCTGCAGGATCTCCTTCTCGGTGAAGCCCCATCCGCCGTACTGTTCGGGCAGCGCGTAGCGGTACAGGTTGTTCTCGCGGGCCAGGTCGATGAACTCCTGCGGGAACTTGTTGGTGACCTCCACCTCACGCTGCATCTCCTCGAAGGGGCCTTCCGCCAGCTCGCGGCAGGTCTTCAGGAAATCACGGAACTCATCGTCGGTCAACTTGCCCATAAAGCCTCCTCGTGATCGTGTGCCCGTGCCATCGCGCGCGGGCGCGTATACCCTGATGAACAGTTTGACAGCCCGTCTTGAGGTTCGTCCAATAGAAACCGCCCGAAAATTTCCAATGGAAAATAGGCAAAAGCTATGGAAGGGGCCTACTTCTACAAATTGCGCCGCATCTGGGCTTCCTTGATCTCGTTTTCAAGGGAGCTGTGGATGATGTTGGCGAAGGGGCCGGCCTGACCGCCGATGGACTCGACGCCGCGGGCGTCGCAGCGGCGGATGTAGTAGTAGAGGAAGGCACAGGTGTAGAACTCGGCCAGAAAGTCGATGTTTTCCTTCGGCAGGTAGCGGTTGGACAAAATGATGTCGATGTCCCGCTTCATGGCCTCAAGGTACAGCGCGTACAGGTAGTTGCGCAGCGAGTAGGGGCCGTTGTCCACGAGCGCCTGGCGGTAGAAGTTGCGGCGTCCCTCCAGCACCTCGGCGAAGCACTGGAAGAACTCCGCGTGGTCGAGCGAGCGCACGCCGGACTTCTGGGTAATATAGTAGGGGAATCGCGAGGTGGGATCCTCCGGGTCGTCGTCGTAGAGGAGCACCGACTCGGAGAAGTGCTGCTTTAGGCACTGGCCCATGTCGTAGCGGAAGATCCAGATGATGAGGCGGTCCTTGTTCTCGAAGTGGTAGTAGAAGGTCTTGCGGTTCTTCCCCGTGCGCTCGACGATATCGCTGATGGACACCTTGCGCAGGGGCATCTCGTCGCACAGCTCCACGAAGGCGTCGGAGATGAGCAACATGGTGGAAAGCGCGTTCATGGGTTCCTCCTTCGATTCTCTTCCGTTGCGCTCATTATAGGATCTTTCGAAGAAATATGGGACAGATAAATCAAAATGTGCAATGGAAATGCCGATGACTCGGTTAGTTGCGCCTATTTAACGGGGTCAAAACGGCCACTTATGCGGCAAATGCCTATGGATGATGAAGATTTGCCTATGAAGTACTACACAGATAGATAAATCTGTCCATCGTAAAGCAAAACAATCTCCGTAGAATAAGAGTCACGAGGAGACTTCAGCTCGGTCGGCACTTCGAAAGGCGGACAAAGCAAGTCAAATTGGGTAGAGATTTCAAAATGCGAGGATCATGAGAAGGCAACATGGTCAAAAGCTTGAAATCATACCCAATACCCTTGAAACCTGTGGGGAAGTAATTGAAAGGAGTTTAGCCGTGGCGAAGTACCAGAAACTGGTGGAGCCGTTTAAGATCGGCAATGTCGAGCTGCGCAACCGTTTCGTGATGCTGCCGATGACCATCGAGAAGGTGGACAACTACCACGTGACCGACGACTTGGTGGACTTTTACGAGCAGCGCGCAAAGGGCCATGCCGGTCTGATCGAGATCGGGTCGTGCTACGTGTGCGACTGCTTCGGCACCGAGCCGAAGTACCACACGACCACCGGCGCCTGCGGATGCTGGGACGATGAGTTCATCCCCGGCTTCCAGCGCATCGCCGAGGTGTGCCACAAGCACGGATCCAAGGTGGCCGCCCAGCTGCAGCTGTGCTACGAGTGGCGTGCCTCTGGCGACGATCCGCTTTTGTCCTACGCTCCTTCCAAGGACGTGCCCTCCGGCCCGTTCGTGGGCATGCCCGAGCGCGAGTACACCAAAGAGGAGATCGCCGAGGTCGTCAAGCAGTACGGCCAGGCCGCCCGCCGCTGCAAGGATGCCGGCATCGACATCATCGAGATCCACGCGGGCATCGGCTACATGGTGATGCGCTTCCTTTCCAAGTACTCCAACCACCGCACCGACGAGTACGGCGGATCGGCCGAGAACCGCGCCCGCTTCCTCTGCGAGATCATCGACGAGATTCACAAGACCTGCGGCGACGACATGCCGATTCTCGTGCGCATCTCCGCCGACGACCTCATGCCCGACGGCAACCGCATCGCCGACACCCTCGAGCTCATCCCGATCATCGAGGCCCACGGCGTTGACGCCTGGTCCGTGCAGGCCGGCTTCCACGAGGCGCCCCGCCCCGTGGCCAACCAGATCGTCCCCGAGGGCGAGTTCGTCGATCTGGCCAAGCAGGTGAAGACCGTGACCAGCAAGCCCGTCTTCCCCGGCACCCGCATCAACACGCTCGACATGTGCGAGAAGGTCGTCACCGAGGGCTACGGCGACGCGGTGGGCATGGCGCGCCAGTTCATCGCCGATCCCGACACCGCCCGCAAGGTGGAGGAGGGCCGACCGGAGCAGGTGCGTCCCTGCATCGTGTGCTCCCGCTGCCTGGACAACATCTTCATCGGCAAGCCCTGCCAGTGCTCGGTGAACGCGAACGTGTGGGAGGGCGTGGAAGTGGGCCTGCCCCAGGACAAGCCCGCCACCGAGAAGCAGCACATCGCCGTCGTGGGCGCCGGCCCGGGCGGCCTGGAGGCGGCCCGCGTGGCGGCCGAGCGCGGGCACAAGGTGACCGTGCTGGAGAAGTCCGACAAGCTCGCCGGCCTGCTGACCATGGCCCAGGTGCTCAACGCCAACATCGAGCCTCTGGTGTCCTACTGGAACGAGGAAATGAAGCTTCATCCCAACATCGAGATCAAGCTGAACACCAAGGTCGACGTGGACACCCTGCGCGCCCTGAATCCCGACCAGGTCATCGTCTCGCCCGGCGGCGGCATCATCCCCATCGACGTGCCCGGCATCGACGGCAAGAACGTCGTGAAGTCCGAGGACATCAAGGCCATGTGCAACGGCATCGTGCCCGAGGGCAAGGGCATGATCTGGAAGGCGGCCGTGGCGGCCATCAAGGCCCAGGGCGGCACCGTCGGGTTCATGCGCATGGGCCTGAACATGAAGAGCGGCCCGACCGCCATCGTGGGCAAGCGCGTGGTGGTCGTGGGCGGCGGCTTCGCCGGCCTGGAAGTGGCCGAGGCCATGTGCGACGGCCGCGAGATCTGGGTGATCGATCCGGCCAAGAAGCTTGGCAACGGCATCGGCATCATCGACAAGAACCCCACCATCAACCTGCTCAAGAAGAAGGGCGTGCACCTGATGCCCCTCACCGAGCTCATCGAGGTGACCAAGAAGGGCGCCAAGGTGAAGAACGTCGAAACCGGCGAGGAGCAGCTCATCGAGTGCGACACCGTGCTAACCTCCCTCGGCGTGGAGCAGAACACCGATCTGTACGACGAGATCGTGAAGGTGTGGCCGCACGCGAAGCTCATCGGCGACGCCACCACCCCCGACGGCAAGGTGTACCGCACCCTCGAGGCCGTCAAGGGCGGCTACCAGGCCTCCATGGCCATCTAAATCGGGCTTATCCCCGGTTGCGGGCGCCGTGTTCAAACGGCGCGGCGCCCGCTCTCTCAATTTGGTTCAAACGCGCAGGCGTTTTGAATAAAGGCAACGTTCCTTAAAGGAGGAAGAAATGGATTTCAGCTATTCCCAGCAGCAGCTCGAGATCAAGCGCGGCATTCGCGAGTGGGGCAAGAAGCACCTGACCGAGGAGGCCATCGCCGCCGGCTATAAGAACCGCGGCATCGCCCCCGAGATCGCCAAGGCGTGGGTCGACGACGGTTGGGGAATGTACGGCCTGCCCGAGGAGTACGGTGGAAAGCCCGTCGACCATCAGACCATGGCCATGATCATCGAAGAGCTGAACCACTGCGGCGGCAACATCCCCATGGCTCCCAACCTGCTCATCATGTTCGACATGGTCGAGTTCGGCACCCCGGAGCAGATCCAGTACGCCATCGACTACTACAAGGAGAACGGCTACCCGCCGTACTGCCTGGCCATCTCCGAGCCCGAGGCCGGCTCCGCCAACCAGTACATGACGACGACGGCCACCAAGAAGGACGGCAAGATCCACATCAACGGTACCAAGACCTGGGTGACCTCCGGTGAGAACTCCGACGGCTTCATCGTGGTCTGCAAGAACGAGGATCCCTCTCCCGAGAACAAGCAGATGTCCATGTACCTCGTGCCGGCCAACGCCAAGGGCGTGACCATCGAGCCGTTGAACAAGATCGGCATGCAGATCATGCCCTTCTCCAAGATCATCTTCGACGACGTCGTGGTTGACGAGTCCGCTCTGCTCGGCATCAAGGGCAAGGGCTTCCTGCAGCTCATGAAGAACTTCGAGTGGGAGCGCTGCGTGCTTCTGGCGGAGCTGCTCGGCGAGGCTCAGGCCGCCATGGACGACGCCTGCGCTTGGGTTAACGAGCGTCAGCAGTTCGGCAAGGGCATCAAGACCTTCCAGCTCGTGCAGGAGCACATCGTCGAGATGCAGATCGAGCTCACCAACACCCGTAACTTCCTGTACCGCACCTGCTGGAAGATGGACAACGGCATCCCGGTGAACAACGACGCCGCCATGCTGAAGCGCTACGGCGCCCCGGCGCTCACCGACTGCTGCTCCCGCGCCCTGCAGCTCATGGGCGGCCTCGGCTTCACCGACGAGACCCGCGTCTCCCGCCTCATGCTCGACTGCCGCGGCTTCCAGATCGGTGGCGGCACCGTCGAGATCATGGTGCACATCTCCGGCCGCGGCATCCTCAAGGAGTACGCCAAGGCTGCCGAGGATCCGGATTACCTCTGGACCATCTAAATCGCGTCGGCGATACAGCTTTGATGGAAGGGGCCTGCGGAAGCGGGTCCCTTTTCTTGTGCTTGGAATCGACCTGGGGGAAGCGCTCCGGAAGGTGCTGCTCGCCGCCCGCTGCGCGCTTTTTCCTCCTGCGAACGCGGCAAAAGAAATAGCGAAGATGACGCACATCAGTCGGTACCGTCCCGGCATCGTTGCTGCTGAAGTGGAAGCTATTTCTTAACGGCCGCGTTCTCCGGAGGGCGCGCAGAGGTCGGCGAGCAGCACCTTCCGGAGCGCGCGCAGAGGGCGGCGAGCAGTATCCCGAGTGCTTTGAACCAGTGAAATGAGATGCGAAAAAAGGGCACCTGTCGGTGCCCTTTAAGGTTCGTGAGGTCGATTACTGCTGGTCAGCGGAAGGGGTGGGCTTTGCCTTCTTGCGGGTGCGGCGGCCGTGGCAGGTCATGCCGATCTTGCGGATGGTGCAGGTGCGCACGTTGTGGCAGTAGGCGCAGCCTCGGCGCTTCTTCTGGGTCTCGCTGTACAGGCCGATGACGCCCCAGGTGCTCCAGCGATCCGACGGCGTACCGTCCTCGGCGGCGGTGAGCCCCAGGCGCTTCTCGGTTTGGGTGAAGAAGGCGAGCGTCGTGTTCATGGTGAGGGGGAAGTCCTCGACGCCGGTCTCCAGGGTGCTGCCCCGGTGGAGCCCGCGCTCGTGGGCGTCGTCGGCCACGGCCTCGGCCAGCTTGTCAGCAGCCAGGGAGGCCATGGCCTCCAGGCAGGCGTCGAAAAGCAAGGCGTCCATGTCGCTTTTCACGAGGCGCTCGCGAAGGCGGCCGATCTCCTCATCGGTGCCGACCGTCGAGACGACCATGGCCGTGTGCTCCGCCTCGCTCATGCGCTCGTAGGCGGCGCTGCCGTAGAGGACCGCGAGCGTGCCCACGAGCTTGATAGCCGGCTCGGTGTACTTCGGCGGCAGGGTGCAGATGGCGGGATTGAACAGCTTGTAGACCCCGCGCGGATGCAGCTCGGCGCTCATGGCGTCCGCCATGGCGCAGATGGAGTCGGCAAGCATGGGATCGTCGGAGAGCTCGGCGTCGAGGAAAGCCTCGACGACGGCAGGGTCGATCCGCTCGACGGAGCAGTCGATTTCATGGATGACGTGTACTTGCATGGCCGCCTCGATTCTTCCAATGATTCAAGCGGTATCTATTCTCTGGGACTATTCTATCAATGAATCCGATGAATTGGGATGCTATTGGACAAGTATTGGTAAGATTGATCGTATTTCGGACGAATTAATGGGACAGATTTACGAATATGTCTATATAATGCCGCAGCGGTCTTTTCTACAATGGCTCTCGAGCGGTGCGCCGGCCCTTTTTCGAATCCTAGGAGAAGGGGCGCTGCGCATCGTGTAAACTTCCAAGGAGCATCTGGCGCGCCCGTGCGTCGGTGCCGCTACCGTCCGATGCCCCCGCGCGTCGGAGCCAAGTCGTTCGAGCCGCCTTGCGCGGCCGCCGTTAAGAGAAAGGGAGCCGCCGTGAAACGTGCGCTTACCCCCGGCACCTTCGACCCCATCACCGCCGGACATCTCGACGTTATCAGCCGTGCCGCCCAGCTTGTCGACGAGGTCATCGTTGCCGTGGCTGTCTCTGCGAAGAAAAAGCCGCTCTTCTCCCTCGAGGAGCGAGTGGCCCTTGTGAAGGAGGTCACGCGCGATTTGCCCAACGTGCGCGTCGAGCCTTTCGACGAGCTGCTCGTCGACTTCGCCCGCCGCATGGGCGCCCAGGCCGTGGTGAAGGGATTGCGCGCCATCACCGACTTCGAGTACGAGTTCCAGATGACGGCGCTCAACTACCAGCTGGACAAGGAGCTGGAGACGCTTTTCATCATGTCGACGCCGCAGCATATGTACCTGTCGTCTTCCATCGTGCGCGAGATCGCCTCTCTCGGCGGGGATGTGTCCCAGTTCGTGCCGCCCTGCGTGAACGAGGCCCTCGTCAAGCGCTACGCCGAGCTGCACGCGGCCCAGTAGATCCGGTCGCTCGGCCGAGCCGCGCTCTGGCGGCCATTGGTTGCGGGCTGTAGCCGCGCCCTGAGGGACAGAACGTCCCTTATAAGGGCATAAGAACTTCCAATAACTCCCAGAAAGTCCTGATCTGTCCCATTGCGGACGATCGGGGCTTTGTGCATTTTGGGACAGATAGAAAAATACGTCCGTATGGTGCGGACAAAAGCGGGGGAGTAGTGGTGTTGCGCGTAAAGGACCTTCCGTAAAATTACCCTTAAGAGACCGTATACGGGTGAAAGGGATGAGATGAACATCGTCGTTTGCGTGAAGCAGGTGGTGGACACCGAGGCCGTCATAGCGCTTGACGGGGCCGGAGAGGTGGAGCTAACGGGCCAGACCATGGTCATCGATCCCTACAGTGAGTTCGCCGTGGAGCGCGCCGTGCAGCTGAAAGAAGAGCTGGGCGGCACCGTTACCTTGCTGACGCTTGGCTCTCAGGATTGCCTGGCCGCCGTGCGCCACGGGCTGGCCATGGGCGCTGACGCGGCCGTGCTCATCGAGGACGACCAGTGGACGGCCCGCGACGCCGCCCAGGCCGCGGCCCTGCTCGCTGAGGCGGCCTCCACGATGGGCGCCGACCTCATCATGGGCGGCTGGAAGTCCGGCGACACGGCGGCGGCCCAGGTCATGGGGCGCATGGCGGCCATCATGGGGCTTCCCTTGGCGAATATGGCCACGGGTCTTTCCGTGGAAGGCGACGCCATCGTCGCGGAATGCGAGGTGGACGACGGCGTGGAGACCGCGCGCCTTCCTCTGCCCGCTGTCGTGGCCGCCCAGCAGGGGCTGGCCGAGCCGCGCTACCCCTCGGTGCGCGACGTCATGCAGGCGCGGCGACGTGGCGCCGAGGTGCGTCCTGTGGCCGACCTTGCCGCGGCGGCCGAGCCGACAACGGTGACCGTCGTCTCCCGGGAGCTGAAGCCGGGTCGCTCCGGCT
>QFCE01000827.1_pt1 | contig 23155 bp, 22 predicted proteins | sample 5346091 | NCBI WGS metagenome assembly QFCE01 (sample SAMN09062252, study PRJNA434731) | Human gut metagenome, whole genome shotgun sequencing project. | isolation source: stool timepoint A chromium assembly | host: Homo sapiens | collected 2015 | reverse complement strand
CGCTTCTTCCTTATTGGCTACTGTCCTTGACTCGGAATGATGTTCCTGCTCATTCGTTTGTGTGTTTAGAACAGATATTGTATATGAAGCGTCATAGGTCTTGTCAGAAGGAGGGAAAAGAGAATCGTCTGCAAATACGTTTTCGAGCCTGGTTTGTACATCCTGACTCATTGTAGAATATATCTGAAGCCCTCCGCTGTATATAAGATTGTATGCTTCCTGCTTTGTCAACTTTTTCTGCGTTTGCAAATCCTCTGCCAACGTAACAATCAGGTGATCGACAAAATAGTTATGGAGCGATACCGAATCATCATCGTTTTTTTTGCTTTCCAACAAGATTTGAATAGATATCCTCTGCAAGCGCCGCATCATATTCTGCTTGAGTTATATATCCGAGTTCGAGCATTTTACCGAGAACCAACGTCTGTCGTTCTTTATTAGCCTCCGGATTACTTATAGGGGAATACTTAGAAGGGTTTTTTGTTATACCTGCTATCGAAGCGCATTCGGCAAGATCGAGTTCGCTTACTTCCTTACCGAAGTAGTATTCCGCCGCGGAGCCTACACCGTTAAGACCGTGGTTAAGACTTATTGTGTTCAGATACAATTCTAGAATATAGTCTTTTGCGGCTTCTTTACTTCCAAGCGTTTTTTCAAGTTCCTTTTCGTATTTAATTGCAAGGTATTGTTCCTGTAGTTTTCGTGTTATTTTTTTATCGCTTGTAAGGATTTCGTTCTTTATAAGTTGCTGTGTTATTGTACTTGCACCCTGTGAGAAATTACGTTCCTTGATATCTATTATCAAAGCTCTGAATATACCTTTTATATCAATACCGTTGTGATCATAGAAACGCTCGTCCTCTATAGAAACGACTGCGTTTTGTAAATCTTCGGGTATCATATCCAACGTAACATATTCTCGGTTTTCCTCACCATGAAGCTTATCTATTTCAACTCCGTTATCGTCATATATTATAGAAGTAAAATTATTGGGAACAATGTCAGATGTATTTATTTCCGGAGCGCTTTTTATTATGCTTATCCATGCTCCTATACAAATACCTATTGCAGCCAGCATAAGGATAAAAAAGACTGCAAAAAATATTTTTAGTCCTTTTCTCTTTTTCTTTTTCTTCTTTTTTTTCTTTTTTTCGGGAGGAGATGAAACTGTATTCTTAGGAAGTTTTTTCTCCTGTTTTTCGGGAATATTCCGCTTTTCGGAAAGTCCTTTTTTGTCCGATGAGGGATGTTTGTGAGAAGAACGGCTGTCTGAATGACTTCCTTCGGAAGAAGGCGGTTTTCGTCTTTTTACTGGGTTGCCGTTTTCATCTACATAATGAACATGCCCGTCTTTATCGGTATATTTAAATATTTTGTGTTTATTTTCACCATGTTCTGAGTGATCCATGCTTAAGCCTCCTAACTCAGAATATATTATAACAGATAGGTAATTAATAATAAAGGCAATAATTGCTTATTTTCTTTAAGATTTCATTACAACATACATTATATGGCAGCATTTTTAATAAAAAGTGGAGAGGGTATGAGTTATAAAACGGAGATTTAGGAAGATAGTGGCAGGAATGATAATTTTGTTAAGCATGGTTATGCTGGTGCTTTTTATTGCGGCTACCGAAAAATACGTTATGCCTATAGCGGCAAATATTTGTCTTACAGAGGCAAAGGAGAGATCAAACTACATAATAAATTCAGCGGCGGAAAATGTTTTAAATGAAAGGGGGATTTTAACGGAGGATATACTTAAGCTAAAAACAGAAGACGGGGTTACAATGATTTCGGCAGATACGGCGGCTGTAAATTCCATATGTGCCGATATAAGCGCATATATAACGGAAAAACTTGTAAATATGGAAAACAATGAGGTGAAAATACCATATGGAGCTGCTTCGGGCATAGCAATGTTTGCAAACAGCGGTCCCGAAATATCTTTTCGCATAAAGCCTGTGGGAGGAACCGATGTTGATTATAAAACGGAATTTATGTCGGCAGGAATAAATCAGACAAATTATAAAATATGGCTTACGGTAAATATAACGGTCAGTCTGGCAAATCCGATTTACAGCAAGAATGTAAATATGACAAGAAAGATAATGCTTGTTGATACCGTAATAAAAGGGGAAGTACCGTCAAGCTATCTCGGAGTTCCCCATAGCTGACTTATTCCCAGTCTTTACATATATCTACCCACTTTTCGGCGTTGGAATATTTGAAAAGTTCTTCGCATGTAAGTTCTATGGCGGAATTTGAACTGCCGCATGCGGGGAAAACTGTATCAAAGCGTTTTAAGGATATGTCGCAGTATGTTTTTACTCCGTCAGGAAGGGCAAACGGGCATACTCCGCCTACTGCATGCCCCGTAAGTTCCAAAGTTTCTTCGGGGGAAAGCATTTTAGCTTTAAATCCGTATTCGTTTTTAAACTTGCGGTTATCTATTTTCCCATCGCCGGCAACCGCTATTACAATGCAGCTGTCTCCGCTTTTAAGGGCGAGGGTCTTTGTTATTCTCGCAGGAATAACATTAAGAGCTTCTGCGGCAAGCGCTACCGTTGCGCTTGAAACGGGAAATTCCATAACGGAATTTTCACGTCCGAATTGCTTTAAGTATGATCTTACTTTATCTATAGACATGATATACCTCCAAACAGATTTATTAATATCTAATATAAAGAATATTTTGTTTTTTTTCAATATGAGACTGTAAATAATTAAAAAACAGGGCTGTTTACATTAAACAGTAATATTAATTGTAAAAGCTTCATAAATTTTTACAAAGGAAATAAACGGAGGAGAATATGACTGCTGAAAGTATTTATCAAGATATATCGGAACGGACCGGCGGCGCCATATATATAGGTATTACCGGCCCATGCCGTACGGGAAAATCGACGTTTATACGGCGTTTTATGGAAAAATCGGTATTACCGAATATGAGTAATAATTTTGAAAAGGAAAGGGCAAGGGATGAACTGCCGCTTATAGGTCAGGGAAAAATAATAACAACGACAGAACCGAAGTTTGTTCCTTCAAGACCTGCGGAACTGCAAATAGGCGACAACGTAAAATTTAAAATGAGACTTATAGACTGCGTCGGATATATAGTTGACGGAGCGGAAGGAATAACCGACGGAGATGAACCGAGAATGGTAAACACTCCGTGGTCTGATAAACCTATGCCTTTGGCAGCCGCGGCGCTAACAGGTACAAATAAGGTTATAAACGACCATTCAACCGTTGCGATAGCCATGACTACAGACGGAACGATAACCGATATTCCAAGGGAAAATTATGTTGAGGCGGAAGAAAATATTGTAAACGAGTTAAAAAAATCAGGAAGACCGTTCGTTATGGTTCTTAACAGTGCAAATCCATACGGAACGGAAACGGAAATGTTGAGAGACGAGCTTGAAAGTAAGTATGACGTGCCGGTGAAAACAGTAAACTGCGCACAGCTTAAAGATGATGAAATAAACGATTTACTTGAAAGTCTTTTATATGAATTTCCGATAAACGAAATAAATATAAATATCCCGAGGTGGCTGGAAGGACTTGATAATGAACACTGGCTTAAAAGTTCCGTGATAGAAACTCTTTCAAAGCTGTCCGACAGTACGGTAAATTTGAGAAGCGTTTCGGAATGTTCGTCGGAATTGACTGATAACGAATATATAAGAAAGGTATATATAGGTGATATTTCCGCAGGAAGCGGAGAAGCGGAAATAGATTTGGTAATGAACGACGATCTTTTTTACAAAGTGTTGAGCGAGACAATAGCCATTGATATAAAAGACGATTACGAACTTATAAGTATTATGAAAGAACTGTCGTCCGTAATGTCGGAATATAACAAGATAAAATCCGCATTGGCCGATGTAAAACGGAAAGGATACGGCATAGTAGGACCTGCCTTTGACGAAATAATTTTAGACGAGCCGGAGGTGTTCAAACACGGATCAAGATACGGAATTAAAATTAAGGCGCACGGTGAGGCAATAAATATGATAAAGACCGATATCGAGACAGAAGTAGCGCCGATTGTCGGAACCGAGGAGCAAAGCAAGGAGTTTATAGACGATATTTTAAGTACATATAAAACCGATCGACAGAAAATATGGGATCTTAATCTTTTCGGAAGAACACTGGATACTCTTGTAAGGGAGGGAATGAATAACAAAATATATACAATGCCAGAAGACGCTCAAATTAAATTACAGGAATCGCTTCAGAAAATACTTAATGAAGGAAGCGGAGGTCTTATCTGTATAATTTTATAAGTTTTAAAGAAACTGTAATTACTTAAATAATGACAAAACAGCCCCTTTGTTTTATAATGTAAATGATTTGCATTATAGTAAAAGGGGCGTTTTTGAGTTCAAGAACTCATAATGCTTTAATCTGAATATAGAAATTAACGGAGGAATGAAATTTGAGACCTACAAGAGAAGAAGCATGGAAGCTGCTTAATGAATACAATAAATCGGACGCACTGCTTAAACACGGTCTTGCGGTTGAAGGAGTTATGAGACATTTTGCGGAAATTAACGGAGAAGACACCGAAAAATGGGGCGTTATAGGATTACTGCACGATTTGGACTATGAAATGTATCCTGAAAAGCATTGCGTTAAAACTGCCGAAATAATGAGAGAAAACGACATTGACGAGGACTATATTCACGCAGTATGTTCGCATGGCTGGGGATTATGCTGTGATGTTGAACCGGTTGAAAAAATGGAAAAAGTGCTTTATACAATAGATGAACTGACAGGACTTATAAATGCGGCATGCCTTATGAGACCGTCCAAAAGCGTTCTTGATATTGAAGTAAAAAGCGTTAAAAAGAAGTTCAAATCAAGCGGATTTGCTGCCGGCGTAAACAGGGAAGTTATCCAAAAAGGGTGTGATATGATAGGATTGTCTCTGGATGATGTTATAAAAGAAACAATAGAAGGAATGAAAAGCTGCGCCGACGCCATAGGACTTAGAGGAAATATTTCCGAGGAGTGATTATTATATGGAAATAACCAGATTTGAACTCGAGTTTCCGGCTTCTAACGGAGGTCATGATATTTTTGCATGTATATGGAGAGATACGGATTGTAAACATTATAAGGGAATTGTACAGCTTGTACACGGAATGGCAGAATACATATTAAGATATGAGGAGTTTGCAAAATATCTTGCCAGAAAAGGATATATAGTATGCGGAAACGATCATGCGGGGCATGGACTTTCCGTTGAAAATAAAAGTGATTTGGGTTACTTCGGTAAAAGAGAAAACAGTTGGCAGTATTTGATAGACGATATGAACTATCTTGAAGGTATGATGAGACTGGAATATGATGAAATACCGTACTTTATGGTAGGACACAGCATGGGTTCTTTTTTGACAAGAGAATATATGGCTTTGTACGGAGATAAATTTGACGGAGCGATATTTATCGGAACCGGTTATGTGAATCCTTTATTGGATTTCGGTATATCCTTGGCAAAGTACAAAGCCCATAAAAATCCCAAGCAAAGGGGAGAACTTATAGATAAAATAGCTTTCGGAGCTTTTAATAAAAAAATAGATACTGCCAATACTAAATTCGATTGGATATCCACGGACAGTAAAATTGTAGAAAAGTATGTGAACGATGAGAAATGCGGTTTTTTATTTACTAATGAAGCTTACAGAGATTTGTTTTTACTTATAAAAAAGGTAAATAGTGTAAAATGGGCAAAATCAATGCCTCGCAATCTGCCGATGTTACTTATATCTGGTTCCGACGACCCTGTCGGAGATTTCGGAAAAGGAGTGCGGAAGGTTTATGAAATGCTTAAAAAAGCCGGATGTATAAATGTTGACATTAAATTGCTTCACGGAGTGAGACATGAAATTTTAAACGATATAAAAAGAGAAAAAGTATATGCCATACTTTATAATTGGCTTGAAAAAAATATTTGATAATATGGAGGAAATAAATGGCAGAACAAATAGCAGGATGGTTTGTAAATAATTTAGGAGGAGTATTCAGTCCCGAACTGATAGTTTTTATAGTTTCGCTTTTGCCGATACTTGAACTTAGGGGAGGTATAATTGCAGGATTTTTAATGGGTATGGAACTTGCACCGTCGTTTATAATAGCGTTTATCGGCAATATTATACCTATTCCGTTCATACTGATATTTATAAAATTTATATTTAAACAGTTGAAAAAAACAGGTATGAAAAATTTTATAGAAAAGCTTGAGAATAAGGCTATAAGCAAAAGCGATCAGATACAAAAATACGCTTACTGGGGACTTCTGTTATTCGTAGGTATTCCGCTTCCCGGTACGGGGGCTTGGACAGGAGCTCTTATTGCTTCGCTTTTAAATATGGATGTAAAAAAATCATTTGGGGTTATTGTTCTGGGAGTTGTATTGGCAGGAATAATTATTTCCGTATTCAGTTACGGGTTACTCGGAATGATTATAAAATAAGGAGAAAAAAATGGTAGAACGCATTGCAACGCCTTTAAGAACGAAGGCTATTATGGAACGATACGGATTTAATTTTAAAAAAGGATTCGGTCAAAATTTTTTGATAGATACCAATATACTTGAAAATATTGCCGACGCAGCGGGAATCACCGATGAGGATACCGTACTGGAGATAGGCCCCGGGTTCGGCGCTCTGACGCAGGTTGTTGCCGAAAGAGCAAAAAAAGTAATAGCGTTGGAGATAGACACAAAGCTGATACCTATACTGGAGGAAACACTTGGCGAATATAACAATATCGAAATAATAAATATGGATGTGCTTAAGTGCGACATAGCAAAACTATCGGAAGAAAAAAACGGCGGTAAGCCGTTTAAGGTAGTTGCAAACCTTCCGTATTACATAACGACGCCGATAATAATGGACATGCTTGCGAAGAAAGACTTCGTAAAATCAATGACGGTTATGGTACAGAAAGAAGTTGCTGAACGTATGCAGGCATTGCCGGGGAAAGGCGATTACGGAGCTCTCTCTATTGCGGTACAGTTTTATGCCGACGCCAATATAGATATGATAGTGCAGCCGTCGTGTTTTATGCCGAGACCTAAAGTTGCTTCGGCTGTTATAACGCTTAATATCAGAGAAAATCCACCTGTCGAACTTAAAGATAAGGATTTGTTTTTTAAAGTTGTAAAAGCCGCTTTCGGACAGAGAAGAAAGACGCTTTTAAACACACTCTGTAATCAAGGCGGATTTGGATTTAACAAAGAAGATATGTCGGAAATTATAAAATCCGTCGGATTGGATGAAAAAATCAGAGGAGAGGCAATGAGTATAGAAGAGTTCGCAAAACTGTCGGACAAGATTTATGATATAAAAAATAATTAAAAACAAGCTGTGGACGCATAAATAAAAATAAGCAGGAAATATTTCCGGGTTTTTATAAGCACTCCACAGCTTGTTTGTATAGAACATTACTTTAAATTACTGTTCCATTTGTTTTCCCAGGAATCCTGCCGCAGTTTGAGCAAGTTTTCCTTCTACTTCTCCCATTTTTTTGTCGGGAGAGAGGAATACGATTGCCCCCAAAGCGTCTCCTTCACATATGATAGGTGTGATGAGCTGATGATTATAGGATACTTCGGCAGCGTCATCGTTTTCAAGTACAGGAATGAAATTGCTGTCGTTTCTGTCAGCGACATGGGTGCTTCTGGCGTTGATACAATTTTCCATGGCTTCACTGATATGTTTTTCATAAAAATCTTTCTTAGGACCTCCGGAAACAGCTATGATTTGGTCTTTGTCCACAATACATGTAACATGACCTATGGTCTGTGCCAGCGATTCCGCATATTCTTTGGCAAATGCGCCGAGTTCTCCTATGGGGGAATATTTCTTCAGTATTATTTCTCCGTCGGAATCCGTAAAGATTTCAAGCGGGTCTCCTTCTCTTATTCTTAATGTTCGGCGAATTTCTTTTGGTATTACAACTCTTCCGAGATCATCTATTCGCCTTACGATACCGGTAGCTTTCATATTATCATTATCCTTTCCGAATTGGCTTATTTGTTATGTGATGTTAGTATTTGCAAATTTTAAAATATAATACATTGGCAATATGGAAATTTTTAGATGAAATATCGTGATTATGGATATTAGAATTCATAAAACAGTAAGTTTTAAATATGAATAAAAATATAATGATATAAATGTATAAAAATACTAAGAAATAGTATCTTATATAAGAATTATAATGTATTATGACGGATAACACATAGTATGTGTGCTTAAAAATACTATAATTTGCACAAAAACGGTTGACCTTTTAAAGTTATAATGTTATGCTTTTATAGTAATATTTATGCATAAAATTGAAATGGGGATTACAATTTTATGCTTTAAGGGTTATATAATTTTAAGGAGGAAACGACTATGAGATTTATTGACTTTCCTGAAATGAACTTTACTATTCAGGGCTTGGATATGGTAGAAATACCACCTATGTACAAGATGACGCAGATTTATGATTCAAATAAAATCGATGATCCCGCGGCATACATAAAGAATATGATGAATGAGTACAGTGGGATTGATAAAGAGTCTTTGAAGGGCAAGAAGCTTGCAATTACGGTAGGAAGCCGCGGAATACCTTTCCTTCCCGAAATGGTAAGAGCTATTATCGATACTCTTAAGGAGTGGGGAGCGGATCCGTTTATCGTTCCTGCCATGGGAAGCCACGGTGGAGCTACTGCGGAAGGTCAGCTTGAAGTGCTGAAGAGCCTTGGTATTACAGAAGAGAGCATGGGAGTTAAAATACCTTCGTCAATGGAAGTTGTTGAGGTAGGAAAACTTAAAAACGGTGCTTCTGTTTTTGTAGACAAAATTGCTACGGAAGCTGACGGAATTATACTTTTTAATAAAGTTAAACCTCATACTGAATTCAGAGGACCTCACGAAAGCGGTCTTTTCAAAATGGTTGCCATCGGTTTGGGAAATCATATAGGAGCTTCCATGTTCCATGCTCAGGGATATGAAAATATACCTACATTCTTACCTGAACTGGGGCAGGTATTCCTTGATAACTGCAAATTTGTATTTGGTATTGGAGTTCTTCAGAATGCTTATGACGATATATGCACAATAAAAATGTGCGACAGAAGCAATATATTTGAGACTGACGCAGCTATGCTTGAAGAAGCAAAGGCAAAAATTCCCGTACTTAAATTTAAAAATATTGATCTCCTTATAATTGATGAGATAGGAAAAAATATGTCCGGTTCAGGAATGGATCCTAACGTTGTCGGAAGAAATATGGCAAGAACATTTGTGGACGAAACCGGAATAAGACATATAATGGTAAGAGGCGTAACAGAAGAGAGCCACCATTCGGGAGTCGGTATAGGACTTGCGGACATAACAACAAGAAGATGTCTTAACAGCATAGACTGGGACGCTACATGGACAAATGTTGTAACGGCTCAGGTGCTTCGCGGAGGCGGAAAGATACCTCTTTACAGAAACAACGACAAGGACGCTATATATACGGCAATTAAATGCAGCGGCGGAATCGATATGAAAAAACCCCGTATAGTAAGAATTAAAAATACGCTTGAGACAGCACATATTGAAGTTTCGGCTCCGCTTTATGAAGAACTTAAATCACATCCTGAAATTGAATATGTATCAGGTCCTTACGAACTTAAATTTGACGAAGAAGGATTTATTGCAGATTAATCCGTTAAAAAGCCCTGTTTTAAACAGGGCTTTTATAATGTATCTCACTACCTCCACTTTTTCTTAATTGAAAATAAAATGACATAAAATGTACATGAAAACTACTGTAAAATGCCATGTCTCCTCCACTTTGGTAACAAAAAGGTTGATTATTCAGAAAAATATGGTAAAATACTATTACATAAATGTTAAAAAAATATTTCGTTTTTTCAAGAATTTTGGAGTTAGAGGTGTAGTATGAGAAAGTTAAAATTCATAACGGCTTTCATAACATCTTTAATAATTTTTGCTTTTTCATGTACGTCGGCTTTTGCGGGAAGTTCAATTTCCGCTAAACCGTTTTTGCTTAGTTCGGACGTTACCGATACAATGGAGGCTGCAAAACAGCTGGGCATAATAACGGATGATATTGATAAAAGCTCGATTGTTACAAGAAAGGAATTATGCAGACTTATAGTAAGATTTTACAGAGCGTCGACAGGTGGAACGGGAATAACTATTTCGGAAAGTCCGTTTTTTGACTGCGACGCAAACGAAGTTATTTTTTGCTATGAAAAAGGGATTATTAAAGGAATAAGCGATGTAACATTCGCGCCGGATTATTTTATAACACGAGAGGAAGCGTGCGAGGTAGTTGTAAATACAATTGAAGCGTGCAAGGCAAACAAAATAGAGCCGGAAAAAGATTTTACGATTTTATATAAAGACAGAGCGGATATGTCGGATGAATTTAGGGACGATATAAGCTATCTTTCAAGCATAGGCGTTGTAAACGGCTATGGAGGGTATTTTTATCCTAAGTCATATATAACATACGAACAGGCTGCTACAATGCTTGTTGAGACGTATTATCAGCTTATGCTGTCTAAAATAAATATAAATGGCGTTGATATTTCGCTTGGGGATACAAAGGAAAAGATTCTTTCAGATTTTGGCGAACCCGGATATAAAATAGAGGATAAAAATGCAAACACGGAAATATGGGTATATGAAGGAGAAAACCTTTTTTATATAGGTTTCTGCGACAATAATGCAACGGAGATTTTTTCAAACGGAAGTAATTTTAAATACAGGGGAATATCCTCGGGACAACCGATTGAAAATATTGATTTCGGTGCAAGAGCTAAAGTCAGCGGAAATACTGCTGTTTATGAAGACGGCTACGGTATTGTTCAGACAGGGGCTTTTTCCGGATATAATAAAATAAGTTATGTATACGCTGCGTCCGAAAATAAGGATATGAGACATAAAATAAACCCTGAAACCGTAAACGGCGATATTGAGTTGCTCTATGACATAATAAATACGGAAAGAGCAAAATCAGGACTTCCGGAATTTACGGTATATAAACAGGCGGCTGCGACAGCTAAACGTCATTCCATGAGCATGGGATACTGGAATTATTCGGACTACATAAACAGAGACGGTACAACTCCGTTCGACAGATTTGACGACAGCGATATAGAGTATATGATGGCTTCGGAAAACATTGCAAAGGTAGACGGAAATGCCGTTGATGTATATATTGAATGGATGAAGAGTCCGGGAAGCAGAAGCAATATTATTACGGACTATATGGATAATGTTGGCATAGGTATTGTAGTCGGTTCTTCCGACGACAAGGCTTATGTAACGATGGATTTTTTGAAGCTGAAGCAGTAGATTGAGCTTCATAAAGCAATTAAAATTTATATTTTATAGTTATTTCTAAAGAAAAAGGCAGCCGAAAGGCTGCCTTAATTATTTTTCAATTAATCTATATTATCTGTTGACATAAGGATTTTTTCCGGCGTTATGGGAAGTTCCCTGTGCCATACGCCTGTAGCATTATGTATTGCATGCGCTATCGCAGGAGAGGGCGTATTGATTACAATTTCACCTATGGATTTTGCACCGTAAGGACCCGATTCTTCATAACTGGATTCAAACTCTATATTAAGAGAACCTATGTCCATTCTGGTGGGGATTTTGTACTGCATAAACGAATTTTCGGCAATATGTCCTGTTTCGCTGTATGTTACGTTTTCATATAACGCCATACCGATACCCTGTACTATTCCGCCTTCTGCCTGGATACGGGCAAGGTTTACGTTTACAGGAGTACCACAGTCAACTACGGCTGTGTAATCACATACTTTTACGGAACCCGTTTCTTTATCCAACTCTATTTCTGCCATTCCTACCATAAAAGGAGGAGGGGACACAGGAGAACTGTGAGAGCATACCGCATGAAGAGCATTATTGCAGAAGCATGTGGCTCTGATAGCGATATATTCCAAAGTAATAGATTCTCCCGAAGGTGTGCAAACTCGGCTTCCCGTAAATTCCAGCTTAGAGGGCGGCACATTCAAAATATCGGAAGAAAACTCTTTGATTTTATCAATGAGTTTGCGACATGCTTTCTCAACTGCTTTTCCCGTTACGTATGTAGTTGACGAAGCGTACGAACCTGAATCATAAGGAGATGTATCGGAATCGGCTTTGCATACGCATATTTTATCTATATCGCAGTTAAGTGTTTCGGCGGCAATCTGGGCTAGTATGGTATCGCAGCCTGTACCCATGTCCGCAGCGCCTATATAGAGAGTATAGAAGCCGTCTTCATTGAGTTTTATTTCCGCAGAACCTACGTCTACGGCAGATATTCCCGAACCTTGCATTGACATAGCTACTCCGGCAGTTCTGACCTTTCCGTTTCCCATATCCCTTACCGGGAATTTTTTATCCCATTTAAAGATTTCTTTCGCCTTTGCCAGACATCTGTCAAGGGCGCATGCGGAAGCCGTTTCGTCATAGTATGACGGCATTAACTGACCTTCTCTGACCATACACTTTTCTCTTATTGCGACAGGGTCTATACCCAGTCTGTCGGCCATTTCGTTTACCGCAGATTCAACGGCAAAAGAGCCTTGTGTAGCGCCGTATCCTCTGAAAGCGCCGCCGCCCTGAACGTTTGTATATACTACATCCCAACCGAAACGGTATGCTTTAAGAGTACCTGTATAAAGCGATATTGTTTTTGTAGCCGTTAAATCAACGGTTGTAGGAGCATGTTCACCGTATGCGCCTGCGTTTGACAGCGTATACATATCTATAGCTTTTATACTTCCGTCTTTAGTAGCTCCGAGACGCACATGTATTTCCATTTCGTGTCTGGGAGAGCCTGCCGTCATACATTCTTCACGGGTATATATTATTTTAGCGGGTTTTTTTGTAAGCCACGTTACGATTGCCGGATACACTTCCGCAACGACAGTCTGTTTAGCGCCGAATCCTCCGCCTACGCAGGGTTTTTCCACATGTATTTTCGAAAGCGGAATACCGAGAGCATTAGCCAGTATATGACGAACATGGAATACAATCTGTGTAGAACTTATTACATGGAGCCTTCCTGTTGAATCTATTTCAGTATAGGTTCTGAATGTCTCCATCATTGACTGCTGACATGCTTTTGTATGATATGTATGTTCAACTATTTCATCACATTCGGCAAAGACAGCATCGACGTCTCCCCAATTTCTGCTTCCTGTTGAACAGAGATTGCGTTTGTTATCGGCGCCGACTTCAAATAAAGATTGCCAGTCGTCTTCGGGATGTACAAGTATGGGATTATCCTTAGCTGTGTGCATATCGAGAACAGGTTCTAATACGTCATATTTAACTTTTATAAGTCTCATTGCCTTATTTACCGATTTTTCGCAGTTACCGGCAATAATTGCCACTGCGTCCCCGACAAATCTCAGCCTTTTATCGAGTATAAGTCTGTCATACGGAGAAGGTTCGGGATAGGTTTGACCTGCCATAGTAAAGCGATTTTGAGGAACGTCTTTATATGTAAGTATACATTCTATTCCTGGAACCTTCATAGCTGTAGAAATATCTATTTCTTCTATGAGGGCATGTGCGTACGGGCTGCGGAGTACTTTAACCGTAAGGCAGTCCGACGGAGTTATATCGTCTGTGTAAACGGGCATACCGAGAAGAAAACTCATGGCGTCTTTTTTTCGTACGGGATGACCGACTGTTTTAAAAGTTTTATTTTCCATAATATTTCCCCTTAACGTTAAATTTTTCTGCTGTCCAAAAAGGCTCTTATACCTCTGAGCTGTCCTTCATATCCGGAACAACGGCAAAGATTTCCTGCAAGGAAACTTCTTATTTCGTCATCGGTAGGATTGCTGTTTTCCCTGAGAAGAGCGATTGTGTTCATTACATATCCGGGATTGCAGAAACCGCACTGTTCGGCTCCCTGGTCGGCTATATATGTTACGAATTCCTCAGCTTCTTCTCTTAAGCCCTCAAGAGTGTAGATTTCCTGATTATCGGCTCTTGCGGCAAGCATGGAACATGAAAGCACAGGTTTGCCGTTCATAAGTACTGTACAAAGACCGCAGTTTGAAGTTTCGCATCCGCGCTTTACACTTTTACATCCGAGATCTCTTAAAAGATCGATTAATAATGTATCCGCTTCGACAGACGGCTTTACGGGTTTGCCGTTAAGAATAAAATTTATTTCCATATTAACACTCCCTATCTATTGCAAGAACGGCTCTTTTAACGAGCGTTTTACAGATTTTTTTACGGTATTCACTACTTGCGCGCTGATTTGAACCGAATTCAACTTTTTCCGAAACATATTCGGCAAAAGCTTCTGCACTTTTAGGCGTAATTCCGTCTGCAAGCAAACCGTTTTCATCTTTAACAGCCACAGCTCTCATAGGTCTTGCGCCTATGGAACAAATAAAGCCGTTGTCAGATGATGATAAGGCACACGTCAATACCGGAAAATCGGCATAAGAATTTCTCTGAGACATATATGCGGCGGAACGCTTTTTGTTGGGTATGGATATCGAAATAAGAATGTCTCTGTCGACAGGTTCGTTTATAAACTCTGCCAAAGGTTTTGTTTTTCCCGCATATAACTGAACTTCGGCATTAAGCGCAACAAGAAGAGTAATAATATCGGAAAAACCGTAGCGGCCGAATACGCTTCCGCCTACTGTAGCTAAGTTTCTGAACTGAACGCCTACAATGTGTTTTACACTTTCCGAAAAAGCTCCGTATGTAAGTTCATTAAGAAGTTTATTTGTTTCAAGCTCGCGAAGAGTGACCATTGAACCTATGTATATTTTTTCGTCTTTTACTTCTATCTTATCAAGACCGAGACCGCAAATATCTATAGCGGTGTTTACTGTTTTATTCTGCATTTTAAGCCAGAGCATGCCTCCGATAATAATATTGCTTTTGTTTTGAAGCAAATCGTAAGCTTCATCAAGACTTTTTGCTCTGCAATAGTTGTTTATTGTCAGCAAGATATTTACCTCCTTAGTATAAAAAAGCTGATAAACCGCGGATATTATATCATGTAGAGCAAAATAAAACAATAATGTATTTTTTTCTTCATTATATTATGTTGTGCATAACGGCAGAGAGTATTTTTATGTTGCTTCAAAAGTTAGGAAGTTATATAATAGTCTGTAACGGTTTAACGGAAGTTATAAAATCAATAAAGTCGGTTGATTTTTATTTACTTTCGATAATAGGGGGAAGTTAATTTGGCTTTATCTAATGATTTGACAGAGGGAAGTATTCATAAGCATTTATTGGTCTTTGCTTTTCCTTTGATTATTTCTAACATAATGCAGGCGTTGTATAATGCGGTTGATATGTATTTTACGGGAAAGTTTATGGGGACGGAAGGCATGACGGGGGTATCTGTAAGCGGTCCTGTAATTAATGTAATGCTGATGTTTGTTTCTGGCTTCGGAGTAGGAGTCAGCGTTGTAATAGCAAAGTATTTGGCGCACGGAAGAGACGATACGCTTAAAAGAGCGGCAAACACCGCCGTGGCTCTTTTTATGTCGGCGGCAGTGATAATATCGCTGGCAGGCTTTTTTCTGACGCCTACTATACTCAGACTTATTTCTACGCCGCAGCAGGCTTTTGTATATGCGGAAAGATATTTAAGGATAATTTTCTGCGGAATGATTTTTACAATAGGCTATAATTTGATATGCGCGCTGCAAAGAGGATTCGGAGACTCCAGAAGCTCCATGTATTTTGTATTGGCGGCTACATTGGTAAATATTGTACTGGATTATGTTTTTATGGGAATAATGAAGATGGATGTTTCGGGAGCGGCATTTGCGACGGTAATATCTCAGGGACTTTCGTTTATACTGGGCATTATTTACTTCAGAAGAAAAAAGCATATTGTAACTTTTTCACCTAAAGATATATGCTTTGATTTATCTCTTGCAAAGGAGCTTGTCTCAAACGGACTTCCGAGTGCCGGACAGCAGGTGAGTGTACATTTCAGTAATCTTTGTATGACGGGAATGGCAAATTCATTCGGTCTGGTTTCCGCAGCTGCTTACGGGATAGCGGTAAAGCTGGACAGCTTTGCTATACTTCCATGTTCTGCCGTAAACGATGCGGTAGCTTCTTTTACAGCTCAAAATTTAGGCGCAGGAAAAAGCGACAGGGCTTTAAAAGCGGAAAAAGACGGAAAAAAGCTGGCTTTAGTATATGTCTGTATGGTTTTTATAACCATATTCTTTTTCGCGGATAAGCTGGCAGGGATATTTACAGGCGAGGCGGCGGTTATAGCGGAGGCGTCGGGATATTTGAGAATTGCCTGCTTTATGTATTTCCTTTACGCTATGGTTTATCCTTCTCAGGGATTTTTAAAGGGAAGCGGAAACTCGGCTTTTGTTCTTGTAAACAGTTTGTGCGTGCAGTATGTGATTAAAATACCGATAGCGTATGTGCTCAGCCATATGACGCCGTTGGCGCTTAGGGGAATTGCGGTTACATGGATATTATCACCGACATTTTCGGTTGTTACCTACGGAAGATATATAAAAAAGGAAAAATGGAAAAAACATTGGAACAACAAAAATATGACATCATCTCAGGAGGAATAATATGTTTTTCAGAACTGTCAGAACGTATGTTATGCTTGTAATAGAAGTACTTGCTAAGTACAGGAAAATGATTATATCGGACGAAATAAGAGAAAAAGACGGCGAAGCGGCCGGAGACGCATACGCCTGCGAAAAAGCGGCTGAAATAGTCAACAATACACTTAAAAGAACAGGTACAAATATAATAGTCGAAGGCGCGGACAATATACCTAAAGACAGGAATTTTGTTCTTATAGCCAATCATCAGAGTATGTTGGATATATTTGCGATAGTTTCCACACTTAATAGACCAATAGGATTTATAGCCAAAGCAGAACTGAAAAAAGTTCCCGTTTTAAGGAAATGGATGACGTCCATAGGATGCGTTTTTATGGACAGAAAAGATATGAGGCAGTCCATGCAGGCGCTTATCGACGGCATAAAGAAAGTTAAGGCGGGAGACAACATGTGTATCTTTCCGGAGGGAACAAGAACCGACGGACCTATGCTGGAGTTTAAAGCAGGTTCTTTTAAACTTGCTACAAAAAGCGGAGCGCCTATACTTCCTTTAACGATTGACGGAAGCCATACGATTTTGGAGGATAATCATTTCTGGATAAAAAAAGGCACGGTAAAATTAACATATCATCCGATAATAGAGACTAAGGGTATGCCAAAAGACGAGCAGAATACACTCGCCGAAAGAGTGCAGGAAATCGTCGGAAGCGCCTTAAAGGAGGAAGAGCGGTTTGGAAAAAACAAAAATATTAATAGTTGACGATGAAAAACATATAGCGGAGCTTATTTCGCTCTACCTTACAAAGGAAGGATTCGAGACAAAGGAAGTAAACGACGGGCGAAAGGCCATTGACGAATTTTACGCATATAATCCTAAACTTGTTATATTGGATCTTATGCTTCCCGGTATGGACGGTTATCAAATATGTACTGAAATAAGAAAGAAAAGCGATACGCCGATAATAATGCTTACGGCAAGAAGCGATACTTTTGATAAAGTGCTCGGTCTGGAAATGGGGGCCGATGATTATATGGTGAAACCGTTTGAGCCTAACGAGATGGTGGCAAGGGTAAAGGCGGTTCTCAGAAGATACGGCAAAAGTGATAATTCAAAGGAAAGCGGCAAAGAGGTTTCCTTTGACGATCTTAAAATAAGCCTTAACGATTATACCGTAGTGTATCGTGGAGAAAGCCTACAGTTTCCTCCGAAGGAATTGGAATTGCTTTATTTTTTGGCTGAAAATAAAAATCAGGTTTTCACAAGAGAGCAACTTTTGGATAAAATATGGGGATATGAATATGTCGGCGACTCGCGAACAGTAGACGTTCATATAAAAAGAATACGAGAAAAACTCAATTCCGAAAATGAAAACTGGAGTATAAAAACGGTTCACGGGGTTGGTTATAAATTTGAAACGAGATGACGCTTATGCCAAAAAAAAGTTCGATTTTTTTTAAGCAGACAGGTATATACATACTTATTTTTTTCTCGGCTTTTCTTATTATGGCAGGTTCCGTATACTATTTCTGTACCGATTACTATTACGGACAGAAGCAGTCGGAGCTTAAAGAACATGCGCAGTCTATTGCAAGACAGTACGGAAGGTCCCTTTCAAGCGGAGTAATTAATACAGGCGATTTGCTGCGCCGTATGGAAATACTTGAAGATTATAATGGGGAAAGCATATTTTTTCTGGACAGCTTCGGAAGGGTATCGGCGGTTTCCTCATCTATTAACAGTGCGTGGATAGGGCAGTCCATAACAAATGATACTGTAAACAGCGTGCTTAACGGAAATATTGTTACCGTAAGAGGAAAAGTAGGGGGAATGTTTTCCGAAAACATGATGACCGTAGGCTATCCGATTATGATTAACGGCATAACATACGGCGGGATATTTCTATGTTCTCCGGTGCCTGAAATACAGCAGACAATAGAGGGGATGCTGGAAGTGCTGTTTTTATCAGGAATGTTGGGGCTTATTATGGCTGTTGTGCTTATATACTTTTTTTCAAAAAGGCTTACAAAACCATTGCTTGAAGTTAATAAGGCAGCAAAGATAATAGCTGACGGAAACTTCGATAGGAGACTTTCCATAGATTCCAATGACGAAATAGGACAGTTGGCCGACAGTTTTAATTATATGGCGGAAAGTCTTGAGAAAAAAGATCAGGACAGAAGGCTTTTTGTAGCCAGCGTCGCCCATGACTTAAGATCTCCTCTGACAAGCATACAGGGATTTGTACAGGCTATGAAAGACGGCATGATTCCTGAGGAAAAATATGATTACTACATGGGAATTATACTTGAAGAAACGCAGAGACTCACTGTTCTTACAAATAATATAGTAGATATGGGAAGAACACAGGAAAACGTCTTAAAGCTCGATATAACGGATTTTGACATAAATGAGCTTATAAGCGACGTACTGGATATATTTGAACATCGGTTCAGAGAAAAGAAATTAGCCTGCCGTCTGGTGATGGATGATAACGAAACGATAGTTAAGGCGGATAGAAAAGAAATACACAGGGTATTGCACAATCTTTTGGATAACGCAATAAAATTTACTCCGGAAGGCGGCACTGTTGAAATAGAAACATCTGTACATGAAAACGAACAAAAAGCTTATATATCTGTATCCGACAGCGGATGCGGTATTCCGGAAAACGAGAAAAGACGAGTGTTTGAAGCGTTTTATAAAACCGACAGTTCCAGAGGCGCTGACAAAATGGGAAGCGGACTGGGATTATGTGCGGTTAAGGAAATTATAAATGCGCACGGTGAAATAATTGTATGCAAGGATTCGGAAATAGGAGGAGCAAGGTTTGAGTTCAGTCTCAGCCTTTCGGATAAGTAAGGAGGAAACCATGAAGTATATAAACGAGATAAAAGAGGGCGAACAGGTAGTTGAACATTATTTGTGTAAAAGCAGACAGACATTTAAGTCTAAAAACGATAAAAACTATTTATCGTTAAAACTTGCGGACAAGACAGGAACTGTTGACGCGAAAGTTTGGAATCTCGGAAATGAAATACAGTCTTTTTCCGAAAACGACATGATAAAAATAGACGCTACAGCTCAGATTTTTAATAATGAAATACAGCTGAATGTAAAAAGGATAAGAAGAAGTAAAGACGGAGAATATGACCCTGCCGATTATATACCGTCTACTGAAAAAGATATAAAAAGTATGTGGGTGGAGTTTACATCATACATAAATACAATAAAAAATCAGCATATAAAAGAATTGCTGGAAAAAATATTTTTGAAGAATACGTTTGTGGCTAAAGAATTTTCAATACATTCCGCAGCTAAAAGCGTACATCACGGATACCTGGGAGGATTGTTGGAACACTCTCTTTCGGTAACGCAAATATGCGATTTTATGGCTGATAAATATAAATTTGTCGATAGAGACGTTTTGGTGGCTTCCGCTATGCTTCATGATGTGGGAAAACTGTGGGAACTTTCGGAATTTCCGCTTAACGATTATACCGATGACGGACAGCTTCTCGGACATATATATATAGGAGCGGAGCTTGTTGAAAAAACAGCTTCGGGGATTGACGGATTTCCCGACAGACTTAAGACTATATTAAAACATTGCATACTTTCGCACCACGGAGAATATGAATATGGTTCGCCGGTTCTTCCGAAAACTCTTGAGGCGCATATTCTTCATTGTGCAGATGATATGGATGCCAAGAGCAAAGTTTTTGAGGAATTTATAAGCGCTGATTCAACGGCAGGTCCATGGGCAGGTTACCATAAAATGATGGGAAGAAACATAAGGAAGACAGAGTACTGATGGACAAGGATAGGTATATTATATCGGCTACGGAGCTCAGTAAATTTGAATACTGTCCGTATCAGTGGTACTATGAAAGGGTTTACGGAAGAAACGAACTAAGAAAGCTTGCGAAAGAACGTAACGAAAGACTCGGAATAGAAAACGACGGGCAAGGACGTCTGACAGACGGAGTAAAATATCATGAAAAATTCTATAAAAGAAGCATAAGACGGCGAAAAGCAGTTATTATAGCTTTGATTATAATATTTTTTTCTGTCGCTTATTTTGCTTTGAGAGACGGTGGCTTAATATGATTTATGTTCTTATAGCGGCAGTAATTATTCTTTTAATATTTATGTTTGTTTTCGGCAGAAACGGCATAAAAAAACTTAAAAAACTGCCGAAGTTTTTATTTTGGAAAGTAATTTATACTGATATGTATACAAAAGATAAGAAAGACGGCATAACGTACGGTAAAATACTCTGCTCCGAAAAATACGGGCTTCAGGGCAAACCTGATATGATTTATAAGCATAGGATAACGGGAGAACTGCTGCCGGTTGAAATAAAAAGCGGCAAGACGGACTTTCCGCATGACGGAGATTTGCTTCAAGTCGGAGCTTATATGCTTATTATTGAAGATATATACGGGTACAGTACCAAAAAAGCGGTGATTATATATAAAAACAACTGTTTTATGATAAGAAATACTCGCTCTGTAAGAATGAGGGTTCTTGAAACGTCAGACAGAATGAGGACTATGCTTAAAACGGGAGAAGAAGAGGCGAACTCAAGCTTTGCCAATTGCAGAAATTGCATATGCGACCAAACGGTCTGCGAATACAGCTATAATAACGAATAAAGAGCTTTCATGAAATTTTATTTCATGGAAGCTCTTGCTTTTTTAGACTTTTGACAGATTTTTTGTTTTTGGGAGGAGGAAGCTCCGCGCATGTTATGCGTACTATATTTTTTAGGAACTCTTTATCTTCGATATTTTCAATAAGAAAAAAATTTGCTCCTTCATGTGGGGAGGCTATAACTGCATTAGGCATGAAATTTTTGCCGCCCGCCGTTATTTTTATATAAAGCTGATTATCCTCAACTGTTCCGAAAAAAATTCCATCGCAGTATACCCCGTATTCACCGAACATTTTTCTGTAGGTTATTGTTCCGGCTTCCGAAAGCTGCTCTGCTGTAAATTCCATATATTCTTTGTTTGTTGCCACTGTTATTCACCTCGTATACGGTTATAAAATTATATGCGGAAAAAAACATATCTTTTGGCTAAGAGATAATTATATGATATACTATTATACAATAAAAATATATGAGGTGTATTATGAATTTGGAAAAAAATAAAGTATATACTGTTACATGTACATCATTCGGAAATGACGGAGAAGGAATAGCAAAAATAGATGGGTTTACTCTTTTTATAGAAGGAATGATACCGGGAGAAACCGGAGAAGTATTAATACTTAAACTGAAAACAAATTACGGATATGCAAAGCTTGTTAAATTGACAGAGAAATCGGAAAACAGAAAAGAAGCGGAATGTCCGTATTATAAAACGTGCGGAGGATGTTCTCTCCAGCATATAGATTATAATACTCAACTTAAGTTTAAAACGGGAAGAGTAAAAGATTGCATGGAGAGAATAGGAAAACTATCCGAAATAGAGGTTAAGCCTACAATCGGGATGGATGTTCCGTGGAACTATAGAAATAAAGCGCAGTATCCGATCGGAGTAAAAGACGGAAAGGCGATAATGGGATTCTATGCGCCGAGAAGCCACAGAATAACCGATATAAAGGAATGTATGATACAGCAGAAAAAGGCTTCGGAAGTTTTAGGTATTATTAAAGAGTACATAGATGAGTTCCGTATATCTGTATATGATGAAATAAAACATAAAGGACTCATAAGACATGTGCTTACCAGAACAGCATTTTCCACAGGCGAAGTAATGGTAACTGTAGTTGTAAACGGAAGAAAAATACCGAAACAGGACAAGCTTATAGAAAAATTAAAGCGTATAGACGGGCTTGTTTCCGTAGTTATGAATATTAATACCGAAAGAACAAATGTGATAATGGGGCCGGAATGTAAGACTGTTTGGGGAAAAGATTTCATAAGGGACAAAATAGGAAATGTAAGTTTTGATATATCGTCTTTAAGCTTTTATCAGGTAAATCCTGTTCAGACAGAAAAACTGTATAAAATTGCCGTAGAAAAGGCGGGATTGACCGGAAATGAGAACGTCATAGACGTATACTGCGGAATAGGGACAATATCGTTATTTGCAGCTGAAAGGGCAAAAAATGTTTACGGCATAGAAGTGGTTGAAAGAGCCATAGAGGACGCAAAACATAATGCAGAAATAAATAACATAACAAACGCTGTTTTTGAAGCCGGTAAGGCTGAGGAAGTATTACCCAGAATGTACAGAGAGGGAAAGAGAGCCGATGTAATTTTCCTTGATCCTCCGAGAAAAGGAGTCGAGCCTGCTGTTGTGGATGCGGTAAGTGGAATGAATCCCGACAGGATAGTCTATGTTTCATGTGATCCAGCAACCCTTGCAAGGGATTTACGATTGTTTGAAGAAAAGGGATATAAAGCCGAAGAGGCTCAGCCTGTAGATATGTTTTGTCAAACTTCGGCAGTAGAGACGGTAGTTCTTTTGTCTCACAAAAAAGCCGACAGTTATATCCACATTGAT
>QFCE01000241.1_pt1 | contig 23176 bp, 20 predicted proteins | sample 5346091 | NCBI WGS metagenome assembly QFCE01 (sample SAMN09062252, study PRJNA434731) | Human gut metagenome, whole genome shotgun sequencing project. | isolation source: stool timepoint A chromium assembly | host: Homo sapiens | collected 2015 | reverse complement strand
CGGAACAGAAGAGGAACCTGCGAACTGTGCATCAGAATGCATACGGCCAAGAGTATCGGTCATACCATAGGAAGCCGGACCTGCTGCCATATTATCAGGATGCAGAGTACGTCCAGTACCACCGCCGGAAGCTACGGAGAAGTACTTCTTGCCTGCTTCCAGTCTCTCCTTCTTGTAGGTACCAGCTACCGGATGCTGGAAACGGGTCGGGTTGGTAGAGTTACCAGTAATGGAAACGTCTACGTTCTCTTTCCACATGATTGCAACGCCTTCCGGAACGCTGTTAGCGCCGTAGCAGTTTACTTTTGCACGAAGGCCCTCAGAATAGGACTTGCGGGATACTTCCTTAACCTCGTTGGTGTAAGGATCATACTCTGTTTCAACGAAGGTAAATCCGTTGATACGGGCAATAATCTGAGCTGCATCCTTGCCCAGACCGTTTAAGATAACGCGCAGAGGTTTCTGACGAACCTTGTTTGCTTTCTCAGCGATACCGATAGCACCCTCAGCTGCTGCGAAGGACTCGTGGCCAGCCAGGAATGCGAAGCACTCGGTCTGCTCTTCCAGGAGCATCTTGCCAAGGTTACCATGGCCAAGACCTACCTTACGGGTGTCAGCAACGGAGCCCGGGATACAGAAAGCCTGAAGACCTTCACCGATAGCAGCGGCAGCGTCAGCAGCTTTCTTGCAGCCTTTTTTGATTGCGATAGCAGCGCCTACGATGTAAGCCCAGCATGCGTTTTCAAAGCAGATCGGCTGAATTCCTTTGATCTGGTCATAAACGTTAAGGCCTGCATCTTTTGTGATCTTTTCTGCTTCCTCGATAGAAGCAATTCCATAGCTGTTCAGAACAGCGTTGATTTTATCAATACGTCTCTCGTATGATTCAAATAAAGCCATTTCCTGTTACCTCCTTAAAATTATTCTTTTCTCGGGTCAATAATCTTAACAGCATCAGCTACACGGCCATACTGACCTTTTGCTTTTTCCCATGCAGTGTTGGGGTCATCGCCTTTTTTGATAAAGTCTGTCATTTTGCCAAGACTTACAAACTGATAACCAATGATCTCATCGTCTGCATCAAGAGCGATACCGGTAACATAGCCCTCTGCCATTTCCAGGTAACGAGGTCCTTTTTTGAGGGTTCCGTACATAGTACCAACCTGAGAGCGGAGGCCTTTTCCAAGATCTTCGAGTCCGGCTCCGATGGGAAGTCCGTCCTCGGAGAATGCGGACTGGGTACGTCCGTATACAATCTGAAGGAACAGTTCTCTCATTGCGGTGTTGATCGCGTCACATACAAGGTCTGTGTTCAGCGCTTCCATAACCGTACGGCCCGGAAGAATCTCAGAAGCCATAGCTGCGGAATGGGTCATACCGGAACATCCGATGGTCTCAACCAGTGCTTCCTGAATGATACCCTCTTTTACGTTCAGAGTCAGCTTACAAGCACCCTGCTGAGGAGCACACCAGCCAACGCCGTGTGTCAGACCGGAAATGTCTTTCACTTCTTTTGCCTGTACCCATTTCGCTTCTTCGGGAATTGGAGCAGCGCCATGATGAACGCCCTGTGCCACTGGACACATTTCTTCTACTTCGCGTGAATAAATCATTTTGAAAACTCCTTTCAAGATAGATTGACTAATTGTTGTTAATAAGCATAACAACCTAGGATTATTCTCTCATAAAATGCGAATTTCGTCCAGACATAATTTGTAAAAAAATTGCGCAACTTTTCCCAAAACCACAATTTTTGTAGCATAGGCACGCGGTTTTTGTTATAATTTCATTAAAATGTCCGGGACAAAAGGATATAAACTTTTTTAAGAAAGGCCATGGAGACGAATTATGAATACAAGACCAGCATCCGTTTTTCCAGAAAAATTCCAGATATTAAGCGGCAGCGCGCTGAAAATGATAGCGATCATCACCATGTTCATCGACCATACGGCGGCGATCCTTCTGACACAGTATCCGCCGGCCATGCAGCCCATGAATGCAGTCAACGGAAGCAGTGTATTTCTTCCCGATGCCAGTCTGTACCGCATTTGCCGTGATATTGGGCGGGTGGCGCTGCCTATTTTCTGTTTTCTTCTGGTAGAAGGCTTTCTTCACACCAGAGACCGCAGGAAATACGGGCGGAATCTGTTTTTGTTTGCGTGCCTATCTGAGATTCCATGGAATTTTATGCATACCAATACCTGGACCTATGAGAAGCAAAATGTGTTTTTTACATTATTCCTGGGATATCTGGCTTTCTGCGCCATTGAATATTTCAGAGAGAAGACCTGCTGGCAGCTGCTCAGCGTGCTGGGGCTTTTGTGGGTATCCACCGTTCTCAATGCAGACTATGGGTGGAAGGGCTATGTGTTTTTGCTGATCATGTACTGGCTCCGCAATGAGAAGGCAGGGCAGGCGGTCGTGGGAAGCGCGTGGCTTTACTATGAGTGGAAAGCATGTTTTGCTTTTATTTCCATTAATATGTACAATGGAAAACGAGGCTTTATCAAAGGAAAATGGGCGAAATATTTCTTCTATGCCTTTTATCCGGTGCACATTATCCTTCTGGTGCTTTTAAGGCAATGGCTGTTTTTCGCCTGAAAACGAAAGGGGAATTTTTATGAGATTATACGAGATCACTTTTAGTCCTACCGGCGGTACAGAAAAAGCGGCAGATATGCTGCTTAAGGCGTTTCCGGAAGCTTATGAGAAGATAAGCTTACTGGAGTGCCAAAAAGCCTATGGGGAATATTCGTTCCAAAAAGAAGACGTCTGTGTGATAGCGGTTCCTTCCTATGGAGGACGTGTGCCGGTGACGGCGTCAGAACGTCTGGCGCAGATGAAAGGAAACGGAGCGGCGTGTATCCTGCTGTGTGTTTACGGGAACCGGGCTTTTGAAGATACGCTTACAGAGCTGAAGCAGGTGGCAGAAGAGGCAGGGTTTGTGCCAAGGGCTGCGGCGGCAGTGATTGCGGAGCATTCCATTATGCGCCAGTTTGCCTCCGGACGGCCGGATGCTTCCGATGAAAAAGAGCTTTTTGAATTTGGGGCAAAAATCAGAGAAAGGCTCCTGAGCGGGGAGAAATCAGAAGAACTACAGGTTCCGGGCAATGTTCCGTACAAGGAACGGCACACAAGTCCCATGGTGCCAAAAGTCACAGACGCCTGTGTAAAATGCGGCCGCTGTGTGAGGGAATGTCCGGTGGCGGCCATTGACGGAGAGACCTTTGCGGCAGAGAAGGAGAAGTGTATTTCCTGCATGCGCTGCATCGCAGTGTGCCCTGAAGGCGCAAGAGCTCTTGACAAAGAGCTGCTTGCGGGGCTGGTGTCCAGGCTTGAGAAGGTCTGCAGCGGACACCGGGAAAATCAGCTGTTTTTGTAAAACGCCGCTCAGGGCGGGAAATTATTCACCGTCCTCGCCGCCGGGGCCGTCTTTCCGGGGACGGCTGGACTCCGGAAGAGGTTCTGTGATCCAGGAGTCTTTGGGACGCTGGATTTCCGGCCGGGGATTTTGAGAAGCGGAAGTGTTTTTATTTTGGTCTGTCATAGCGGTGCTCCTTTATAATTTTAATCATAGCAGGTCAATGGTTTCCCTGATAGCATCTCCGGGAAATCGGAAGATATACATGGAAAGGCTGGAAGGGATATGAGGAATGTTCTGGTAATGGAAGACGATGAGGCAATAGGGATCGGGCTGAAATACTCTCTGGAAAATGAGGGCTTTCAGGTGACCTGGGAAACTTCTGTAAAGGATGCCCTGTCACGGATAGAAAAACAGAGATTTTCGGTGTATCTCCTGGATCTGACCCTCCCGGACGGGAATGGCTATGATGTGTGCAAAAAGATCAAAAGTCAGGGAGACTACCCCGTGATTTTTCTGACTGCCTATGACGATGAGGTGAATGTGGTGATGGGGCTGGAGCTTGGGGCAGATGATTATATTTCCAAGCCCTTTCGGGTCAAGGAGCTGGCGGCGCGCATCCGCACGGTTTTGCGCCGTTACAGCCGAGAGAATGCGCAGGGAGCCGTGCGCGTGGGAGATCTGCTCATTTATACCAGTGAAGCCAAGGTGTATAAGAACGGAAAAGAGCTTGTGCTCACAGCCATGGAATACCGGCTGCTGCTGATTTTTGTGAATAACCGGGGCGTGGTACTGTCGAGAAATCAGCTTCTGGAGCATCTTTGGGACATTGACGGCGTTTTTGTCAATGACAATACTCTGACGGTGTACATCAAACGGCTTCGGGACAAAATAGAGGAGGACATATCCAATCCCGCATACATCAGAACCGTGCGTGGGTTTGGATACATCATGGAGCATGATTAACAAAGGATTCAGACATATGCTGGTGCTGGGCATTTTTCTGACAGTGGCAGCTTCGGCCGCGGCCCTGGTATTTGGTGCGGGGGCTGCGGTTCTTTGCTTTCTGGCAGGCGCTTTTTTGACTGCGGTTTTTGCGGGATACACCTGGCGGCGGTATGAGGAGCTGCGCAAGGTGAACGCGTATCTTATGGAGGTTCTTTCCGGGAATTATGATATGCGGCTTGCAGAAAATGAGGAGGGAGAGCTCTCGCTTTTGAAAAATAATCTCTATAAGGTAACGGTACTTCTCAAAAGTCAGAATGAGCAGCTTCTGGCAGACAAAAAAGCGCTGGCAGAAGCGCTGGCCGATATTTCTCACCAGCTGAAAACGCCGCTGACATCCCTGATCATGATGATGGACCTGCTGCGCGGAGAAGAAAATCCGCAAAAGAGAAAAGAGTTTCTGGAAATCAGCGGGCATCAGCTTCAGAAGATGCAGTGGCTGATTTTGAATCTGCTGAAGCTGTCCAAGCTGGATGCGGGAACCGTGGAGCTGAAGGAGGAGCCGGTTTCCATGGACGTGGTGCTGAAAGAAAGCCGGAAGCCATTCCTGGTTTCCATGGAGCTGAAGGGAATTGAGCTGATCTCTGTCGGAGAGGATTTTGTATTCACGGGAGACAGAAACTGGAGTGTGGAGGCGGTGTCCAACATCATAAAAAACTGTGTGGAACACATGAAAGCGGGGGATACGCTGACTTTTGAGAAAAAGAGTACAACTTTGTACAACGAGCTTTTGATCTCCGATACAGGCTGCGGGATTCTGCCCGAGGATCTGCCTCATATTTTTGAGCGGTTTTATCATGGAAAAAACGCATCCGCAGACAGTGTGGGGATCGGCCTTGCGCTGGCAAAAGCGATTTTGGAAAAAGAACGGGCGGACATTGAGGTCAAAAGCCGGGAGGGAGCGGGAACCTGCTTTTCCCTGAAATTTTACAAAGCCATCATCTGAAGTGTAAAATGACAAAATTGTAATGCAGCAGTCACTGGTGTGTAAGACGAAGGTTTTATACTGAAAGCGGTACAAAAAAATGTGGAATGTAAGGAGAGACCATATGAAGATTCTTGAAATCAGCCACTTAAGTAAAGTGTACGGCAAGGACAATACGCTGGTGAAGGCACTGGACAATGTTTCTTTTTCCGTGGAAAAAGGGGAATTTGTGGCGATCACAGGCCCTTCCGGCAGCGGAAAGAGCACCCTTTTGCATATTCTGGGCGGCGTGGACAAGCCGACCGAAGGGCGCGTTGTCATCAATGGAACGGATATTTCCGAACTGGATGAGACGGCGCTTGCTATTTTTCGAAGGCGTCAGATTGGCCTGATCTATCAGTTTTACAACCTGATCCCCATTCTTACGGTGGAGGAAAACCTGACGCTTCCGCTTCTCCTGGACGGACGCAAGCCGGACCGGGACTATGTGACACAGCTTCTGAAACGGCTCGGGCTTGCGGAGCGCATCCATCATCTGCCAAACCAGCTTTCCGGCGGGCAGCAGCAGAGAGTGTCCATCGGGCGGGCACTGGCAAACCATCCGGCGCTTCTTCTGGCGGACGAACCGACAGGAAACCTGGACAGCGTGAACAGCAGGGAGATCATCTCCATGCTGCGCCAGTTTAACCGGGAGTATGACCAGACCGTTATTATCATCACCCATGACGAAAAGATTGCCCTGTCAGCAGACCGCATGATCTCCATTGAAGACGGCAGGATTGTGAGAGATGAGGTGAGGTTTGGATGAAGATTGTAAACAGACTGACCTTACGTCATCTGAAGGCAAACCGGGGACGTACTGTGGTGACGATTTTGGGGATTATGGTATCTGCCGCCATGATCACGGCGGTGTTTGTCAGCGCAGCCTCTTTTTTGCGGTTTTACGGAGAAGTGAGTCTCTTTTCCATGGGAAACTATGAGGCAGAGCTTTATGGAATATCACAGGAAAACTACCGCCTTCTTAAGGAGGATGACAGGGTGGAGAGCGCAGGACTGCTGGGCGGAACTGCGGCCTACAGTTCTTTCCGGTTGGAAGAACGGATTTCGGACCGCTGTGGTGTCGGCGAATTCTACGCGGGGGATGCGGTGCACCTTTCACAAAAGCTGACAGGACGATATGAGGGAAGGATTCCGGAAAATGATACAGAAATTGCGGTGGAACAAAGCCTGATTGAAAAAAATAAGCTGGACTGGAAGCTCGGGGACGAGGTTTCCATACCTGTCGGGATCCGATATTATATGGAAGACGGTCAGCAGGTGGTCATTGGCGGATCCTGGCGCTATGAAGAAAAATTTGATACACAGGAAACAAAAAAATTCCGGGTCACGGCGATCCTCCACGACAATCCGTCTACCTCTGGCAAGGCGATCGTGCGGGGGATGAGTGAGGAAGAAAAAAACGCACCGGAGGTTATGGTTTCTGTTTCCTTGAAAAAAACAGATCACAAATCTTTAAATGTGCTGAAAGACATGATAAAGCAATATGGCGCAGACGGATATGTGCTGAACGATGGCGTCCTGGAAAGCAAATTTGCGGTGGATGAAAACAGCATTCTGGCCCGCTCGATCCTGCCGATGGCATCTCTGGTGCTGGTGCTGATCATCGCGGCGTCGGTAGCCCTGATCTACAATGCCTTTGGCATGTCTGTGTCTGAGCGTGTGCGGTATTTGGGGATGCTTGCCAGTGTGGGAGCTACCCGCAGACAGAAAAGAAATTCGGTGTATTTTGAAGGTGCGCTTCTTGGAATGGTGGGAATTCCGGCGGGGATTCTGGCCGGAATCCTGGGAATCCGTATTACCCTGAAAACCGTGGGAAATAGAATAGCATCCATCGGGATGATCCGTGGATTCTTTTTTTCCGATGCAGGGATTGAGACGGTGGTGCCGTTGTGGAGCATCATAGGAATTGTGGGATTCAGCGCCCTGACGATTTATATTTCTGCGTGGATCCCGGCCAGGAGAGCCTCGGCTGTTACGCCGATGGAAGCGATCCGCCAGACAAAACAGGTCGCCATCAAAAAACGAAACCTAAAAACACCGGGATATATTCGGCGGCTGTTCGGGTATGAGGGAGAGCTTGCATACAAAAATCTCAAGCGCAATGTGGGACGGAGCAGACTGATCACGCTTTCCATTGCCTTGTCGGTGGTATTATTTCTGAGCGTAAATTATTTCTGCGAATTATTTGTACAGTCCAACGATATGGCGTCAGAGCTTCCCTATGAGATCCAGGTGATCGTATCTTATTCGGATCAAGAGCGGCTGAAGGAAGAGGTAAAAGAGCTGCCGGGCGTGGACAGGGCGTATGTCTGCGGCACAAGCCATTATACGTATCAGAATTCTTCCGGGGATGAGAATCCCAACAGAAAACTGCTCGACCCGGGGTACTTGACAGATACGTACAGGGATGCTTTTAAAAACAGCTATTCTTTCTGTGAAATCGTGGTGGAGGATGAGGACTTTAACCGTCTTGTGGAAAAAAACGGATTGGATCCGGCTGATTTTTACGGAAAACGCCTGAAGGGTGTTCTGCTTAATAACATCAGCCACAGGGAAGGGGATACGGAAATTTTTCGCTCCGAAATTATCGGACAGACCTATTATTTCGGCGGCGGGCCAAAGGGCGTTGAGATCGGAGGCCTGGTGTCCTATGATAACAACAATTATCTGTGTCAGCTTTCCGTGAAGAACAGTCTTGCGCTTTATGTGCCGGAAAGCATGTATTATCCGCACATGTACAAAGATAGTGTGGATGAGGTCACTGTAAACATAGGAATTGAGACCAGGGAGCATGAAAAGACCAGAGAAGCAGTGGCGGAGCTTCTGGAAAGCGGCGGATACCGGCGCAGCTACTGTACGGACCTGGAAGCAGCTATGGAGAATATGAAGGCCATTATGTTTGTGCTTCAGGTGTTCATCTATGGTTTTATTGCCCTCATTACACTGATAACTGCAGCAAATATCATCAATACCATTTCCACCAGCATCGGCCTCCGGCGGAAAGAGTTTGCCATGCTGCAGTCTGTTGGGACTACACCGGCCGGATTTCGCAGAATGATCTGCCTGGAAACTCTGTTTTACGGGTGGAGGGCGCTGCTTGGAGGAATTCCTGCAAGCCTTCTGGTCTGCTGGCTTCTTAACCGGATACTGGCCGCGGATGTCATTCCCTACCGTGTGAATGTGCCTCTGTATCTGACTGTGACTGCGGCGGTTCTGGCACTGGTCAGCCTGCCAATGCTGTATGCGGTTTCCAGGCTTAAGGGAGATTCCATTGTGGAAACTCTAAAACAGGATATGGAGATATAAACGCTGTTTTATAACTTTTCTACATATTCGCCTGACTTTTTTCTATATAAAAGAGTCAGGCGTTTTATTATAATAAAATTGTCACAAAGCAAGATTTCTAAATAGGAGGAAACGGGATGAAAGGAAAAAGAGTTTTAGCCTTGGTAATGGCAACGATGATGACAGTGGGTGGTGTAGGAGCCACAACCGCTTCAGCAGCAGATGGTGAAGGTGTGACATTAACACTTTTTGGAAGTGCGAATGACCTTAATAAGCCATTTCTGGATCGCATCTTTGCTATGTATGAAGAAGAAACAGGAAATAAAATAGACATTCAGGGGATTGACACAGATAACTTTGATAATATTGCTTTGACAAAATTTCAAACAGGAGATGTACCGGATGTATTTATGACTTTCAGTGGACAGGAATTAGATCAGTATAATCCGGAAGAAACCTTTGTGGACTTTTCAGATGCTGAGTGGGTGAGCGATGTGAGTGATCTTGTTTCCTCACAGATTGCCAGAAGAGGACATGTTTATGGAATTCCGTACGGAGAATGCTCTGTTTCGGGCTGCCTGTACAATAAGAAAATATTCGAAGAACAGAATCTGGAAGTACCTACCACACAGGAAGAATTTGATGAAGTCTGCCAGAAACTGCTCGATGCTGGAATTCAGCCTATTTATATGGGCGTAAAAGATGCATGGCCCATGTTCTATCAGTTTGGAATGGATCCGATTTTTGCAGATGAAGAGCTGTTGGAAAAATTAAATACAAATCAGATCACTTATGCAGAAATTCCGGAAATGAAAAGCATGCTGGAGTGGTTTAAAAATAGTGCGGACAAGGGCTATTTTGGGAAAACTTACATGACAGATACCTGGGACTATTATGGAGAAGTCTTAGGAACAGGAGAAGCTGCGATGGCATTCCTGTGGGATACCTGGTTATATCAGAACTATGACAGTGAAGCATATGACTATACGGCAGAAGATTTCGGACTTATGCCAATTTTTATGGGAACTGCGGAAAAGGGTACATTTGAAGGGCCGAATATCATTATGTTTACAGTTCCGAAAGAAGCAAAACATCTGGAAGAAGCACAGGAACTCATTGAATTTATGGGAAATCCGGATAATTACAATGCAGCCTTTGAAGGCGTAACCACGATGCCTGTATTTAAATCTATGACAACTATGGAGACGACACCTCAGTATGAAGAAAGCAAAGCGCTTATTGACGAAGTAGGAAACAGCTCAATTGCTGTAACGGAGATTCTGGGTTACTCTAATACAGAAGGAGCCAAATGCATCCAGGAGTTGTTGGTGGATAATATCGATGTGGATGAATGTCTGAAGATGATGGACGAAAGCAGAATTAAACTGTGTAAGGCTCAGCAGGTAGAAGGATTCTAAAGGAAGAAGAAAATGAATAGAAAAAAAATCTATCCAACTTATATGATGGTAATTCCTTTAATTATTTTTGGATTATTTTTTGTGGTTCCTTCTACCATAGGATATCTGTACGCGTTTACAGACTGGAGTTCTTTTGTGTCCGATTTCAGCTTTGTCGGTCTTCAGAATTTTGTTGATGTTATGACAGAAAGGACGGTTCCCACTGCATTTGTGAATACTTTGATATTTGCAGTGTTAAAAACGGTTATTGTAACCGTCCTCGGCTTTGCGCTTGCACTTCCTTTAAACAGGAAATTGAAAACCACCAATGCACTTCGGACCGTTTATTTTATACCGGCAATTTTGTCTTCTCTGATTGTAGGTCTGATTTTTAATGCGCTGTTTGGCGGCAGACATGGAGTGATAGATTCCATGCTTGCGTCTGTAGGTTTGGAAAATTTGAGCCTTCCATGGCTGGGAGAACGTTGGCCGGCAGTTTTTGTGATCAGTCTTGCAGAAATCTGGAGAAGCCTGGGAACCGCTTTGGTCATCACACTGGCGGGCCTGCAGTCTGTGCCGGATCCATACCTAGAAGCAGCGAAGGTGGACGGAGCTACAGGATGGCAGCTTTTTCGAAATATTACTCTTCCGTTAATTATGCCGACAGTAAATGTAAACATTCTGTTTAGTCTGATCTTTGGATTAAAAATGTTTGACCTGGTATATGTATTAACAGGCGGCGGCCCAGGACATGATACGGAAACATTTGGAACCTTGATCATGAATGAAATGTCAAGTGGAAGATACTCGCACTCCGTGGCTATTAACCTGCTGTTTACAATCATTCTGGTGATCGTAGCTATCTTGTACCAGAAACTTAGCGCGAAATGGGAGTATGTAGAATGAGTAAGAGAACAAAAAGAATTAACTTGATTTTTGAAGTGTTATTATGGGCTTTTAGCATTACCATCATTTATCCTATTTTTATGGTATTTATAACTTCCTTTAAAGAAAAACGAGAGGCAAGTTATCTCAGTGTGTCGCTTCCGAGAGAGTGGAAGTGGGAAAACTATGCGGAAGTCTGGGAACAGGGGAATGTGCTTCAAACATTAGGAAACAGTTTATTTATCACGATACTGTCCGTACTTTTGCTCATTCTGATCGCCTCCATGCTAAGTTACTGTATTGTGCGGAGGGACACTCCGTTTTGCCAGGGGATATCTAAATTTTTGACGTTTGGAATCATTGCTCCCTTTGCGGCCCTGCCGACAATGCAGCTTCTTAGAGGAATGCATATTTATGGAACCAGATTTTCTCTTGTCCTTATTTATGGGGCGATGTATCTTCCTTTTTCCAGCATGATCTTTTCCAGCTTTATCAAAGGGCTTCCCAGGGAACTGGACGAGGCCGCTGTCATGGATGGATGCAGGGGAACAAAATTATATTTTCAGATTATTTTGCCTCTTTTAAAACCAGTAATCGCAACGGTGGGAGTGCTGAATTTTATGTGGATATGGAACGATCTTCAAACGCCTATCTACTTATTAAATTCCTCCGATAAGTGGACGTTGCCATTGTCTGTATATAATTTTTATGGACAATTTAATCAGAGTTGGAATTTGGTTTGTGCAGATATGGTGATCGTCTCCATTCCGGTAGTTCTCCTGTATATTTTCGCACAGAAATATGTGGTTTCTGGTATGACTGCCGGGGCAGTAAAAGGATAGAAAGGATGACTATGAAAGAAAGATATTGCGGGAAGTGGGAATCTGTGAAAAAGCACAGAATCCCTCAATGGTATGAAGATTGCAAATTTGGCATTTTTATTCATTGGGGCTTATATTCAGTTCCGGCTTTTGCTCCCAGAAGCTGGGAACTGGGTGAAGTCGAGGTGAATGAAGAATGGTTTACCAACAATCCATACGCGGAGTGGTATTATAATTCTATTCGTCTTGGAAAAGGGCCGGCATATGAGTACCATGTGAATCAATATGGAAAAGATTTTGCTTATGAACAGTTTGCAGATTTATGGAAGGCCGAAAACTGGAATCCAAAAGAATGGGCAGCGCTTTTTAAGGAAGCGGGTGCCGGCTATGTTGTATTGACAACAAAGCATCATGATGGATTTTGTCTTTTTCCGAGTAAATACACTGATTTTCACTGCGGAAACCGTGGACCTATGAGAGATATCGTAGGAGAGCTGACGGAAGCTGTCAGAGAAGAAAATATACGGATGGGGCTTTATTATTCGGGTATCATAGACTGGCAGTACGCCAACGACCCCATTGTAAACGAAGAGGATGAAATTTATAATTCCTGTCCCACAGCGGAATATGCAGATTATGCCTATAAACAGTGCTGTGAACTTATTGATACTTATCATCCTTCTGTGTTGTGGAATGATATTGGATGGCCTAAGCAAGGAGAATATAATCTGCCTTATCTTCTGGCACATTATTATAATACGGTGGAAGATGGAGTTGTAAACGACCGCTTTAACGGATTATATAAAGGATATTCCACAAAAGAATACAAGCAGGGCAAGACAAGCAGAAATGAAAAGTGGGAGATGTGCCGGGGAATGGGGCTGTCTTTTGGATACAATGCCAATGAAGGAAATGAACATTTGATTTCTGCAAGGAATCTGATTTCTTTATTAGTGAGCACGGTAGCAGATAATGGAAACCTTCTTTTGAATATAGGGCCCAAACCAGACGGTACGATACCAGAAGAACAGGCAAAACGGCTTCGGGTTTTGGGAAAGTGGCTGAAAGTAAATGGAGAGGGAATCTATAAAAGCCGCTGCAGCCAAAGGAAGATGAGAAGACTGGAGAATGGAGTGGAAATCCGTTTTACACAAAAGGATAGCCGGGAATATGTATTTCTGGACAATCTTCCCGAAGGCCAGGTGGAATTTGCGTTGGAAGGCTGTGCAGGGATGCCGGAGCCGTTAGCTTCCCATATTACGGTAGAAAAAAGAGTGGAAAACGGACAGGAATTTTTTAGAGTATCTGGTTATAAGCAGGACGACTACACAGTTGTGTTGAAATTTTAGAGATATTTTTCAAAAATAGAATCATTCAGAAGATAAGAATTACTGGCTTGTCAGCAGAAACTGGCAGTCATCTATTTCGGCGCCGGATTTTCCGGCGCTTATTTCTTTGCAGAAAAACAGAACTATGCTATAATGATAAAAGCGGATACGGAGGGGAAATATATGCTGAAAAAAATTTCTTTTCACTGGAAACTTTATACAACATATAGTGTGATTATTTCCCTTGTTCTTTCAATTGCTTTGTTCGGGTTTTACTATTATAATGCAAAATTACTGGAACAAAGTATGCAGGAAGGCTCTGTTAATATATTGGATGTGGCAGAAGAACGCATGAATGAATACCTGCGGGATATGGATAAACAGCTTTCCTTTTTTCAGGCTCTGCCCGAATTTTTAGAGCATGCCGATACGCTGCTGCGAAACACAGAGACGGAAGATTATTATATCAAAAATCCGCTGGAAGCTTTGGCGGTCCAGCAAATTTTTTTATCTGTTTTGGTTCAGGAAGAAAATGGCAGTGCGATCAGTTTTATCGGAAAAAATGGAAATAACATACATGCTTCCGTAATGGGAAATTACCAGGAAGTACTCCCGAATAATGAAATGATCGCCAATATTAATGTAGAGAAGTATTTGGAAGAGGGAGAAAACTGTTATTATTTGTTCCCACATGAGGATTATTGGGGAAAACAGGGAGATATGGTCATCTCTGTGTACCGTCCTGTGCATGATATGTTTCAGAACTATGGACTTTTGGTATATGACAAGAGCTGTGAGGATCTCAATTCTATTCTGTCCATAGATGGAGAAGAAGTATTCCTGATAGATCGGGAAAGGGAGATTTGTTATTCCACGAAAGATCCGGACATAGAGGAAGACGAGAAGGAAGTACTCAAGAAGCTTTCTGATAAGGAGAGCTCCGGCTTTTTAGAGGCAAAGGGAAATTATAATTATTACTATTGCCATTCTGAACTTACAGATTGGACGATCGTTTTAAAAAATGATATTGGATTTTATATTCAAGAAAAGGAAAAACTTTTAAGAACGATTTCCGGGGTTTTTGTGGGAAGTCTTTGTTTGCTTCTCTTTTTTTTATTTTGGGTATCTCAAAGTCTGACGGCTCCGTTGAGACAGTTAAAGGAAAAGTTAGAGAAACGCGGTCTGGAGTCCAATGTGGATCTGGAAGTGGTGACGGATAATAACGAAGTGACAATGCTGAGCGAGACGATAGAAAACATTCTGAATCAGATACATATACAAAATCAAAAACTGATTTCGATGAAAGAACTTGCTTTGAAAGCTCATATGAACACTTTGGAAGCACAGATGAACCCGCATTTTTTATATAATACGCTTTCGGTTATAGGAACTTATGGGTTAGAAAATGGGAACCTTACGGTGGCGCGCATGTGCGGTGAACTCTCAAATCTTTTGCGGTACTCCATGAATTATCAAAATAAGACTGTCAGCCTACAGGAAGAGCTGGATAATATCAGAGATTATCTGCACATTATGGAGCTACGCTATGAACATATGTTAGAATGTACATGGGATTTGGCTGTGCTGAAGGAAGATATTCAGGTTCCGAAGCTGATTCTGCAGCCTATTGTAGAGAACTGTTTTAAACATGGATTTAAAGACGTACCGCCTGTATGGAAGATAAAAATCCATATGTGGCTCACAGAGGACATGTGGTATGTTGCAGTAGAAAATAATGGGAGTTCTTTTGACGAAAAAACCATCCGGACGTTGAAGGAACTTCAGAGAAAATGCAAGGATTCCTTTGGCAATGATATCGCTTTTCAGGAATTCAAGGATGGAATTGGCGTAGGATTGAAAAATACGATGATACGAATGCATGTGTTTTACCAGGGAAAAGAGCATTTACGCTTTTTTACGGAGCAAGGAATAACGGTTGTTGAAGTGGGAGGAATGTTGCATGAAGGTCAGGCTGCGGGTACTGATCGTAGAGGATGAGCCGGCAATCGCTAGAAGTATTCAGATTTTGATATCAAAGCTTTCGGATTCTTTTTCAGTAATCGGAATAGCCTATAATGGCGTTGACGGGCTGGAGCTTATCAAGAAAGAAAAACCACAGGTGGTTTTTTCTGATATTCGAATGCCTCTTTTGTCTGGCCTTGAGATGATTGAAGAAACAGTTCGAATCGGCATTTCCTGTCAGTTTATTATTCTTTCAGGATATTCGGAGTTTGAATATGCAAAGAAGGCAATGTCTTTTGGTGTGACGGAATATCTGTTAAAACCGATCATCCTGGAAGAAATGGAAAAAGTACTATGCAGATTAATCAAGAATCAGGAAAAAGAGGAGCGGGAAAATTTAAGAGATTATGTGCTGCATATGATGGCAAATCCTAATGACACAAGGATTTTGGAAAACCCATTGGAATCTTATGACTGTATATTTTTCTTTAGTTATTATGGACCCATAGCAAATGCACTTTATGGGGATATAAATGTTGGAAGAGATGTTGTACAGAGATTTGACGATTGTTTTGTCACAGCTCTTGAGAAAAAGTATGGAGTATATCTTCTGCAGATGAAAGGGTGGCGCCATAATGAAGTCATTTATGTCCTTATTATGTCTCATGGAGATGTAATAAATATGGACATGTTTGTGAAAGATTTGTGGGATTCCATTCAGTCACCGGAAATATATACAAATCTGATTTTGTCAGAAAAAGTGATAAGAGGCGAAGGGGTGGATACAGCGATTACTTCCTGCAACCTTTATACCTTGTTCCATATTCCCTTTGGACGAGGAGGGATACATCAGTGTCATAGCTGGAAAACAGAGGCGATGGTTGTCTCAGAGCAAGTACTTTTCATGTGCCGAGATTATAATAGAAGTATCGGATATCAGGAGTTGAAAAAATTAGTGGATGATCTTGTGGATTTTTGGGAAAGCATACAGGTGACACAGCTTCAGCTTCAAACAGATATCCGTTATTGTTTTAATTATTTTGTAACTTTTGAGGGCGCAAATCCACAATATCCGGTTAACATAGAAGAAATTATTGCATTGGGATATTCCTTTTCAGACCTGAGAAATTTTTTGCTTCTTGAATTAAAAGAGATGTTAAAACTGAAAGAACAGGAAAAAGAAAATCCAGTCAATAAAATGATTGTCTATAAAGTGAAAGAATTTCTTGAAGAAAATTATACACACAATATTACGGCGAAAAGGATATACGAGAAGTTCGGCTATAATGAGAAGTATATTTATACACTTTATAAGGCAGAATTTGGCATTACGCCGGGAAAATATGTCTGTGAGCTTAGGATTGATAAGGCAAAGCGAATGATGAACGAAAATCCGTATATTTTACTGAAAGAAGTGTCGCAGCAGGTTGGATATATGGATGCTCTTTATTTCAGCCGCGTTTTTAAGAGTAAAGAGCATATATCGCCAAGTGCATATTTACAGAAGATACGGGCTGAGAATGAAGAGTAAAGCCAGGGTTGCAGCAGTATGTCAAGTTTGATTGCGCAGGAAGAATTATTGCGATGGAGAGTTGACTTTCAATTTTTAAGGATTTATAATAGCTTATATGTTACAGGAAAACTCCGGGGTTGGCAGTACACCCGGAGTTTTCAATTGAAAAGAGATGAGAACGGAGAGAGGTTTATGAACGAAAGAGAGAACAAGATGGGCGTCATGCCTGTGGGAAAGCTTTTGATCAGCATGTCTGTGCCCATGATGATTTCTATGCTGGTACAGGCGCTTTATAACATTGTGGACAGCATGTTTGTAGCCCAGCTTAACGAAAATGCGCTGACCGCAGTTTCCCTGGCATTCCCAGTGCAGAATCTCATGATCGCTGTGGGCGCCGGTACAGGTGTTGGCGTCAATGCCCTGGTTTCTAGGTCTCTGGGAGAAAAAAACACGGAGCTTGCCAATAAGGCTGCCAATAACGGTATCTGGCTGTCTGTTTTCAGTTTTGTGGGATTTGCTTTGCTGTCGGGGCTGTTTGGCCGTTTCTTTTTTTCCGTACAGACAGACAATGCCCAGATTGTGTCTTATGGAACAGACTACGTGCGCATTGTAGGTATCATGTCCTTTGGCATCTTTTTCCAGTTTATTTTTGAGCGGCTTCTTCAGTCCACAGGAAAAACCATTTATACTATGATTACCCAGTCTCTAGGGGCGATCATCAATATTATTTTGGATCCGATCATGATTTTTGGTCTGTTCGGATTTCCGCGTATGGAGGTCGCCGGGGCGGCTCTTGCAACGGTTATCGGACAGATAGTCGCAGCACTTTTGGCGCTGTGGTTTAACCGCAGAAAGAACCATGAGCTTCACATTTCTCTGCGGAAATACGGCGTTTCGGGAAAAGTTATCCGCACGATTTACAGCGTGGGAGTTCCTTCTATTATTATGGGCTCTATTGGTTCAGTGATGACGTTTGGTATGAACAAAATTCTCATGGTATTTACATCCACTGCAACAGCGGTATTCGGTGTATACTTTAAGCTTCAAAGTTTTATCTTTATGCCGGTGTTCGGTCTCAATAACGGCATGGTGCCTATTATTGCCTACAATTATGGTGCAAGAAAGCCGGAGCGAATCAAAAAGACAATTGCACTGAGCACAGCTTATGCCGTTGGTATTATGGTAGTGGGACTTTTGATCTTCCAGTTTGCGACAACTCCGCTGCTGCGCATTTTTAATGCTTCAGATGAGATGCTGGCAATCGGTATCCCGGCGCTTCGGATCATCAGCTTCAGCTTTCTGGGAGCAGGATTTGGCATCACGGCATCCTCCGTGTTCCAGGCAACAGGTCATGGATTTTTAAGCCTTGCGGTGTCGGTGATCCGTCAGCTCTTGGTGCTGCTTCCGGTGGCATACATTCTCTCCAAGATCGGCGGACTGGAAGTTCTCTGGTGGTCATTCCCCATTGCGGAGGTTTTTGCGGCTGCAGTCAGTGCGCTGTTTCTGCGCTATGTGTACAAAAAAGAGATTAATCCGTTGCAGGTAAGTGAGAAATGAGTGGGCAGGAAATCCTCGTATTTATCATAGAAATTTTGGGTACTATTGCGTTTGCAGCTTCTGGAGCCATGGTAGGTGTGGAGCGCAAAATGGATGTGTTCGGTGTGAGTGTCCTTGGCGTCATCACGGCGGTGGGCGGAGGAATGACCAGGGATATCATTTTGGGTCTGACACCGCCAAGTGTTTTCAGAAATCCGGTGTACGCCGCTGTGGCCACGGTTACTTCCTGTATTGTGTTTACTGTGGTATACTGTAAAAGGGAGCTTCTGGCAGGGCATTTCCGTTCGGCTTATGACAAGGTGATGCTGGTACTGGACTCCGTGGGACTTGGGCTTTTTACTGTGATGGGAGTGAGCACAGGCATTCGCTATGGATTTGAAGACAATACGTTTTTGCTGGTGTTTGTGGGGACCATTACCGGTGTGGGCGGAGGACTTTTGCGGGATGTGATGGCGGGTGTGCCTCCTTATATTTTTGTGAGGCATATTTATGCCTGTGCCTCCATTGTGGGAGCGATCACCTGCGCCCTTACCTTTGAAACACTGGGGGAGGTTGCCTCCATGGTGCTGTCTGCGGGAGTGGTGATCCTCATCCGCTATCTGGCGGCCCACTATCGCTGGAATCTGCCTAATTTTTATTACGAGAACCGAAAGTAACGATTACGGTGTCAAAAGGAGAATGTTTATGAATATCAGACGAGTAGAAAACATGTGTGGCGGAAGAGGCCATGTGATCATCAAGGAGCTTCTGGATGAAACACAGTTGAACAAAAAATGCAGGATGTATGCAGAAGTGACGCTGGAGCCCGGGTGTACGCTGGGGTACCATGTACATCATAATGAAAGCGAGACTTATTATATTATCAGCGGGCAGGGAGAGTATAACGACAACGGAATGTTTCGCAACGTAGCCGCGGGAGACATGACCTTTACGCCGAATGGCAAGGGACATGGTCTTGTGAACACGGGAAATACGGACCTTGTATTTATGGCACTGATCATTTTGGACTGAGGAGAATCATGAAGAAAAAAGCAGTATTTTTTGATGCGGACGGAACACTGTGTGACATTGAGAAGGGGGTGCCAAAGAGCACGAAGGAGGCGCTTCGCACCCTGAGGAAAAACGGACATGAGGCGTGGCTGTGCACAGGCAGAAGCCGTGCTTTTGTGGCGGATTATCTGGAGGAGCTTCCGTTTACCGGAATGATTTCCGGATGCGGTTCCACCATAGAAAAAGACGGAAAGCGTCTCTACAACAAAGAGCTGACGCAGGAACAGGCCTGGCATTGTGTGGAGGTTCTGAGAACATACGGCCTGATCCCGGTGATGGAGGGCGCGGATTTTATGTACTATGACAAGGAAGAATACAACACCTCTGTCAACTGGTATGCAGACTTGATCACAGAGGCTCTGGGAGAGCGGTGGCGTCCTATCAAGGGGTTTGAAAAGGACATGCACATCAACAAAATCAGCGCAAAGATGCTGGAAGGCTGCGATGCAGACAGAGCCTGCGAAGAGCTGTCTGTGTATTTTGATGTGATCCGTCACGAGAGCGGTTCTTTTGCAGGGACCACCATAGAGCTTGTACCAAAAGGTCATAATAAGGCGGTGGGAATCGCCGCTGTGTTAAAGCTGTTTGAGATTCCATGGGAGGATTCGGTGGTATTTGGCGACAGCAACAATGACATCGCCATGTTTGAATATGCGCACACCAAAATTGCCATGGGAAACAGTTCGACAAGGATCAAGGAGCTTGCAGACCATATCACCGGAGACATGTTTCACTATGGAATCCGGGACGGCCTGCGTTATCTTGGGCTGATATAGCAGAAGCAATATAAAAATGCCTGGAAGTGATAAAAGGTGGGAGGAATATTATGAAACAGGCACATCCGTATTGTGGGGCGTACAAGGGATATGTAGGAGAGCTGTACAAGCTATTCCGACACTTCCATCAATATCCGGAACTGGCGCTTATGGAATACAAGACCTCTTCTTTTATCAGACAATATCTGGAAAAGCTGGGCTATGAGGTGCGCGCAGTGAACCCCACAGGGCTGATCGCAGAGCTTCCGGCTCTGAAAGACAGAACAAAGCTCATAGTTTTGCGGGCAGAAATGGACGGGCTGCCTATCCAGGAGAATACAGGGCTTGCCTATGCATCCCGCCACGAAGGTTGTATGCACGCCTGCGGACATGACGCCATTCTGGCATCTGCGCTCACTGTCGCCAAGATTGCAGCTACAGCGCCGGAAGAATTCCCGTCAGCGGTACGTTTTGTTTTTGAACCGGGAGAAGAAACCGGCGAGGGCGCCGGCCGGATGCTGGCTGCGGGAGCCCTCGATGGAGCGGACGCTTTTGTCATGTTCCACTATGCCACAGATATGCCGTTTGGCATGGCGGTACATCAGGGGCAGGCATCTGCCATGGTCGGCGGGATGACGGTACAGGTGCAGGGGAAGGCCTCTCACTGGTGTGAAGCGGACAAGGGTGTGGATGCTGTTTACGGTGCTGCCCGTGCTGTCGAGGCAATTCACAGGCTCAACGGCAGCTACCGCGGCAAGGGGCCGTGCCTGGTGGGGGCAGGGACCGTCCATGGCGGAGAATATGCCAATATCATTGCGGACTATGTGGAGATCAAGGGAACGATCCGAGCCTGTTTTGCGGAGGATTTTGAGGAACTTACAAGACGGCTGAGAGCTGCCCTGAAAACGGCGGAAAAAGAGTCCGGAACAAAGATAGAGCTTCGGTTTTTGAAGCCTCCGGTTCTCCCGTTTTCTAACGATGCCGGTCATACACAGACGGCAGCGCATATCGGGCGGGAAATTTTTGGAAAACGATTTTTTCTGGAGGGAGAGGATGCGCTGTTTTTGTCCGGCGACAATGCGTACCGGTATTTTCAGAAAGTGCCCGGGGTATTCCTGGTTTTTCTTGCTGCGCCGGAACAGGCAAATCCGCTGCACCATCCGAAATTTCAGCTTGATGAGGAGATTCTTCCTTACAGTGTGGAGATGCTGTGCCGCCTGCTGAAGCGGATGTAAGAATACAGATGATTGTCAAATCTCTGTAATTGTGCTATGCTCTAAGTATATTTTAAGAAGCAGGCCGGAGGAATCTATGAAGTACGGAAAGATTAGAATAGAAGACGGTTATCTGATTTTTACCAAGCATATGATGATCAACAGCCTTCCCTGTAAGGATATTTTATGGGCGTATAAGCGCAGAGAGAGCAGAGAAGAGGTGGAAGGGAAACGTCTTGTTTCCAATTATCTGGTCATCCATACCAAGAGACATAAGCGTTATCAGTTTGATATGACGGAGCGGGAGGTTCACGACTGCATTCAGATTCTCAGAGCTCTGAATCCGGATATGGCGGTGGGATTTTCACAGGGAGAGCGACTTGCGCTGCAGAGCCTTTACAACACCAGGGATTTGGGCGGGATCATGACTTCCGACGGGCGGTATTTTCTTCCGAGAAGGCTGCTCCGAAGCGGAGACCTGTACCATGTTTCGCAGGCTGACCAGGAAGCGCTGCTCCGTCAGTATCATGTGAGTACAGTGGTGGATTTTCGTTCGGAAGAGGAGCGCATGGAACGTCCCGATACATATATGGAGGGCATCCGTTATATCAGCCTTCCGGTTTTGGAAGAGGGAATGCTCGGGATATCGGAGGCGGGCGGACTTGGGACCATGCTGTTTCAGTTTCGCGGAAATATTGAGGAATATATGGAACAGCAGTATGCGAGCCTGGTTTCTGACCAGCTCTGTCTGAATCAGTTTGCGCGTTTTTTTGATATTCTTCTCCATCAGGAGGAGGGAGCGGTGCTTTATCACTGTACGGAGGGAAAAGACATTACCGGCGTGGCGACAGCGCTTCTCCTTTATGTGCTCGGCGTACCGAAAAGAGCGATCCGGGAAGAATTCATGCGCACGAATGAGTTTCTGGCGGAAGAAACCCAGCATATTTTGGAGTTCCTTGCAACAAGGATGGATGTGGATGAGAAGACGGAAGAGCGCCTGTGCGCCTTTCTTTCAGTGAAGGAATCCTACATTGACACGGTTTTTCGCACGATCCAGAAAGAGTATGGAACCTTTCAGCACTTTTTGCGGAGAGTTCTTTATCTCACGCCGAAGGCCATTGATGAGCTGCAGGAAAAATATCTGATCTGATCTTTGACGCTGTAATTAAAAAAATAACCCCCCTACGGGCTTGTAGGGGGATTTTTTTGCCTATATAATAGGAACATCTTAAAGAAGGAGATCCAGAATCATGAGATTAAAAAAAATAACTGGAATTTTATGTGCAGCAGCAATGGCAGCCGGAATCCTGGCAGCACCGGCCCAGGCGGTAAAAGCGGGGGCGGAAGACCGCTCCGTGGTTGTCACCATGCCGGTAAGTTCAGAACCTGCATCCGGCTTTGATCCGGCCTTTGGCTGGGGTGCAGGGGAGCATGTTCATGAGCCGCTGATCCAGAGCACGCTTGTACGTACCAATACAGATCTGGAAATTGAAAATGACCTTGCAACAGAGTATTCCTGCAGCGAGGATGGCCTTACCTGGACGGTGAAAATCCGGGATGATGTAACGTTTACTGACGGGGAAGCGCTGACGGCGCAGGACGTTGCTTTTACATACAACAACTGTCGGGATTTGAGCACAGTAAACGATTTTACCATGCTCAAGGAAGCGGTTGCAGTGGATGACACCACAGTGGAATTCCACATGAATGAGCCCTATTCTATCTGGCCGTACACCATGGCGATTGTGGGAATTGTGCCGGAGCATGCCTACGATGAAAATTACGGCCTGCATCCCATCGGATCCGGACGGTATATTATGAAACAGTGGGATCAGGGACAGCAGGTCATTTTTGAGGCGAATCCGGATTACTATGGAGAAGCGCCCAAAATCCAGAAGCTGACGGTTCTTTTTATGGAAGAGGATGCGGCGCTGGCAGCAGCTATGGCAGGACAGGTTGACGTGGCGCACACGGCGGCTTCCTACAGTGACCAGGAAATCGAGGACTATCATCTGCTTCGGGTGGACACGGTGGACAACCGCGGATTCAATCTCCCGG
>QFCE01001364.1_pt1 | contig 23277 bp, 19 predicted proteins | sample 5346091 | NCBI WGS metagenome assembly QFCE01 (sample SAMN09062252, study PRJNA434731) | Human gut metagenome, whole genome shotgun sequencing project. | isolation source: stool timepoint A chromium assembly | host: Homo sapiens | collected 2015 | reverse complement strand
AACGGAAGCCGCCCCGGAAACCAGAGCACCCGGCCGCATCTTTCTGCTGCCCATGGGTGAGCCGGACACCGATGTGCGGGCCGTGTCCATCGGCGCTTACGGCTTCTGTTACAGCATACTGAATGTACCTTATCAGGAGCTGACCCAGTTATCGGTGGCCACAAAAGGCAGTGCCTTCCGTCCCGGCTGCCGCATTGCGGTGTGGGGGATGCATTGACCTGCCAGCTCTCGACCAAAAAAGACCTCCGGGCGCTGCCCGGAGGTCTTTTTGGAAATTACCTTGTAATAGAAACCCAAAGTTTCAATTACACAGTTGCATCGAACACATACAGATCGGTGATGTAGTTATCGTCGTCCAGAACAACAATGACGTAGTCGCCGGCAGCCAGGGCATAGCCCTCGGAACCGCTTGCACCAAAGGTGCTGTCGCTGTCCAGAGCCAGATCTTCCACTTCTGCAGAGCTGCCCTTGACGATGTAGGAGTTGAACTCGTCCGCCGTCACATAGGTCTTGTCAGCAGTTGCATCAATCGTCACAATGCCATTCTTCAGCGTTACATCGCTCAGTCCTTCAGCAGTCTGATCGGTCACAATCACAGTAGCCGTGTCAGCTGCAGCAGCATCAAACTTGTCGCCCATAGCGGAGATGTACTCATCCGTGTAGGAGTTATTCACATACAGGCCCACAGCAGGGGTGCCATTGAAGCCCGCATCGCTGATGCCGATGGTGGTATCCTCACCATTCACCAGTGCATTGTAATACTTGATTACAGTGCTGCCGTCCTTTTCGGTACCCTGAGGAGCGGTATCATAGATGAACACCTGATCCTCGTTGCTGGTGGAAGCGCTCTTGTTGACCACAACGATCTTGGCCACGGAGCCCTCCAGCAGAGCATATCCCTCATTGGTTTCCACTTCCATGCTGGGAACGTTCTTGATGCCGGTGTAAACGGTGTAAGCGCCGTCTTTCTTCACCAGGAAGATGGTCTTGCTGGAAGCCGTCTTGTCGGTGAAAATGGTGGAATTGCCCTTGGTGATATCGCCAGAAACCTTATTTGCAGTGCCAGTGGTTTCAGCAGTCACGTCGTACTCGCCGTCCTTCTCGGAGAAGGAAACAAACTGATCCTTCAAATCGGACAGATCGCTCTCATCCACATCACCATCCGCCACGACATCGTCGTTGACTTCGGAGACGTCGACCCATTTGGTGGTGCCGTCGGTGAACAGCAGCTTCAGGGCGTAATCATACTCGCCGCGGTTCTTGTCTGCGCTGTAGTCCAGAACAAAGGCGTACACGTCGTCCGCCACGTCCTCATCGTCCACATTCAGGATGTAGCCATACTGATCCAGCGTCAGGGTGTAGGTGTTGCCAATATCGCCGTCGCCCAAACCGGTAGCACCCTTCGCCTTCTGATAGACTTCGCCGCCGATGGTGTATTCGGTAGTATCGCCGGAACCCTTGTTCTTGGTGTACTTGCCGGTGACATACTCAGGCTCATAAGCCTCGACTACATCATTGTTGTCATCGAGCACCACAACAACTTCGTCATCCTTTTCCAGATCGGAGAAGAAGGCAAACAGGTCGTGATCGTCTTCAATTTTATTGGCGCCGCCGGTCAGCGTAACCTCGTCTTTCGCGACCTTCTTGACCTCGACCAGCTTGGAATCAATGGCCACAATGTCAGTGATGACATTGTCGGTCACATAGATCTCCACGCTGCGGCCGTTTTCAGTCAGAGCGGCAACCTCGTCGGAGCTGTCGATGTTGAAAACAGCACTTACGTTACCAGTAGAAGACAGACCGGCGTCGTTGGTGTTGCCATAATAATAATTCTTCAGATCGTTTTTGACGGTCTTTTTGCCGCTGTCGGTATTCATGTCAGCGGTGTAGACCACAGCGGCCTTCTGCGCATAGGTGCCGATGGACTTGTTCTCGAACACCCACTCGTTGGAGGGGCGGTCCAGATCGTCGCTGCTGCCCTTGTTCAGCTTCAGCTTGGAAGCATACTGCTCGCAGAACTGCGTGTACTCGTCGTTGGCCACATCCATGCGATAACCGGTGGTCGTGGTATGACCCACATAGTAACGATCCGCATCCACCACAATGGTGGTGCCATCCGGCGTGGTGATGTTAGTGCCGCCGGTGTAGTCCACCATTCTTGCGGTCATGGCGTTGAACGCCATCTGAGCAGCCTGCTCACGGGTCAGGGCACTGTTCAGAGAGATGTCCAGATCATCCGCCAGGCCGGCAGTGATGGCCAGCTTGGAAATGTTGATGGCCCAGCTGTTGCCCACCAGCTGCTCGATCTGGGGATCATAGCCCAGTGCCACCAGCAGCATCTTGGCAAACTGTACGCCCAGCACCTTGTCAGTGGGGTTAAACTTGCCGTTGCCATCGCCGGCAATGATGCCCTCGTTGGTGCAGTAGGCAATCGCGCCTGCGCTCCAGCGGTTGGCCGCCACGTCGGCATAGGGCGCCACAGTGGCCGTCAGCTTGTCAGCTTCCTTCTGGCCCAGCAGCATGTAGGTAATGATCTTCGCAGCCTGCTCACGGTTCAGCGTGTCCGTGGGGTTGAAGTTTCCGCTGTCGCTGCCGTTGAACACGCCGGCGGCAGTCATAACATCAACTGCTTCTTTGTAGGTGACTTCATTGTAATCCTTGTAGTCACCTGCGTCCGCGGCGAAGGCGGCGGTCATCAGGCTCAATGCCATGGCCAGCGCCAACACCAGGGACAGAACCTTTTTCAGATTCTTCATGGTTCGGTAGTCCTCCTTTTTTGATCTTTTTGCTCCAAAAAGTGATCCATTTTGGCACAAATAACCCGTTTTTCCTCCAAAACACCGACTTATAAATACCGCATAGCACCTCTTTGACCGCAAAGCAAAATCCCCGGAAAGCCGCACCACAGCGGCCTTTCCGGGGATTGCAAAACGTATGGTCTTTCAATTTGGTAGACATTTCGCCGGCAGATGCTGTCGCTGCTTTTCTTCTATCTCTTGTCCCCCAGTTGTTTTCCTTTCCCGTTTGGGTAGACATCCGGTAGACATGGTAGACAGCGGCTGGAAGAATCTGGATAAACTTACTGCCCGTTTTTTCTCGAAAACATAAAATGCTCTTCGCGCTGCAGTTCAGAGACATTTTCTAACCATTTCATACGAACCGATCATTGTTCAGCGGAAGCGTTGCCTCACCTTCCATTCCTTGCGCACGGGAAATATAAAACTGCACCGAATCCCCGGGCGACAACGGCGGCGCCTCAAACGAGCGGAACGCATTCAGCGCTTCACCGCAGGCCGCAATCCGCAGCTCATACAGTGCGCCGCGAAACGATACTTCCTGCACCACACCTGGGTTCAAAAGTTCTTTCTTCTGACCGGATGCTTCCTCACAGGAAAAGACATGCACAAACTCCGGCTGTACCACCGCATGCCCCACAGGTGCATGCACAAAACCGGAAAACGCACGGATATTGCTCACTATTGTTCCCCGGCCGATAAACTGCGCCACAAAAGGCGTTTTGGGATTCATGCAGATCTCCACCGGAGTGCCCACCTGTTCGATGCGCCCCTTATTCGTGACTACAATCTCATCGGCTACTTCGATGGCTTCCTCCTGATCGTGCGTCACAAAAATACTGGTGACGCCCAAACGGGAAATGGTATGGCGCAGCCAGGCGCGCAGATCTTTTCGCACCTTTGCATCAATGGCGGCAAAAGGCTCGTCCAGCAGCAGCAGGCGCGGGCTGGGCGCAATGGCGCGGGCAAACGCCACCCGCTGCCGCTGACCGCCGGAGAGCTGATTGGGATAGCGCTTTCCCAGCCCCTCCAGATTGGTCAGGCTGAGCAGCTCCTCCACCCGCTGCTGAATATACTGTTTGTCCCGCTTTTGGATCTCCAGCCCAAAGGCGATGTTGTCATAGACTGTCATATATTTGAACAGCGCATAATTCTGAAACACGAATCCGATGCCGCGCTGGCTGCCCGGCACATCGTTGACAATTCGTCCATCAATGACAATGTCTCCGGAGTCCTGATGCTCCAGCCCTGCAATCATACGCAGAATGGTGGTTTTTCCGCTGCCGGAAGGCCCCAACAGCGCTACCAGCCGCCCCTCCTCAATTGCCAGATCAATGTGATCCGCCGCCGGATAAGCATCGTAGGTTTTTACGACGTTTTTCAGTTCCACATACATCAGATGTCACCCCGCTTGTCACCTTTGTATTCAATCACAGCCCGCACCACCAGAATGATAATGGCAATCACCACCAAGATCGAGGACACAGCAAAAGCCGGCGCATAACTGTATTCCTGATACAGGGACTCAATATACAGCGGCAGAGTCAGCGTCCGTCCCCGCAAACGCCCTGACAGCACCGACACCGCGCCGAATTCTCCCAGCGCACGAGCCGCGCACAGCACTACACCGTACAGCAGCGCCCATTTAATATGAGGGAATGTAATGCGGCGGAAAATGGTGCGCCCGCCGGCGCCCATCAGGGCCGCAGCCTCTTCTTCATCGGTACCCCGAGCCTCCAAAATGGGAATGATCTCCCTGGAAATATAAGGAAAGGTGACAAAAATCGTAGCCAGCAAAATGCCGGGGATGGCGTAAACCACACGAATCCCCGCCTCCGTCAGCAGCGGATAAATCGGACTGGAACGACCAAAGGTCAAAATAAAAATCAATCCCGCAATCACCGGAGACACTGACAATGGCAGATCGATAAATGTATTCAAAATACGACGGCCGAAAAAGCGGTAGCGCGTCAGGCTCCAGGCAGCGAACAGACCAAAAATCGTATTCACCGCCACCGCGACCAATACCGTGATCATCGTCAGCACCAACGCCTGCAGCGCATACGTGTCGGTAATGGACTCCAGGTATACGCCCAAACCCGCACTGAACGCCTGCACCAGCACAAAGACCAGCGGCACCACCAAGAACAGTGCCAAAAACGCTACGGTTACGCCAATCAGCAACCGGGGAATCCATTTTTTCTGTTTCTGCATGGCATTTCCCCCTTCTTTCAGCGCTCGCCCGCACGCTTGGCGGCGCGGCCCTGGATCAGATTCATCAGGAACAGCACCAGAAACGCAATGATCAACATCCCCAGCGCGATGGCTGTGGCCGAAGTATAGTCGTACTCCTGCAATTCCGACATAATCAGCAGCGGCGCAATTTCCGTTTCGTAGGGCTTATTGCCCGCAATGAACACCACGCTGCCGTATTCGCCCATACTGCGGGCAAAGGCCAGGCCGAATCCCGTCAGCATGGCGGGCCGGATCTCCGGGAAAATAATGCGGCGGAAAATCGTGACCGGAGAGGCCCCCATGATAAAAGCCGCTTCCTCCATCTGCCGATCCACCTTCTCCAGCACCGGCTGGATGGAGCGCACTACAAAGGGTATGCCTACAAAGATCATGGCAATGACGATTCCTGCACGGGTATAAGCCGGAGCCGGGATGCCGATGGACGCAAGAAATCCGCCGATCAGGCCCGTATTGGCTGTCAGCGACGTGAGCGCCATGCCGGCCACCACCGTCGGCAGAGCGAAGGGCAGTTCAATCATGCCGTCCAGCAGGCGTTTGCCTGGAAACTGGTAACGCACCAGCACCCAAGCCATGATCAAGCCCATCACCATATTGATGAGCGACGCCAGCAGCGCCGTTTCCAGACTCACGGCAAAACTCATCAGGACGCGCCGTCGGGTGATTGTAGCAAAAAAATCCATCACCGTCAGATCCGCACTGCTCCAGAAAATCGAGGCCAGCGGGATCAGCACGATCAGGCTCAGCATACTCAGCGTAACGCCGATGCTCAAACCAAACCCCGGAATCACCGAGGTAGCCGTGTTGAATTTCCGTGTGCCGTCCGGCGCAACAAACGGCGATTTTGACCATTTCTGCACATCCTGCAACGTCGCTTACCCCCTTGCCCGCTCACTCTTCCTCGGGCTCCATATTCTCGTAGATCATATCAAACACGCCGCCCTCGGCAAAGAATTTCGCCTGGGCCTCCGTCCAGCCCCCGAAATCTTCGATGGTGACCAATTCCACATTCAGATCAAAACGGTCGCCATACGCGGCCAGGATTTCAGGATTGCTGGGACGGTAATAATATTCCGCCGCCAGACGCTGAGCCTCGTCGGAATAGAGATAGTTGATGTATTCCGTAGCCAGCCTGACCGTGCCGTTCACCCGTGTCACCTCATCCACCACCGCCACCGAAGGCTGGCAGAGGATACTCACCGAGGGCGTGACCAGTTCATATTCGCCGGGATATTCCTCCATGGCGAGATACCCTTCGTTTTCCCAAGTCAGCAGCACGTCGCCTTGTCCGTTTTCCACAAAAGACGTGGTTGCTCCCCGAGCGCCGGAATCCAAGACCAGCACATTCTGATACAGCGCTTCGATGTATTCCTTCACCCGCGCCTCGCTGCCGCCGTATTCCTGCTGCGCCCAGGCCCAAGCGGCCAGGAAATTCCACCGGGCGCCGCCGGAGGTTTTGGGATTTGGTGTGATCACGCCCACATCCGCGCGCACCAGATCATCCCAGTCCTCAACATTCTTGGGATTGCCTTTGCGCACGAGGAAAACAATTGTAGAGGTATAAGGGGCGGAATCGTTGGGGAATTCATCGATCCAGCCTGCGTCGATAAGCCCCTCCTCAGCAATGGCCTGCACGTCAGCCTCCAGCGCCAGCGTCACCACGTCCGCCGGCAGCCCCTGGGAAACGGACAGTGCCTGGGCGCCGCTGCCGCCATGGGACTGGATAATCTCCAGATGTTTACCCGTCTCCTGCCGCCAATGCTCAGTAAACAAGGCGTTGTATTCCTCATAAAACTCCCGGGTCGGGTCATAAGACACGTTGATCAGCTCCGGCTCGCCCAACTTGGCGCAGCCTGTCAGCAGCGCTGCGCTTAGCAGCAGCACCGCGCAAGCGCCTCTTCTTTCTCTCACTCCCCGTACCCCCACTTCTTTTTTCATTGCTTTTTCCCCAGCGTCTGCTATACTGAAAGAAACGAACCTGCCGCGGAAAACCCGCGTTGTTTTTCATCGGCATCGGAATTCTTTATATTATACCTGTCCGGCACTGGAAAGGCAAGTCCCTGTTGCGTCGGGCACGGAAGGAGGAACGGAGCAAATGTCCATGAATCGCGTGGCGTTGGTCACCGGAGCTGGCCGGGGCATCGGCCGGGCAATCGCCCTGAAGCTGGCCGGAGCCGGCTGGGATGTGGCTGTGAATTACCGCACCAGCGCCGCAGGCGCAGAAGAAATTGCCTCAAACATTATCATCCTGGGCCGCCGGGCCATTGCCGTGCAGGCCGACGTCGCCGATGCGCAGGCCGTACGCGCTATGGTGGCCGACGTGGAAGACCGTCTTGGCCCGGTGTCGCTGCTGGTCAACAACGCCGGTCTTTCCTGGACCGGCCTGTTTCAGGACACGGCGTATGACGCCTGGCGCCGCCTGTTCACCGTGAACGTAGACGGAGCGTATCACTGCATTCAGGCCGTACTTCCCCGGATGCTCCATGAAAAAGAGGGAAACATTATCAACGTCACTTCCATCTGGGGGCTTCACGGCGCCTCCTGCGAGGTGGCCTACGCCGCCACCAAGGCTGCGCTGGTGGGGCTGACCAAATCACTGGCTGCCGAGCTGGCCCCCTCCGGTATCCGGGTCAACGCCGTGGCGCCTGGCTGCATTGATTCGGACATGCTCCGCGCCCTGGGGAAGGATACCGTCGCATCCCTGGCGCAGGAGACGCCCCTGGGGCGGATTGGCACTGCGGAAGACGTGGCCAAAGTCGTCCGCTTCCTGGCCGCCGCCGATTCTGATTTCATCACCGGCCAGATTCTGACCGCCGACGGCGGCTTCACCCTGTAACAGCAGCTGCATGCACCCGCCGGCGGCGGGTGCATGCGCGTTTTACACAGTTTCCAGCGCTTCTTCCCCCGGTATTTTCTACTTACATTCCCTCCCGTTTTTATGTTATACTTTCCGCAAGAGGAAAAGTGCACAGCACCTTGTCGGTATCATTGGAAACGACCCGCGCCGGCGCGCGGGAGAACAACACGCACAGGACACGCCCTGCGTGTATTTTTTTGCGCTCTTTTCCCACTGCAGCCATACTGTGATTTGAAGTTGAAAAGGAGACTGGTTCCAATGCCGAAAAACAAACTGCAAGAAGTGATCTTTTCCCTGCTGATGGTTCTCGCCATGGTTTATGCCATGGTGTGCTACAACATCGCCCTGGCTCAGGGCGGTTTGCACAACGCCGTATTCCTTCTGGCCCTGCGGGAGTTGCCCATCATGGCGCCCGTCGCTTTCGCCCTGGAAGTGCTGGTGGTGGGCCGATTGGCCCGGCGGATGGCGCTGCGCCTGGTCTGCGTGGAACGCGACCCGCAGATCCTGGTAACCCTGGCCGTTTCCTCCATGACCGTATGCCTGATGTGTCCGCTGATGAGCCTGTTTTCCGTGGCGCTGTTCCAGCATCCCGGCGTGCAGCTCCCCGCCGCATGGCTGCAGAGCGCCGCGCTGAGCTTCCCCATGGCTCTGTGCTGGCAGCTCTTTTTCGCCGGCCCCGCCGTGCGCTTTGTGTTCCGGCTGCTGTTTTGCCGGCCGCATGCCGTGCCTGTGCCCGAACAGAGCACGGAGTCTTCGTCGCTCTGAGCGCAGCAAAAGCTGTCGTGCTCCCTCAAGGGAGCACGACAGCTTTTTCACTGATATAACTTATGCCCCGGCCTCCTGCCTGCAGTATTCCACAAACCGGATAACGGGCGGCTCGCCATAGTCGTGCCAGCGCTGGGCGGGGCGTTTGGGCAGATAGCCCAGCTTTTCCATCTCGTCGGCCACATCCTGCAGGCCGTACTTTTCATACGCTTCGCGGTAGGGCCAGCCGGTCTCCAGATCCCAGTCCCGTGCCTCGTAAATGAGATCCACCATCTCGTTCCACTGCTGCCAGTCGGCCACTTCGCCCCAGGAATCGGGAATCGACATGGTGCGCCAGACTTCCTCAATCTCCATACGGCGGCAGCGACCATGATTGCGAATCAGAATAGCGCGCAGCAGCAGCTTGGAGCGGCAGGCCGCCGCATGCAGCTCCTCGGCGGTCATTGGATAACCCGTGGCAGCGGCGTACATCTCCGCCTCCATGGTGGGCCACCAGGGATCGGGGCTTTGCCATTCACAGCTCATGACAGAATCCTTGATCTCGGCATTGTTCTGCACATTGATGATGGCACGGATCAGATTCGGGCTGTGATAGGGATCAGCCATGGCCTCGGCGTGGTGTTCAAACTCGCTGTGGAAATGCTCCACGGTGTTGGCGTCGCGGGTAGAGAGCATGCGGATGATGCAGGCAGCCAGCCAGGTGGGCTTTTCCACGCTGCCCTCGTAGCCGCGGCCCTGCCAGTGGACGCTCTGCCCCCAGCCGCCTTCCAGGGAAACCGGGATGGGCAGCGGCTTTCCGCCCAGCATCTGGGAATAGCGGCCGTGGTAGACCGTTTCACTGTAAGTATCATAGCCCATTTCCCGGATGGCCCGGGCCATGCCCTCGGCAAACAGATTGCCGTAATAGCCTCTGCGGTAAACCAGGTTGTCGATGAAGGTGCGGATGAAAGCGGTGTTCTCCACATCCACCTCCATACCGGTACCCAGATCCATGCCCTCAAACAGCCCCTCTTTCTTACCCATGCCCAGCCAGGTCTGCAGCCACACGTCGATTTCCCATTTGTCGATGCCATATTCGTTGCACAGATCGTTCACAATGGTGCCTCGCTCATAATCGGGCTTCCACAGATCGTAAATATCGGGCAGAATCACCTTGCCCTGGGCTTCAAAATCGGGGTCGGAAAAGTCCGGGGCCGGGAAATCGCGGCCCAGCAGCTTACAGGGAGCGCAATAGTTCTGCCTGGTAGGCCAGAACATGCCCACCGGGGCGGGGATATCCGCTTTGTAACCGAATGTACTGGCGCTGACGCATTTTTCAATATGGTTGACCGGCTTATCCTCAAAAGCGCTGGGGCCGTTCATCAGCAGAGCGTTGCAGCGCTGATTGCATCCCGGACTGCAAGCCACGTTGCCGCGGTCGTATTTCACCTCGAACTCGCCGCCGGGCACGCCCAGCTGATCCAGGTGCAGCACCGGGGAAGGCCGCATACTGGGATTGTTCATGTTCAGGCGCAGGTATTTAAGCTTTTCAATATCCGCCGGTGCCACCATACCGGTGCCATGGACCGTGACGGCTTTCAGCCCCTTGCTGCCCCATACCGCACCGAAGCCTCCCTTGGCAAAGGCGCAGTCGTTGCTGGTGGTGATGGAGGCAATGCGCACCAAATGTTCGCCGGCTGGACCGATGACCATGCTTTTATACTCATGGCCGCATTTGTCCTCAAGGGCCTTCTGGGTCTGATGGACGCGCATACCCCACAGGTCGTCAGCGGGCAGAATTTCGATTTTGTCGTCCTCAATTTTAATATATACGTGTTCCTCCGACTTACCCTCAATGATAAACCCGTCGTAACCGGCATATTTCAGTTCCGTAGCAAACCAGCCGCCGATGTTGCCAAAGGTAAACTGCTCAGGCAGCACGCTGGGGCCGATGGCACAGGCGGCGCTGCGGCCTCCGGCAGGGATACCGGTGCCGGTGGTGGGACCGTTCATATAAATAAACTTGTTCCCTTCGTCAAAAGCGCCGGTACCAGGAGCCACTTCATCCCAGAAGATACGGTGGATCAGCATGCGCCCGCCCACATATTTGGGCACATACTGATAAGTGCTCAAAGTGGAAACCTCTCTGGTGGTCAGGTTGATGCGGGCGATTTTGCCGCAGTAGCCATAAAGTCTTTGGGTATTTTCCGGGTTTTCCAGCAGATCGGCAATTTTATAATTCGGCATATGGTTATCCCCCTTTTTTATTCCGCGTCTAACTCTGCAGGCCGGGCTCCATCCTCGGCGAACAGGGAATCCCGGCTCAGGCCGATACAGCGCACGGGACACCATTTAATACACTGCGGGCCTTCGGGATTGTCCCGGCACAGATCGCATTTCACAGCCTTCCACTGCTTGCGCACCTTATCCCGCTTCATCGCAATGCGGCTGGGCTGGAATTTGCAGTGCCTGGCGCACAGCCCGCAGCCGATGCAGGATACCTCGTCGATATAAACGATGCCATTTTCATCGATTTTCATGGCCGCTCCCTTTTTGGGGCAGGCATCGTAGCAGGGATGGTCACTGCACTGCTGGCAGGCCAGAACCCGGTGGATCATGGAACGGGTACCCAAATCGATCCGGATGCGGCTGTTGCCCGGACCGGTGAAGCCTTCATGGCTCAGCCCGCACAGGATCGAGCAGGTTTCACAGCCGGTACACAGAGAGTATTCCGGGGAATACTGCACGATATGGTTGCCATACTCCTCCAGTGCCCCAGCGGCAGCCGGTTCGGTTGCATATATTTTCTCACCCATCGTAAAAACTCCTTTCAAACGAATCGCACATTTTCCAAACGGTATTTCATCACACGAGGCAATGCCTATATGGAAACAGTCAGTTCCGCCGCACAGCGTCAGCGTGGCCAAGGGCTTTTTTCTTCCATGCGCCGCTGAAATAATAGATCTGCGTCAGCAGTAGCGTGAGGACCCACGATAGGACGAAAGCCCACCAGATGCCCGTTTCATCCGTGCCGACCAGATGAAGGAAACCCCAGGCAAGAACCACGCGCAGCAGCATCATGGCAATCATAGCGACCATGGAGAACAGCGTGTCGCCCGCGCCGGCCATGGTGTTCAACGCAACGTGAATCAGCCCCAGTACCCAGTAAAATAGCGGCGTAACCGCCAACATCCCAGCTCCCATGACCACAATTTGCGCCGCTTGGTCTGGATACTCCGCCGCAGAAACAAACAGGCTCATCCAGAACATGCGCCCAGGGGTGACTACTACAGCTAGCGCAGCGCAGATGACAAGCGTCATCACACAACCGGTTCGGTAGCCTTGGCGCACTCGACCAAAATCTTCTGCTCCGACATTCTGTGCAGCAAAGGTGGACAGAGCTGAGCCAAGGGAAAGGATCGGCATGACGGCAAAGGTATCCACCTTCACGGCTGCGGTATAGCCTGCGATCAGAGCTGTGCCAAAAGGATTGATCAGACCCTGCATCAGTACATGGCCGAAGGAAATACTGGCCTGCTGCAGTCCCATAGGCAGTCCGAAGCGAAGAATAGCGGAAAACATCCCACCGTCACAGCACCACGCACCACAAAGTCGCAACTGCGGCACCGCCTTTCGGATATACAGGGCCGTCAGCGCTGCGGCCAGCCCTTCAGCAAAGATGGTCGCAAAGCCCGCACCCATCACGCCGAGGCTGAAAACACAGACAAACATTAGATCCAGCCCGGCATTGACGCAGCAGGAAAAGATCAGAATATAGAGAGGCATCTGTGTATTGCCCAAGCCCCGCAACAAGCCAGAGAGCTGATTGTAAAACACATTGCACACCAATCCGCACAAAATGGTGCGCAAATAAACCTCTGCAAAGGCATAGTCCTCTATCGGTGTCCGCAGTACGGTAAGAAAGGGATCCACCAGAAGCTGCCCCACAAGGGTGAGCACAACAGCCACGACCAGAGACGTCCACACCACGGTGGACACCGCCACAGGCAGTTCCTTTTCCCGGCCAGCGCCGAACAACTGGGATACCACAATGGAAGACCCCACAGAAAGCCCAATGAGCAGCGCATTGACAAAATGGAAAGCCGGCGAAGCCACCCCTACCCCGGCCAGAGCTTCCGGCCCCACAAAGCGGCCCACAATCATCGTGTCCACCAGACTGTAGGACGCCTGAAACACATTGCCCAGCAGCAGCGGCAGAACCAGCACCATGATCTGTCGCCAGGGTGTCCCCTCCGTCAGATTCCTGACCACAAAAAACACCTGCCTTCTCCTGTACGCGGGCGGGGTTCCGCGTTCATCATTCAATCGTACTATAACGAAAGAACCTTTCTCCGTCAAACGCTGTGGCAGGCCCGTTATTCGCAGAACTGTTTACGCAAAAACAAATGCTTATCAATACGCCGTTTTTAAACAAACAGAATTTCCGCTGATTGTCATTACAATTACTTCTCAACATCCATTTTCGATGAATTCATTGCATTTTTATCTGTTAAATTCGCCCATTTTTAAAATATTGCCTTTTATTTGTTCTTTATGTTACAATAAATCATTATCATATTGTAATAGTTTCTTAGATTACATTTTGATTTCCATCGGTTGCAAAAGGAGGCGCGCTTATGGATATTCGAGGACTGAAATATTTTATCAGCGCAGCAGAATGTCTGAATTTTACCCGCGCGGCTAAAGAGTGCTTTATCACCCAGACTGCCATGAGCCAGCACATTGCCAACATGGAAAAGGAGCTTGGCTTTCAGCTTTTCCGGCGCAACAACCGCAATGTGGAGTTGACCACTGCCGGACGGGATTTTTACGAGCAGATGAAAGCCGTGGTTCACAGTTACGACAACGCCGTACGCCACAGCCAGAACCTTTCCAGCGGCGGCGAAGGCAGCGTGGTGGTAGCCGTGCCCAGCTGTATCGAAGGGCTGATCTTCATGTCTCGCCTGCGCTACTTCAAAACGCATTACCCCACCATAAAGCTCACGGTCAACCTGATCTCTCCGCGTTATATGGTGGACCGGCTGCGTCGCGGCGAATGCGATATCGCCATCTGCTGGCCTTACGATATGATGGAGGCTGAGGAGCTGACAGTACATAGTCTGGGAGAATTCAAGGGCTACCTAATCTGCTCCACAGAGCATTCGCTGTCCTCCTACAAGCGCGTTCCCCCGGAAAAACTGGCAGACGAACGCTTCACCATGGTGGACCTGCGCGGCATGCCCGCCACACAGCGGGCCATGTACCGTGACTGGAAGCGCCTGGGCCTGGTGCCTCCGGTCAACCCTTCCTTCGATCAAGTCAACCGCATGGAAGAACTGCTGTTCGCCGTAGGTATGGACAATATTGTAGCGCTGGTACCCGAATTTGTACGCAACAACATCACCGGAAACATGTGCTTTCTGGAATTGGATATGCCCAATCCCCCTATGTTTCGCATGAGCGCCGGATATCTTACCAGCAACACCAACCCTGCCGTGCGCACTGCCCTCAACATCCTGCTCGACAACCGGATCCCCATGGACTATTGATGCACCGCGCCGAATAAAACCAAACAAATCCAGATAAAACTAAACAAAGAAAAAAGTTTCGAATCTTTCCTGAAAACGAGGGAAATTCGAAACTTTTTCTTTTTTTCTGTGCTAATCAACAGAAATTCTTTTTGTTAAATCCATAACAAAACCGATTCGCTCTGACGCTACAATATCTTTTTATTTTACAGCGGCAAACCCATTCCATACACTGGATACGAACGCGGCAGCTCGTTTCGCTGCGCTCCGCTGCCACCAGGCAGCGTACGGATCGAGAGGGAAAGGCAAATGTAAAAGAAAGTGAGTGTGAGTTTATGCAGCAAAAGAGTTCTATGCGCTGGGTCATTCTCTTCATTTTGGTCTTCGGCACAGCCATGCTGAACTTTTCCAACCTGATCTTCGCTTCCCGTCCCACCGACGTGATGGAACAGTTCAACATGACACAGACCCAGCTGACCGCAATTTCCACCGTGGGCCAGCTGCCCGGCGCTTTCTTCAGCGTGTGGCTGGGCCACATGATCGACAAAAAGGGCGTGCGGATGCTGCCTGGCATTCTGCTGGCGCTGGCAGCTGCCTGCCAGATCTGGCGTTGCTTTGCGGCAGATTATGTCTCTTTGTTCATTATCACTTTCCTGGCCGGCGCTTTCTTCCTGCCCACGCAGATCCTGCAGGGCAAGCTCCTGGGCGTCTGGTTCTCCCGCGAGGAAATGGGCACCGCCATGGGAATTTACGGCGCAGGCGCGGGCCTGGGCACCACGCTTGCCTTTGCTTTCGGCGGCCTGTTCCCCACCATCGGCATAGCGTTTATGGTGATCGCCGCGGGATACGTCATCGAGGCGGCGCTGTGGTTCCTCTTCATTAAAATGCCTGCAGGCCTGGCCGGCGGCCCGGTTTCTGAAGCGCCCAAGGGCAACCTGAAAAACGTGTTCAAAAGCAAAAATATGTGGCTTCTGATGATCTGCGGCGGTCTGTCCGTAGGCGCGGCGCTGCTGCTCAACAGCTACCTTGTCAACGCGTTCCTTGCCAAGGGCATGGCTCCGGCAGCCGCCAGCGGCGTGGCCACGCTGCTCAACGTGTGCCTGCTGATCGGCGGTATTCTTTCCGGCATCGTTGTGTCCAAAGTGGGCCGGTATAATCTTCCCTATATCGTCATCTGTGCAGGCGGCGCAGTGCTGTACTACCTGGCCTACATGCTGCCCATCAGCCCCCTGACCTATGTGCTCGTAGCCGCGGGCGGCATCATCGTCTCCGGTTCCATCGGCGTGAACATGGCCCGCATCCCCCTGCTGCCTCTGACCGGTGAATTCGGCCCTGAAGACGTGGGCGCAGCCGGCGGCATGAACAACACCGCCGTGGGTATCTGCGGGTTCGTAGTACCTGTAATTGTGGCCAATTTTGTGGGTACGAACTACACCATGATCTTCACCCTGATGGCTGTGTTCCTGATCATCATCGCCATTGTCGGCGGCGTACTGATGCCGGAGTTGGGCGAAAAGGGCAAACTGGCCCAGCAGGCCCGCGCGCAGCACAAATAAGTGCAAGCACGGCGGACCGAACGTGTCAAACCACTGGCAGCCACTGTCAGGCAGCAATACATAATTATTAAGGAGGAATTCATTATGGCAAGAATGGAAGGCAAAATCGCAGTTGTCACCGGCGTCGGTTCCGGCATCGGCAAAGCGATTGCAGAGATGTTCGCCGCAGAAGGCGCAAAGATCATCGGCGCCGACTTCAACGCACAGGCCGGTCAGGCCACCATCGACGGCATCGTTGCCCAGGGCGGCGAGGCCACCTTCGTACAGGCCAACCTGCGGCAGAAAGAGGACGTGGAAAAAATCAAGGACGTTGCCGTGCAGAAATACGGCACCATCACCACTCTGGCCAACTGCGCCGGTGTTCTGGTGCATAAGCACTTCCTGGATCACAACGACGACGATTACGCGTTTATCGATGAAACCAACTTCCGCGCTTATGTCTGGATGATGCAGGCTTTCCTGCCCCTGATGACACAGGAAAACAGCCACGGCAAAAACGCCGTGCTCAATATTGCCTCCATTTCCTCCATCAAGCCCGAGAGCGACGCTTATTACTATGGCGCTTTCAAGGCCGCCGTGGATTTGATGACCCGCAACCTGAGCCGCGAATTCTCCCCCCAGGGCGTACGCCTGAACGTCATCTGCCCCGGTCCGGTCATGTCCAATATGACCCCCAAGGACGTCCAGGAGAATCCGGAAATTCAGGCGGATATGTGCAAACACGTTTGCTCCATCGGCCGCCTGGGTCAGCCCAAGGACATCGCGTATGCCGCCACCTACCTCTGCTCTGACGAAGCCACCTGGGTCACCGGCGCCCACTTTGTCATCGACGGCGGCGCCTGTATGATGGGCTGAGCCCTCGTTTCTGGGTTTCTCACTCCCAATCCAAACTTAAAAAGCCCCGGCTTTCTTTGGAAAGCCGGGGCTTTTTTGCATCCGTCATAAAAGTTTTTATGCCCGTGCAGCCTGTGCCGTCCGGTAGGCGGCAAGGGTAGCATCGTCAAAGCACACCATCGTAACCGTGCGCACAGAGCGGGCCGTTTTCAGGAAAGTTTCGATCGCGTCCACCGCAATGGCCGCCGCCTGATCCAGCGGATAGCGGTACACACCGGTGCTGATGGAAGGAAAGGCTACCGTTTCACAGCCATATTCCTCCGCCAGACGCAGCGCGTTTTCATAGCACGCGCGCAGGGCCTGCGCTTCCCCCTTGCAGCCACCGTACCACACCGGTCCCGGTGTATGAATTACATAGTTTGCCCGCAGGCGGTACCCCCGAGTAAGTTTGGCCTGCCCGGTCCGGCAGCCGTGCAGCGTCCGGCATTCCGCCAGCAGCTCCGGCCCGGCGGCGCGGTGAATGGCCCCATCCACACCGCCGCCGCCCAGCAGCGTGCAGTTGGCAGCGTTGACAATTGCATCTACCGCATAAGTGGTGATGTCGCCCCGTTCGATGTGCAATCCCATGGTTCACAGTCTCCTTTCTTCTGCGCTCAGCGCGCCCCGGCCGGCAGCGGAAAGCGCCGCTTCAGCAGCACCCGCCCAAAACAGGCCAGCGTGCGTCCGGAGCTGGGCGGCAGCGCCACATCTGCGTCTGCACGCGCCCGGTTGAGGGAAAAAAGATACACGATTCCAAGTGCGTCTTTGTAATACTGTTTGCAAAAAGTATCCCCATCCACGCAGAAAATCCCTACATCCCCATTTTGCAGCGGTTCCCGTCCCACATAGACAATGGATCCATCCGGGATATGCGGCTCCATGGAATCTCCACAGATGCGCACCGCAAATTGGGCGGCGTCCTCCCCTCCGGCGTCGATCATCTCGTATTCCTCGCCCAGCACCGGAGAAGCATAGCCCGCCGCCGCGGGCGAAGCAAACAGCGGAATGCGCCGCGCCGGCCTGGGCGCCGGCAACACAGCCACCGAACCGGCGTGCTTTTCCTCCACCGCATCCAACACTGTGTTCACAGCGGCTTTTCCCTTGGCACTCAAGGCCCGGTAACGCTGCACCAGCCGCTGCTCACCGGAAGAGAGCACTCCGCCGCCGGGCCGGAAACTGTCCTGAAACAAATAGTTCGGCTCGGCATCCAACGCAGAGAACAGCCGCAGCAGCACATCTTCCCGCGGCATACTGACGCCGGTTTCGTAATTGCCCACAGCGGACTTGCTGATGCCCAGCTGCCGGGCCAGCTGCTGCTGCGTCATGCCTTTTTCTTCGCGCCTGCGGCGCAGCCGTTCTCCAAAGCTCATGGCCTGCACACCCTTTCCTGTTTTCATTGTACCGAGCCGTACCCTTTCTGTCAACGAAAAAGCACAAGTTTTCTGGATTTATATCTTGACAATTCCAGAACATTTGTGCTATTATCAGTTTGCCGCCAGAAAACTTGGACAAGCACCCATTAACTTCCACTAAATCATGGCTTTCAGCGTTCTGTTCCCGCCGGATCCCCGGCAAAAAAAGAACCGACCGCTTTACAGCGATCGGTTCTTGGTGGGGGAAGGTGGATTCGAACCACCGAAGGCGAAGCCAGCAGATTTACAGTCTGTCCCCTTTGGCCACTCGGGAATTCCCCCATATGAATTTGGAGCTGGTGGACGGACTTGAACCCCCGACCTGCTGATTACAAATCAGCTGCTCTACCAACTGAGCTACACCAGCGCATCCAACAGCAGTGATTAGTCTACCAGAAAGCAAACCTTTTGTCAAGGAAAATTTGAAATTTTCACCTTGTTTTTTTCAATTGGAAAGGAAGTGTATCTCTTTGCCTGTTCGGCATGTTCAGCCTCCCGATCCACAGCGCGCCGAAGCGGCGGCCCACTGCGGCCGCTGTGGTGCGGCGCTGTACGACGGAGACGAATTTTACGCCGTCAACGGCTGCGTTGTGTGCGAAGACTGTCTGCCCGGCTTCGCCCGGGAGGAATACCGCTCCTTCCGCCTCAGCGGCAGAGAATGGAGGATGTTATGACACTGCGCGAGTTATCTTATGAATACAAAGCCCACGCCGACACCCTGTCGCTGCGCATGAAGCAGCTGCGTCTGGCGGCGCGGGAAACGGAGGATCCCGAGCGCCGGCACCGCCTGGAGCGGCGGATTCTGGAGCTGCGTCCCCTGCTGCAGGAGGCCAGGGAGCTCGCCGTACTGACACGAAATTATTACGACAGGAGGTATCACAAGAATGAAAAGTATACCCTATGACCGGCGGCGCAACACACTGAGCAGCGATATGGCCGCCTATATGCGCGCCGTAGCGCCGGACAACGACGAAGCCGTATCCCGCCTCAAACGCAACCTGCGCATTGCCCGGCGGGAGGAGCTGACTGCGCGGCAGGCCCAGGTGCTGCGGCTGTACTTTGAAGAAGAAATGACCATGGAAGCCGTGGGCCATGCCCTGGGCATTTCCAAATCCACGGTGTCACGCACCATCGCCCGGGCCAAACAGCGCCTGAAGCGATGCCTGCGCTACGCGCTGTAAGAAATGGGAGGGACCACGGTCCCTCCCATTTCTTTTATTTGCATCCCCCGCTGATTTTTGCTATAATGCAGACTGGTAAAGGAGGCCTCGATCATGCTCTACAACACCACCCGCCAGCGCTGGGCCCGCGTGGCCCTGGCCGTGCTGGGCAGTTTGATCTATTCCATCGGCATCAATTATTTTGTCACTCCTGCAGGGCTGTACAGCGGGGGCTTCCTCGGCGTTGGACAGATCATTCGTACCCTGCTGATCACCAATCTGGGGCTGAATTTTGGCAGTCTGGATGTGGCCGGCCTGATCTACTTCGCCCTGAACATTCCGGTGTATCTGATTGCATTCCGCTCCATCTCAGGGCATTTCGGCATCAAATCTCTGCTGTGTACCATCTGCAACACCGCCTTTCTCAGCCTGCTGACCCCGCCCGCCGAACCGATTCTCTACGACGTGCTGGCTTCCTCGATTCTGGGCGGCATCATTGCCGGCGCAGGCATCGGCCTGATGCTCTACGACGGCGGCTCTTCCGGCGGCATGGATATCCTGGGCGTATATCTCATGAAAAAAGCCCCCGGCATGTCCGTGGGCCGCATCAATATGGCTTTTAATATCACGCTTTACGTCATCTGCCTCATTCTGTTCAGTCCCCAGGTGGCCATTTATTCCATTATTTACTCCGTATTCTGCGGCTTGATTGTAGATCGCCTGCACCAGCAGAACATCGCGGTAATGGCCTGGGTTTTCAGCAAACGCCAGGACGACGCCCTGCGGGATTATGTGACGGGCACCCTGCACCGCTCCGTGACTTACTGGCCCGCCACTGGCGCGTATCAGAACAGCGAAACCAACGTGATGTGCATCTGCATGTCCAAATACGAACTGGAAGACTTCCGGCATGCCATGCTGGAAATTGATCCCGACGCCTTTCTCGTCACCGACGAGGGCGTCCGGATCCACGGAAACTATCACGCCAGGATCTAACCCAGAAAGCTCCTGCCTTAGGGCAGGAGCTTTTTGTTATTGCACCGCCGCTCGCTCTGCCGCAGCGGCGGCAGGAAAAAAATATTCTGATCGGTTGCATGCTTTCATGCAACTTTTGCCCTGCCCTACACGGTAAGTGTAGGGCTTTTTTCGGAAAAGCCCCAAAATTCGACTACACAAAGGAGAAATCAACTTGAACTATACACAAAATTATCACTTAAACCAATGGGATGCCGCCGACCGCGTCCTGCGGGAGGACTTCAACCGGGACAACGAAACAATTGATGCGGCGCTGGCAGCCGTGCAGGATCGGCTGGACAGTCTGCAGGCCCGCCACACGCTGCAACTTATAAAAACATTTACCGCCAACACACCCCAATACGGCAGGATCACCTTTCCTATGGATGACGTCGCATGGTCGGACTGGAATCTCATCCATCTGTTCATTGATGCCAAAATGCGCTCCGCCATGGGTTACCATATCCTGCTCAACAATACCAACAATACTCTGCTCAGCAACTGCGCCACCCAACACCAAACGCACCTGATCTTTTTTCCTTTTTATAAAGGAAACTCTCCGATGACCGGGATTCGCCTTTTCGGCGGTTCCTTTTTCTGGCACACCACCCTATTTCAAAACTGTACCGCTTTGATTCTTGATCCGGCTTACGATGAGTATCCATTATTAGCCGGCACAACATTCACTTTGTATGGGCAAAAATGACGTCACTGTGCCAAATCAAACAAAGCCCCCGCTCCAATTTAGGAGCGGGGGCTTCAATCAGTACGCTATATTAGCAAATAGCCCATTTATACAAAACGGCTTATTTAGCAGTCCCCAGCGCAGTATATGCACCGCAAACAACTTTATACTGCACGCCAGAATTCAGTCCCGTAACAGTATAGGTGCCGGAAGTGCTGTTCTTAGCAATGGTGACAGTGTAGTCGCCCAGCTCAGTGAACGTACCAGCATTGTTCAGCACATACAGCGTAACGTTTGCCTTGGTATCTACATTGCCCTTCTGCGCATCAACAGTGATCTTCAGCTCACCATTGTTAGTACCGGCCTCTGCCTTCACGCCAGTGACGGTTGCAGTCGTTTCATCTTCGGGATCACCAGAGTTACCAGCATTGGCAACTTCCAGCACATAAACCATGGTGACCTTACCGTCATCATAGAACACAACAGCCTTGACTGCGCCGCTCTTATCATTGCTGCGGTCGATTGCCGTCTTCAGTGCGCTCACGCTGGTGATCTCGCTGGTGTACACGTCCGCATCGCGGTCATCCTTGTCGCGGTTGTCGCCGATGATGACGTTCTCAGCGAAGTCAACATCGTTCAGGTTGACCTTTGCGCCGCTTACGGCAGTAAGCTGAGCAACAGACAGAGCATTATTATAAACGCCAGTCAGCTCCAGTGCAGGAGTGTAAGTCTCTCCAGAAACATTCAGGCCAGCAAAACCGGTTTCGTCGTCATAATCAACAGTGCCAGAAACACCGGTATACTGACTATTCAATGCCTGCTCATACTTATCCAGAGCGATTACGCCCTCAGCGTCATCGCTGTTGTCCCAGGTGTAGAAACCAATCGCAGGAGCGGTGCTGCCCTCCACGGTTGCGTTCTCGATCTTGCCGGTACCATCCAAGTAGTACAGTTCAACATTGTAACCGGTCTGATACTCGCCATCCTTGTCCTTGTAAGAGATCTTATCCTTGGACACTTCCTTGACAAAGACCACGTCATCGCTGGAACCGCTGAACTTATCGGACACCAAAATCACGTAGGATGCAACCTTGTTCTTGCCATCTGCCTTGGTGATTGCAATCGCAGTGGTTTCATTCGAATTATTGCTCTTCTTTGCGCTGGTGCCGCCCACAGCAGTGGTCACGCCAATGTCCTTTCCGTCATTCTCCACCTTGACATACTTGGTGGTATCATTCAGGTAAATCTTTTCGCCAGCGACAGTCATCTTGGTGTCGTCCTTAGCCAGATCGTCACCGATCGCAGCGGGTTCCTTGCTGTTTGCAACCACGGTATAGGTGTTGCTGCCGGTATATGCCTTGGCCGTATAGCTGCTGCCGCTCTTAGAGAAGGTGAACAGGCCCTTTACGGTCTCAAAGTTTCCAGCCCAAGTATCACCCGCAGCAATACCCAGAGCACTCATAGTAGCAGAATCGGAATCCTTGATCTGGAACTCAGTCACAGTGCCTTCCTCGATGGAAACAGCCTGTGCATAGTAAGTGGTGTAGCGGCTCTGATCACGCACCACGCCGGTGACATAATACACGTCGGTGATCTTAGCGGCTTCGCCTTCATCAATACCGATAACATAACCGTTCTTATCAGTGTAAACAGTGTAGTCGGTATCATCCAGATTCAGGGTCAGGCTTCCCATAGCGGTAGCAGTGGTAGCACCAGCATCCACCAAGGCATGCAGAGACATTTCCGTGCCGTCCAGGCTGATGTTTGCCTTGGAACCGCTGTTATACTTGGTAATCTTGCCGGTCTTGGCCTCTGCCACATAGGAATCCAGAACCACGCTGCCGTTGCCGCCCTTCAGGGCCACGGCCAGGACAGTGCCTTCCTCATAATCGGAAGTATAACCGGCCAGTTCCTTATCGGAATTGTTGTCATAGCGGTCATAATAGGTGCCGCCGAGGCTGTTCTCGTTCAGGTTCTGCAGCGTGATGCTGGCAGAAGCGCCCTGCTTGGTGTAAGTGCTGGACAGGTTGGTGTCGATTTCATCGATCTGGGCCAGGCTGTAACGCAGCACAGAGATCGTCTCGATCTCGTTGTCATCGTTCATGAAGACTTCAATTTCATCGCCTGCATTCAGGTTAATGCTGGCCAGGCCGTTATAAGTATCATTGCTGTCCTTCACGCCGTTCACATACACAGCAACCTTGGATGCCACATCATCCTTGCTGTAATCCATATAATCGCTGTCGGTTACAACAGCAGCCTGAGCTGTGATGCTCTTATTCAGCACGATGGAATCATCGGCGTCATCAGCATAGGTGCCCACGGTGGAGCCGTCATAGACCCAGGTGGTAGCGGGACGGCCGAAGCTGTCAACCTGATCTGCGCTCTTGGTGGAAACCT
>QFCE01000181.1_pt1 | contig 23285 bp, 19 predicted proteins | sample 5346091 | NCBI WGS metagenome assembly QFCE01 (sample SAMN09062252, study PRJNA434731) | Human gut metagenome, whole genome shotgun sequencing project. | isolation source: stool timepoint A chromium assembly | host: Homo sapiens | collected 2015 | reverse complement strand
GTTTCCGCTTTAAAATCCTGAATGCCCGCTTCCGGCAGATAGGTCTTCACGACTGTCATCTTGTTCTGCGTCAGCGTGCCGGTTTTATCCGAGCAGACGATGCTCGCCGAACCCAGCGTTTCGACCGCCGGCAGTTTCCGGACAATCGCATTGCATTTGACCATCTTGTTGACGCCCAGCGCCAAGACGATCGTCACGACGGTGGCCAGACCCTCCGGAATCGCCGCCACGGCCAGCGCGACCGCGGTCTTGAACGCTTCCAGCACGCCCATACCGCTGAACATTTCCATACCAAAGACGACGGCGCAGATCACTAAGCAAAGCATGCCGATCGTTTTGGAAATCTGCGCCAGCTTGTTCTGCAGCGGCGTAGTTTCCTTGCCGCTGTTCATCAACATGCCGGCGATCTTGCCGACTTCGTTTTCCATGCCGATCGCTGTGACGACCATCGTGCCCCGGCCATACGTAACTACTGTGCTGGAGAACGCCATATTCTTGCGGTCGCCTAACGGCACATCGTCCTGCCCCAGCGCTTCGCTGGTCTTATTGACCGGCACCGATTCGCCGGTCAGCGCCGATTCGTCGATCTGCAAATTAAAGGATTCTACAATCCGGCCGTCGCTGGGAATAAAATCGCCTGCTTCCAGCAGCACGACGTCGCCGACGGTCAGCTCCCGGGACGGAATCACTCTTTTCTGTCGCGGATAACCTTCGCCTGCGGCGCGCTCATCTTCTTCAGCGCTTCCAGCGATTTCTCCGCGTTGTTTTCCTGCACGACGCCCAGAATCGCGTTGAACAGCACGACGATCACGATGATCAGGCTGTCGATCCACTCACCCGGATCCACGATAATGGAAATCAGCGCCGCCAAGATCAAAACGATGATCAGCGGATCGGTAAACTGCAGTAAGAAACGCTTCAGCAGGAATCCTTCTTGACTTCCTGCAGTTCGTTATACCCATAACGTTCTGTCCGTTCCTTTACTTGTTGCTCAGTGAGCCCGGCGCTCAGATCCGTGCCGAGTTCTTCAATGACTTCCTGCGCGGTTTGACTGGTTTTCATCTACATCTTCCTCCTTCGCTGCCTTCACAAAAAAAGGCAAGCCTACCTTCAAAACCTGAAGATAACGGTCTTGCCCATCATTTCTGATTGCTGCATCCGGATCTGTAAGAACAGATCGTGATGACGAATACAGCACGCATCGCTGCGCAGCTACTCCCCATTGATCCAATGGCAAGCGTAATATATCATTCAGTTGAAGAACTGTCAAGATTTCCACTTCCAGTTTTAGACAATTGGACTCAAGTGTAGCAGATTCCTTCTAATTTCGTCCGCTATTCTCGAACCGGGGGATTTCACTTGTTTGATTCCATCTCTCAATCCCTCGCTTTTATTGTAACCGAAAAGATGGAATTTATCATCTGCTGAAAATCATTTTTAACACCTTCTTCACTGGACAGGCTTTCCCTCTTCGCGGTACAATAGGGTCAAACGAGGATGAAACGTATTCATCAAAGCGGAAAGGGTGAAAAAATCATGGAAAGAATTTATGCCGTAGTTCAGGGACAGGTTCAGGGTGTGGGCTTTCGATGGTTTGTCCAGTCGCTGGCCAATTCATTACAAATTACGGGCTGGATCCGCAACATGGAAAACGGGATGGTGGAAATGGAGCTGCAGGGCGAAACCGCAGCTTTGCATCAACTGCTGAGCCGGATCCGCAAGGGCGACCGGTTTATCCAGGTCGAAAACCTCAGTTCCAAGCCGATCTCTGTTCAATTAAGGGAAAAGCGGTTTTCCGTTAAATATTAACGCGGTCTTCCGCAGGACAACATTGTCGTTTTTATTGTTTCCTGCCTTTCATTCTCCTTTAAATCATCGCGTCGCTGATTCACTTTGATAAGCTTCGCTTTCTGCTTTTTGATTTCTGGAATTCATCAGCGTCTGACGCTCTGACTAAATGAAAAAAGTCCGTAATTCGCGGACTTTTTTGCTTCATGGATTAATGTTACAGATTAGCCTGATGATTGTCGATCGCATACATCAAGCTTGTATAGTTCTCATATAAGAACCGGTACAGCTCGAAGTTCTGTTCCGACAAAGCTACCGCGTTGTTGGTCGCGACGCTGTACTGCTCGGAAATTGCGCCCCAGGTGTTCCGCCCGATAATGCCGTCGGCCGTCAGGCCCACACGGGTCTGGAAAGCGCGCACTGCCGCTTCCGTCGCCGCGCCGAAGATCCCGTCGACGACCAGCTGATTGGAATTGCCCCAGCCCTGGTTGATGACGTTCAGCGCCATCTGCATGATGCTGACATTCTCGCCGCGGCTGCCTAAGCGCAGCGACGTTCCCGGATAAGCCGGGATCTTCTGGGAAATCGGCGGAACGATCGACTGGGTTTCCCGATAGGCCCGCACCAGGATATCCCAGGTCTGCCGCCCTACGATCCCATCGGTCGTCAGACCGGCTAGCTTCTGGAAGGCCACAACCGCATTGCGGGTCGAAGCGCCGAAGCTGCTGTCGATCTTCACCGTCGGCACACGCGAGGTAAACAACGCGATTTTCTGCAGGTAAAACTGGATTTCCTGCACATAGACGTTGCGGTCGCCCTGACGCAGCGCGCGGCCCGGATAGACGCCCGGCAGCCGGTCCTCGACGCCTTCGGAGCTGAGCTCGGCCAGCTTTTTCACCGCGACGTAAATATAGGAAATCTTATACCAGGTTCCTTTGCCGACAATGCCGTCCGCGGTTAAGGAAAACTGCCGCTGGAACGCCTTGACCGCGTTCTCCGTACCTTCTCCGAAAATACCGTCGATTGGATAGGTTGGCGGAATATTCGGATAGTTCACGGCAATCCGGTTCAGCTGATTCTGGATGATCGCCACGCTGTCGCTGCGCACGCCGCGCTGCAGATTCAATCCCGGGAAGGAACCGCTGACCCCCTCGATTCGATTGGTATCGATCAGTTCAATATCATTTCCATAATAATACTGCAGAATCTCAAAAGCGTTGAGACCCTTGTTTGCCTGATCGACAGTCCCCCATTGCTTTAAGCCTTTGCACCATACCTGCCGGCCGTCGCAATATTCCGCGTAATACGGATTCACCGTGTTCACCTTGCGGATATATTCGTTGAAAATATCGTCGACGACCTTGCTGATGCTGGTGAAAATATCCCGGCCGTACACGAAATACTGATCGAACGCCGTGCTGTTGGTGATATCGAACGAATAACCGCGGCTGCGGTACCATTCAGTATAAACACGATTCAAGCACAGCGAAATCTGACAGTAAATATTCGCGCGCAGACTTTGTTCAGGCCAGGTCGGATAAATTTCGCTGGACGCTACATTCTTAATGTAGTCCTTGAAGGTCACCGTCACATTTTGGGCGCTGGCAGTCGGCCGGCCCAGATGCACGGTCACATATTTGGGAATAATCGGATAATCCAGAATGTACGGCGCGATCGATTCCTCAGCGTCGCCCGCGCCGACGCTCTCGTTAAAACCGCAGCAGCCGCCGCGCGAACAGCCGCAGGAACGAGCCATGGAGCGGGTCAGGGCATGTTCGGGAATTTCGATGAATTCCTCAAACTGCGGCGCCAGTTCCTCGTCGGCATTGAGCAGGTCCACCTGCAGCAGCGCTTCCTCCTGCGCGAAAATCTGAACATTGCGGAATGTCCGGTCCGCAAATCCGGCTTTGGACACCGTTACATGCACCTGCGCGTACGGCTTTGTCTGATTGTCGGGATTCAAGCTCAGCTCCCGGTCGGGCGCTTCGATTCGGATTACCGGACTCTTGCCGTTCGCTCCGCTGCTCAACCGCAGATTCACCGTCTGATCGTCGTTGGTCACGATGATCGCCGCGCCTTCGATCGGCAGCGCTTGCTGAGCCACGGTTACTTCTACGATTAAAGTACCATATTGCATCGCTGTCACCTCCACTGCTACGATATGCGGCGGCGGCTTTTTCAGCTGGGCAGGCCGTCGGAATTCTGTCGATTTCTGAAGAATTTTGATGTAAGCGGTACCGGAAAAACTTTTTTTCAATGTAACCGTTTACTTGTGAAAAAGTTGTCATAAGCCTATTGCAACGTCCATTTCGACATGCTATAATCACACCCGTAAAGACAAGTGAAACAATTCACAACAAGGAGGATATTCTGATGGAAGAAACACTTAGCCCGGCTCAGGCGGAAGTCAATCAATTAGTTGAAAACGGCTTGCAGGCCCTGGATGACTTTTTAAAGCTGGATCAGGACCAGGTCGACTACATCGTCGCCAAATGTTCGGTCGCAGCCCTGGATAAACACGGCGAATTAGCCAAACTGGCGATTGAGGAAACCAAGCGCGGCGTCTTTGAAGACAAGGCCACCAAGAATCTGTTCGCCTGCGAATATGTTGTCAACCACATGCGGCACCTGAAATCGGTCGGTGTCATTAAGGAGGATGAGGTTCAGGGATTAACCTATGTCGCCGAACCGGTCGGCGTCGTCGCCGGCGTCACTCCGGTCACCAATCCGACATCCACCGCGATTTTCAAGAGTTTAATCTGCCTGAAGACGAGAAACCCGATCATCTTCGGTTTCCATCCGAATGCTCAGCAGTGCTCCGTCGCGGCCGCCAAGGTCGTCTATGAAGCGGCGGTCAAAGCGGGCGCCCCGAAAAACTGCATTCAGTGGATCGAACATCCAAGCATGGAAGCAACCTCGGCGCTGATGAATCATCCGGGTGTCGCAACGATCCTGGCTACCGGCGGCAACGCGATGGTTAAGGCGGCGTACAGCTGCGGCAAGCCGGCCCTGGGCGTCGGTGCGGGCAACGTTCCGGCCTACATTGAAACGACCGCCGATATCAAACAGGCGGTCAACGACATCGCATTGTCCAAGGCGTTCGACAACGGCATGATCTGCGCATCGGAACAGGCCGTCATCGTCGATAAGGAAATCTACGACGACGTCAAGGATCAGTTCAAGAATTACAATGTCCACTACGCAAATAAGAAAGAAAAGGAAATGCTGGAACAGTACATGTTCGGCGTCAAGGCTTTCACCAAAAACGTCGGCGCGGCCAAGCTGAATCCGGATATCGTTGGTAAGTCCGCGGCCTGGATCGCCGAGCGGGCCGGCTTCACCGTCAATCCGCGCACCAGCATCATCATCGTGGAATGTAAGGAAGTCGGACCGAACGAACCGCTGACCCGCGAGAAATTATCGCCGGTTCTGGCCATGCTGAAAGCAGAATCGGTTGACGATGGGTTTGATAAAGCGGAAGCGATGGTCATGTTCAACGGCATCGGCCACAGCGCCGCCATCCACACCGCCAACGCCGATTTAGCGAAGCGCTTCGGCGAGAGGATCAAAGCCTGCCGGATCATCTGGAATTCACCAAGCACCTTCGGCGGCATCGGCAACGTCTACAACTCCTTTATCCCGTCCCTGACCCTGGGCTGCGGCTCCTACGGCCACAACTCCGTCTCGGATAACGTCAGCGCCGTCAACCTGCTGAACATCAAGAAGATCGGAAAGAGGAGAAACAATATGCAGTGGTTTAAAGTGCCGTCTAAAATCTATTTTGAACGAGATTCCATCGAATATCTCCACAGCATGCGGGACGTGGAGCGGGTCTTCATCGTTACCGACCGCTCGATGGTCGATCTGGGCTATGTCACCCGTGTTACCGATCAGCTGGAACAGCGCCGCAACAAGGTTCAGGTTCAGCTGTTCTGCGACGTCGAACCGGATCCGTCCATCCAGACTGTCAAAAAGGGCCTGAGCCTGATGCAGGCGTTCCGGCCGGATACGATCATCGCAATCGGCGGCGGTTCTTCAATGGACGCGGCGAAGGGCATGTGGTTATTCTACGAACAGCCGGACGTCAACTTCGACGATCTGAAGCAGAAGTTCATGGACATCCGCAAGCGTGCGTTCCGCTATCCGGAACTGGGCAAAAAGTCCAAGCTGGTCTGCATTCCGACGACTTCCGGCACCGGTTCAGAAGTAACGCCGTTCGCCGTCATCACCGATAAAGAGGAAAACAAGAAATACCCGCTGACCGATTACTCCCTGACGCCGACCGTCGCGATCGTCGACCCAGCCCTGACGATGAGTCTGCCGGCTTCGATTACTGCCGACACCGGCATGGACGTGCTGACGCATGCGACGGAAGCTTATGTTTCCACGCTGGCCTCTGATTTCACCGATGGTCTGGCGCTGCAGGCGATCAAGATGGTCTTCGAATATCTGCCGCGGGCGGTTGCCAACGGCAAGAACGACCCGGAAGCGCGCGAAAAGATGCATAACGCCGCAACCTTGGCGGGCATGGCCTTCGCCAACGCATTCTTAGGCATGAATCATTCTCTGGCGCACAAGATCGGCGCTGAATTCCACGTGCCGCACGGCCGCGCCAACGCGATCTTACTGCCATACGTCATCCGCTATAACGGAACCAAGCCGGAAAAGCCGGGCGTCTGGCCGAAATACAACTATTACAAAGCGGATGAGAAATACGCGGAACTGGCCCGCTTGATCGGTCTGAAATTCAACACCGTCGAAGAAGGCGTTGTCGCTTACGCGAAAGCCTGCGCGGATCTGGGCGCGGACTGCGGCATCAAGATGAGCTTTAAGGAACAGGGTCTGGACGCAAAGGCCTGGGACGCCGCCAAGGAAAAGATCGCTTACCTGGCTTATGAAGATCAGTGCTCTCCGGCGAACCCGCGCGTACCGATGGTCAACGATATGATCGAGATCCTGCGCGCTTCCTACGAAGGCGACACCAGCTACTACGCGAAATAAACAGAACAACTTTCCCTTCCCATTCAAATCATTTCTGTCCGGACTGATGCTCCTCAGTCCCGACGTTCGCCTTTCCTGAATCCCGGTTCAGCGCCGCTTCGCTGGATCGGGATTTTTTACGTCCCTGACGCAGACGCTGCTTTCAATGAGAAAGTCGGTTGGCAAAATAGATCAGATTGAAATCTGAATTTCTTGACAGCTTGATTCTATGAGGAGAACCTAAAAAAACCGCAGGCATGATTTAACGCGCGCGGTTTCCTGTTTCTTCGTTTCCTTACAATCTTTTCAAGCTTGCGGCCTGGCCCTGATTCTCAATCTCCCGGATCACGTCCCTTAACTGCTCCAACGGCACTGCCGGACTGTATAAGTACCCCTGATAATGGGTACAGCCCAAGGCCTTCAACAGATCGCGAACCTCCGCGGTTTCCACATATTCCGCGATCACCGTAAAATTCATCGACTGGGCCAGATACAGAATCGACTGAATGATCTGCCGGCCGCTCTCGTTCTCCCGGGCATTTTTTACCAGGCTGCCGTCCAGCTTGACCAGCTCAAACTGACTGCTTTGAAGATATTTCAGCGACGTGCTGCCCATGGAGAAATCATCGACGGCCAGCGAATACCCCAAATCTTTGAATTCCTTCAGCCGCTGGCGCATCGCATCATCCAAAAGCAGCGTGTTCTGTTCCGTGACCTCGATGCAGTACCGGCCTTTCGGCACCGGATGATGCCGGAGGAAATCCGCGAAGACTTCCGACTTTAACGTATCCACCGTGACATTCATGGAGATCACTGCGTCAATTCCGCTGAAATCCGCCTGCAGCACCTGCGTAAACACCGCCAGCTCCAGCGCCTGCAGCTGATCGGTTTCCTTCGCCAGGTCGATGATCAGCGGCGGAGGCACCTTGCCATAGCGCGGATGGGTGTACCGCAGCAGCGCTTCGACGCCGAAGCAATGATTGTCCGCGTCAAACTGCGGCTGATAGCCCATCTCGATATGATTCTGCTGCAGATCATTTTTGATTTCCGCCGCCAGCAGCTTCGCAAAGTTGCCGACCATGCCGTGCGCGCCGATCAGATTCGTCGGTTTGCCTTGTTCCATCTGTTCATTCTGCATAGCGATCAGCTCGCTCATCTGCCGCTGTGACTGCCGGATCAGAATTTTATCATAAAGCAGCACAAACGGCGCGTAAATTCCCACGCCGATTGCGATATTCACAATTTGAAGCACCACTCCGGCCCATGAACCGGTCGCCATATAGCCGCTGATCAAAGCCGGCGTCGTCCATTCCACGCCCTGCACGCACAGCGGCACCCAGCCCAGCCCCATCGCCAGCGACGAGGTGAACAGACAGACCAGCGGCGTCAGTAAGAACGGCGCCACAAACACTGGATTAAACATTACCGGCAGACCGAAGATCATCAGCTCATTAATATTGAACAACATCGGAATGACCGCCGTTTTCGCCAGCGTCCGGTTAACGCGCTGGCGGCTGAACAACATCAGCGCGATCAGCAGACAAATCAGCGTCCCACAGCCGCCGATAAAGACAAAGTTATCGAGAAAAGTCTTGGTAAAGATCTCGGTCGGCGCCTGTCCCGCCGCCACGGCTGCGACGTTGATCTGCATGCCTTCCTGAAACAAAGTCCGCGATACGTTTTCAAGAACGTTGATTCCATGAATGCCGAGCAGCCACAGCACCGACGACAGAAACACAAACAAGGCTGAGCTGATGAATCCCCGCCCCATGTGCCGGAACAGCGTGTTGGACAACAGCACGAACACGTCCTGAAAGCTTTCGGTATGGAAGATCAGACGGATGCCCTCGTTGAACACTGCCGCTGACAGCAGCACCGCCAGCATCGGCAGGATGGCCGTGAACGCCTGATTGAAATTATAATCCGCCCCCGGCGCAAAGAAATGTTCGGCCGGCATCTTCCGCCGCAGCCAACAATACGTGAAACTCGTGAAAAACGCCGCGCACACCGCGGTGAACGTCCCAACCGCTCCCGCAGATTCCAGCTTCAGACCGCCGTTAAGAATGATAAACACCATGATCGCCGCCGGCGGTACAATCCAATCCCCGGGCAGCGGTTTTTCTTCGGTCTGCAGCGCACCCCAGGCCAGACATCCCGTCAACAATACCGACATGATGCCGAAGGTACATTGATAAAGCAGTTCCGCCAGCTCCTCAATAAAAATCAGCGCGGGAAAATAGCCCGCGAACGTCCGGATCAGCAGAGAAAAAGATCCGATCATTAAAATCGGAATCGCGATGGTCAATCCCGCCCTGACGGAGCGGATCAGCCGGTAAGATTCCATTTTCGCCAAACCGACGCTGAGCTTCTCTATCCGCATGCTTTTCTCCCTGATTTTCTTCTATTATACCGCATTTCGCGCGGAACGTCCGGGTTTATTTGTCCGAATTACAAACTATGTGCGCGGATTTGCGGGCGCCTGTCCCCAGCGATCGTCGATAAACTGCCGGATCAGACTGAACGCATCCTGCCGGCAGCCCTCATTTTCCAGCAGCTCATGACCGCAGGCCTCGAAGCAGACGAGCTGTTTGCGTTCACTCTGAATCTGATGATAAGCGTATTGCGAAGACGACAGCGGCACGAATTCATCCTGCAGCCCCTGCAGAATCAGCGTCGGACACGTCACTTTTTTTACCGCCGGCTTCAGCTTTTTCACCAACTCGAAAAACTGCGGGAAATATTCATATTCCAATAACCGCTCGTCCATATACGCCTTAAACTGCGATTCACTGTGCTTCAAAATCGCAGCGTATTTCGGAATCAGACGGCTGACCGTTTCCAGATTCATGTACTCAAACGCCGGCGCGACCAGCACCAGCTTATTCACCGCCAAAAAGGAAGCCAGAAACGCCGCGATCACCCCGCCCATTGAAAAGCCCAGCAGCGTCACCTCATATCCTTTTTCAAGATACGCCGTGACCTCCTGATTGGCGCGGGCAACCCACACCAGCCATTCCTTTTCGTTTTTATCCTCGTCATACAAATCAAAGCAGCGGTATTCCAGCCCGGAATCCGCCTCGCACATCGTTTTCAGATAATGAAAATCTTCCTGCTTGCGCCGGCCGAAGCCATGAATCGCGATCAGCACGCGTTTTTTGCGGCGGGAAGCGAACAGCCCATGGCGGATCATCCGCATCTCCGATAGCGGTACAGGCAGATCCCTGCCGCTACCGCGACGTTCAGCGATTCAAAGCTGGACATTTCGATCAATGCCCGCTGATCGCAGATGTCCAGCGTCGCCGGCCGGATTCCCTGACCTTCATTGCCCAGCACGACCGCGATGTTTTCACTGACCGGCAGCTCGCTCAGCGGCTGCGCCCCGTGTAAGGCCGTTCCGATCACCGTTACGCCCGCTTCCTTCAATTCATTCAGCGCCGGAATCAACTCCGTCCGGGAAATCGCGATGTGAAACAGCGCCCCCTGAGTAGAACGCACGCACTTTTCATTGTAGACGTCGGCGCAGTCCGGCGAAAGCAAGACCTGATCAAAGCCGAAAGCCACTGCCGTGCGGATGATCGTCCCGACGTTGCCGGGATCCTGCACTCCGTCCAGCACAACCGTCCGCAAGCCGGCCGGCGCTGTTGTCTTCTGCGTACAAACCGCGATCAGCCAGGCGCCCGACACATTCGCGCTGAGCTTGCGCATGACGCTCTCGCCGCACACGATCGCTTCCTTCTCCCTTTCAAACGGATTCGTCCGGCCCGCTTCAATCAACAGCTGTTCCACTGCGCCGGCTTTTAACGCTTCGCCGATCAGGTGTTCGCCCTCGACCAGAAACTTTCCGGTTTGATCGCGATATTTTTTCTGCTGGAGCTTCGCCCAGTTTTTAACTTTCTCATTCATCGGGGAATTGATTTCCATAAATCGTCCTCCTGTCATTTCTACTCTTATGATAATCAATCGGCGCGGAAAAAACCAGAATCTTTTCAGATTCCGGTTTCGTTTTTATTTCCTGGACGCCGAACGGTCAGCCGGCGGATACGCGCAGTTATAGGTTTTCCCCGGTTCCAGCTGGATTCCGCGGGCCTCGAACAGTTCGCTGACGGTCACCAGCTGATAGCCCTTTTCACTCAGCCATTCGATCACCCGGACGCTGGCCTGGGCTGTCGGTTCATACATATCGTGCATCAGGATGATATCGCCGTCCTGAACCTCGCGCATGACCTCATCCACGGATTTATCCGCGTTCTGATGCGCCCAGTCGCGTGTGTCGATCGACCACAGGATCAGAGGGTACGGCGAGGTTTTCTTCAACGTATCGTTATAGGCCCCATACGTCGGACGGACTAACAGTTCCTGCCCCTCCAGCGAACCGGCTTCGGCGATCGCCTCCCACGTCGCGTTGAACTGATCAAGAATGCCCTGGCTGCTTTGTTTGGTCAGATCGACATGACCGAACGTATGGTTGCCAACCTCGCTGCCTTCCTCAAGCATGCGCGCAACGATATCCTTATGGTTGGCGACCCGGCTGCCCAGGACGAAGAACGTCGCCGCGCCGTTGTGTTCTTTCAGCGCATCCAGAATCACCGGCGTTACCTGGCGGTTCGGCCCGTCGTCATAGGTCATCGCGACCATCGGCCGGGTTGGATCGATGATCCGCCCATGCGCCTGTAAGCCCAATAAATTGCGGGTGTCCTCATCGACGTAGCCGATCACTTTGTTCAGCGGAATCACCGCGATCAATTCCTCGCTCTGCGCGGCCAGCGTCTGCGGCGGCAGGACGACGCGCAGCTCGTCTTCGCCTAAATACAATTCTGCTTTATCGTTGATCAGCACATTTTCATCCACTTCATAATCAGAACCGGCGGTCTCCGGAGCCAGCGTCGTCAGAAAGCTGCGCATTAAAAACGCGAGGTGCTTCATGCCTTCCTCCGAGAACAGATCGCTGAACCGGATCAGCCGGTCCTGCTGCAGATCGAAAGTCCAGGCCCGGACCTCTTTCATATTGATCGCGCCGGTGCGTTCAAAGCTGATCTGCACCGAACCATACCGTTCATTCAGTTCGTAGGATTCATAATCGGCATACAAGGTACATAAACCTTCGACGCCTTGATTTTCCTGCTCAAATTTTTCAATTGCCTCCTTCACCGCCGCTTCGATATTCGCGTCGATCTCCGCGCTGCCCAGATGCGGATAGTACACGGCGATCGCCCGCCGGCCCGTCACCTTGATCTTCTGCTTCATCTTTCCGATGCGGTGATTCTCTTCGATGGTCTGACGCATCGGTTCCGGCAGACGCCGCCGTTGATGTTCACGGCTCCACGACTGTCCGATCAGCACGCAGATTGCAGCTAAAATGAATAAGTAAATCCCTAACCGCCATTTTGTTTTTGTTTTCACGCTTCTCACCTTCGTTATCACTGTATGCCCCGGCAGGATAAAAAAGACGCTGACCGTGACTTTCCTGGTTTCGCTTCATTAACTAGTTCGCTCTTGAAAATTGTTTTCCACACGTAAAAACATCAGGATGCTGAATTCAGTTCCTGATGTCTTTCCATATTCGCTGAAGCCCGGCAAAGCTGTCCTGTCCTTGGACCGGGATCCGTTTTGTATTCCGGATAGCCTGCGCGGTTCCCTGCGCTGCGTCAGATATCAGTCCCGGCAGCGAATCGGGAACTGGACTTCCGTCAGCCAGTTTTCTTCAGAATCCTGATTCCAGATACCATCGATATAGCTCTCCCGCGGTTCACCGATAATTTCCGCCTGATTGTCCTCGATCCACTGCATCAAAGCGGCGTAGACCTCGCTGAAGCCTTCATATCCGCCCTTGAACAAGGCGCAGGCGGCTTTCACGGCCGGCTCCTTGCGGAATGTAACGTCGTCGAAGTCAGGCTTCAAGGTTTCGACAGCCTGGCAGATCTCGGCGTGGATATTCTTTTCGCGGTATTCGCCATCCAGTTCTTTCACGAAACAATATTCCGGCTGCGTGCATTTCAGATCCGGATACTGGCGGGCGACCTTGGCCCCGGTGACGGGGATTTCGCTCAGCAGATCGCCATATTCAGGCAAATTGACCTTCCGGGCCATGACGATGCATTCTGGTAATTCTTTGACGATGACATTGATTTTCATAATACCCTCCTTTGCGCCTGTCGTTAAGACGCGCTCGATGCGGCGAAGCTGACGCTGCATGGAATCGAGATCGGCGCCGATTTGTTCACAGCGCTGCTTCAGGGCGTCAGTTTCACTGAGCTCCTCACGCAGAATTCTGCCGATCGTATCCACACTGAGTCCCAGCTGCCGCCATTGTTGAATCTGAACCAACGCGATCAGCTGATCCGTGGAATACCAGCGGTATCCGTTCTCCGTGTCGATCTGCTTCGGCCGCAGCAGACCGATCGCGTCGTAGTACCGCAGGGTTTTGACCGTCGTCTTGCCCATCTTTGAAAAATCTCCAATTTTCAGCATCTTGTTTCCTCCTCCGCAAACCAAGCATAGGCCCTCCCTTAACGGGAGAGTCAAGCGTTTCCGCAGCGAATTTTTATTATTTTCCATCTTATCATGAAATTCCACATTTTTTACGCTTTTTGATGATCATTCCGGTTGACAGGATGAACTGTAACTATTATGATTACAGTATCAAAAGAACATTTCGTTCTTTCGGAGGATTCTATGTCATCATTCTTTTCCCGCTTTACGAATAAAATCGCGAAGAACCAGCCAGTCAAACTGACCCCCGCTCAGGCTCAGCAGAAAATGACGAACGAACCGGTCACGATCATCGACGTGCGCCGGCCTGACGAATTTGCCGAGGGTCATATTCCCGGAGCGATCAATCTGCCCAACGAAACGATCAGTCATTCCGCACTGGCCGCGCTTCCCGATGAGAATGCCGTCCTGTTGGTGTATTGCCGGTCAGGCCACCGCAGCGCGCAGGCCGCGGCGAAATTAGTCCAGCTCGGCTACAAACAGGTGTATGATTTCGGCGGGCTGCTTCAATGGCCTTATGAAATCACAAAGGAGGATCAGGCATGACAAGCGAGCTGACCGTCGCGATTCATGCCGCGGTGTATCTGGCGCATAAAAACGCACCGCAGTCCAGCGACGAACTGGCGGTCAACATCTGCACTCATCCCGTCCGCGTCCGCAAGATTATGGCTGCCTTATGCCGGGCCGGGATCGCGGTATCGCAGGAAGGCAGCGAGGGCGGCTATCGTTTGTGCCGCTCCCCGCAGGCCATCACGCTGCGTCAGATTGCCGAAGCGCTGAACGTTGCGCTTGTGGAAAGCAAATGGCAAAGCGGCGATCCGGAAATGAGCTGTCTGGTCGCCTCCGGCATGGCCCGGGAAATGGATAAAATCTACCGCTCGTTAAACGAACAATGTCTGGAAAGTCTGGACCGGCTGACGCTGTGGGATCTGCTTCAGGATCTGTTTATCTCGCAGCCGGAAAACATCATCATGAAAAAAAAGGAGGAACTCATTCATGAAAACCTACGATAATCTGATCATCGGCTTCGGCAAAGGCGGAAAAACGCTGGCTGCCAGCCTGGCGAAAGCCGGCCAGCGCACAGCGTTAATTGAAAAATCACCGCTGATGTATGGCGGAACGTGCATCAACGTCGCCTGTCTGCCGACAAAGTCTTTGGAAAACAGCGCCCGTCAGTCTGCGATTCAGGGCGGCGATGACGCGGCCCGGCAGCAGCACTTCCGCCAGGCGATCGAGGAAAAACGCCGCCTGACCGCGATGCTGCGGAAAAAGAATTATGATAAGCTCGCGGCGGCCGGCGTCGAGATTATTGACGGCGAAGCTTCGTTTGCGGACGATCATCATGTCCGCGTGCAGATGAAAGAAGGCGAGGAACTCCTGGAAGCCCGGCGGATTTTCATCAACACCGGCGCGAAGCCGTTTGTTCCGGACATTCCCGGATTAAGCCAAAGTCAGCGGGTCTATCTCAGCGAAAGCCTGATGGAGCTTCAGACGATGCCGCAGCGGCTTGTCATCCTGGGCGGCGGTTATATCGGCTTGGAATTCGCTTCGATGTTTGCCAATTTCGGATCCCAGGTCACAATCCTGCAGCCCAATCAGCGTTTCCTGCCGCGCGAGGATCTTGAGATCGCGGACGCCGTGGAAGCGAGTCTGGCCCGCCGGGGCGTGCAATTAATGCGCAATACAGCCTTGGTTGAAGTTCGGGATGAAGCGGCGGAAACCATCCTGAGCTTAAAGCAGAACGAGGCGGAGGCCGAACTGCGCTGCGATGCTTTACTCATCGCGACCGGCCGGCGGCCGCAGTTGGACAACCTGCATCCGGAAGCGGCGGGAATCGCATTAACTTCCCGCGGGGCAATTGCCGTCGACGAACAGCTGAAAACCTCCGTCGATCATATCTGGGCAATGGGCGACGTCACCGGCGGTCTGCAATTCACCTATATCTCACTGGATGATTCCCGAATTGTCCGCGACGCTTTGAATTCCGGGCCGCGCACAACCGCCAACCGCGGCGCGGTTCCCTACAGCGTCTTCATCGATCCGCCGTTCTCCCGCGTGGGTTTGAGTGAAGAAGAAGCCCGCCAGGCCGGCTACGCCGTCAAGATCGCCAAGATCCCAGCCGCTGCCATCCCGAAGGCGCAGGTTCTGCGGAAGACCGACGGCTTGTTAAAAGCAGTGATCGACGCAAAGACCGATCAAATTCTCGGCGCGCACTTCTTCTGCGAAGAATCGCATGAAATGATCAATCTGATCAAGCTGGCAATGGACGCCAAGCTGCCGTATACCGTCCTGCGCGATAGTATTTATACCCACCCGACGATGAGCGAAGGCCTGAACGACCTGTTCGCCGCCGTCCAGTCCGCTTAAATTTTCCCCTTCCTTTCCTTATTTACAATAAAAACGCCGAACGATGCGGCGTTTTTAATTGATATGAGCTGTTTTATCAGCTTCGTTTCCTTCCTTTATCCCTTCAGGCCGCTAAACCGAGCCAAAGGGATTCTTTTTTAATCAGAACGGTTTCGCCAGACCTGTTATTTCCCGCTGATTTTCGCCAACAGTTCTTTCGCCGCGATTTCCAGCGCGTTGCCGCCTTTTTCCGGCAAGCCCAGACCGGTGTAAATCTCGCCCAGGAAAATATGTTGATCCAGCAGCGCCGCAAACATCTGATCGATGATTTTCAGACATTCGGACTGTTTCTGCATCGGACCGAACGGATTGGCGAAGAAGGTGGTGGACAACCCTTTTTCCTGGGTTGTGCCCAAAGCGAACCGTTTCCCTTCAATAAACGTCTGAACCGCTTCTTCCTTACTGTCAAAAGCACGCAGGCCGCGCCGGTCGGTATAATTGTTGGCGTAGAGGAACAAATCGACCTTCTGATCGGTAATGATCGTATCATACGGCGAAGCGGGGATGACGACGCGTGCATTGGCGCTCTCCGGGTTAAAGAAGATCGACCGGTCCATATCGCGGTAAGCGCTGCCTTTATCCAGATCGTCCAGCCGGACAAACGCGCCGATTTCTGTACCCTGGGCGCGGATCTGCCCCTGTTCATCCAGATGCAGCGAGCCCATGTCGTCGAAGATGATCTCCCGGCTGACGATCACATCCTCGCTTAAATTGGTCAGCGCTTCAATCGTTTCCGATTTGCCTGCGCCGGAGTCGCCGATCATGATCACGCCTTTCTTCGTTCCATCCTGCAGCGTCAGATTGATCATCGCGCCGTGCAGCGGCAGCCAGCCTTTTTCTATCATCGCCAGGTTGTGCAGCGTCAGGATCATCTTCTTTAAATAACCAAAGTATTCGATGACATCGGCATAGGATACCTTGCCGACCCACATCGCGTTTGCCTGGTCATGATAGAAAACCGTATCGTTCTGACCATCCGGATTGCCGAACAACAAAAGCAGATCCGGTTTGGCTCCGATGCAGTCCTCATCCGACGCCAGTTCGAACAAATTCGCCAGCGCCACCGCCCCGGCGGTAAAGTCGCGATGAAAATAAGTGTAGCACAACAGCGACCCGACTTTTAACGGAAAGCACATCCATTCCTCGTCGCCCTTGACCCACTCGGCCATCGGGTTCGCGTCCACCTCGGTAAACATCCCCAAGCGCTTGTTGCTGCGAGGATGGATGATCAGCGGCGTGCGCAACATGATCGTATGCACAAACGGAATGTCGCCCAGCTCGCGATACCCCTCCGGCGCCGGCCATGGGTAATCGCGCAGCAGCAGGCTGGCGTTGGTTCCGGCCTGAAGCTGACGGTACACGCGGTTCTTCGACCCCTGGGTCTTCTGCTGGACCGTGCGGTAAAAATCAAGGATCATCTGATGGAACTTCGCGTCGGCTTCCATGAAATTCGCCAGCTGCAGCCCTTCTTCATTGCGCGTATAAATTATGGAATAGCGCTGCATATTCCGCCAGAAATGATAACAATCCTCAATCACCGCCAACATCTTCTGACGTTCTTTAAAATACGGATGGGCGATTTCTTCCACCTCCAGCACCTGCATGACCTTTAACAGGCGGATCAGATCTTTTTTGACTTCTTCGATCGGAAGCCCGCGGCGCAGCCACGCAAACAGCTGGGGATTGGTATGGGAACAAGAATTTAAATATAAATCCAGAAACATCGAAAAACTTTCGCTCGACAACAGTTCCTCCGCTGTCGTGTAGTACGCTTTGGTGTAGTTGATCAACGCCATATTGCGTTTGAGATAAATCGCTTCTTTCATACCGGACCTCCTTCAACACCAGTCCATTATAGCACTTTCGATCAAAAATGAAAGATTTTTCTTCCACATTTTCATTTCTTTCATTATCTTTGTTATGTTTTCTTATGGTTTGTTTTTGTGTTTGCATAGCGGACGGACTGATTGTTCGTTATGATCTAAGCGGCAGGTCCGGCTTTGTCTAAGGAATAAGCTGCTTAACGCAAGCTTATTACAACGTGTTCCGGGCGCGTAACCGCTCCGCTTTAGTCTATGCTTCGAATCGACGGACGGCACGTTTTTTAAGAAAACGCAAAAAAAGTCGGGCTCCAAAACAACCCGGCTTGTTCCTGTCTATTTTGTCCATTCCTTTTCCACCTGTGTCGGAATCAGCGGCGCTGTCGCACGACCTCAAAGCTGATCGCCGCCACAGCGCTTGTGCCGTTTAACGCGCTGCGCACCGGACGGGCATAAGGAATCACGATGTTCTGATCACTCTGTTCCAGTACGTCGCGGCTCAGTCCCCGCAGTTCCCCGCCGATCGCTAAGACAATCGGCTGGTTGAAATCGGCGTCAAAATAATCGATCGCGTCGCTGCGCTGCGCACAGTACAAGACACATCCCGCCTGACGGCATTGCCGGACGGCCGCGCCGAGATCTTCGCACAGACACCAGGCAAGCTGTTCGCTGGCCCCGGCGCTGGATTTCACAATCGTCGGCTGGGCGGTCTGCCAATCCCGGCTGCCCATCAGCACGCCCGTACACCCGGCAGCGTACAAAGTGCGGAACGCGTAACCAAGGTTAAACGGATCCTCAATTCCCTCTAAGACCGCGATAAACGGCTGCGGAGCGTCCAGACATTCCTGCACGGATTGATAATTCCGATCCCCGGCCAGTGCTAAAATCCCGCCATGGGTACGCCCGGCGGCCTGTTGATCGATCTTCTCGCGCGGCCACCGTTCCACAGGGATTTGACGCTGGGCAGCCTGGCGCAGAATAAACGCCGTATCCTTATCTTTCTTCTTCTGATCAACGACCAGCTTGATCACCGGCCGGCGGCCTGACATCATCACCGCTTTTACGCTCAGCGCACCTTCAAACCAATTCATCTTCCTTGCTCCTTCCGGCGGATTAAATCGTAGGGATGCAAAACAGCCGGCGTGTTGATCCAGCAGCGCTGCATCGGCTTGTTGGCAACCTCGACGGCAGTTCCTTCCTCATCCGTCATCGTTTCTAAAACAAAAGTGGTATTTTCCAGATGCGGTCCGAAGGCTTCCAGCGCTTCGCCGAGCGCAAAGTGATTGCGCACCTCGATCAGCGCCTGTTGGCGGAGGGGATCGTAATCCAGCACCTGGGCCAGAAAGTCATGCGTTACCCGCGAAGGTGCATTATCGTACAAATGATCCTGCGGACCGGGGATGCCTGCCAAAAAGCCCAGACAGGCCGGCCGGTTTTCAGCCCGCATCAGTTCGCGCCGGGCTTCCAGGATTGCCGGCTGCGCATCTTCTTCCGGATGCTCCAGCAGCCAGTCGATCAGCTGCCGGTAAGCCCGGACGACGACCGCGATGTAATACGCCGACTTCATCCGCCCCTCAATCTTCAAGCTGGCCACGCCTGCGTCGATCATATCCCGGACATAATCGGCGGCCATCAGATCTTTCGACCCCATCGAGAACAACACGTTGTCATCGCTCAGTTCTTGAGTTCCTTGATAAAGATGATAGCGCCAGCGGCAGGACTGGGCACAGCCGCCGCGGTTGGCATCGCGCAGCGTCATCGCGTTGCTTAAGGTGCAGCGGCCGGAATAATTGACGCACATGCCGCCATGGATAAATGTTTCGATCGGCACTTCACTGTGCCCGCAGATCTGCCGGATCTGATCCATCGTGCATTCGCGGGCCAGCACAACCCGGTCTGCGCCCAGCCGCTGGTAAAACCGAACAGCTTGGGAATTGGTGCTGGACATCTGCGTGCTGAGATGAACCTCCAGCTTCGGCGCAACCGTTTTCACCCGCCGGACAATCGTCGGCGAAGCGGCGATCACGGCATGCACGCCGATGCTTTCCAGCTGCCGCAGATAATCGTCCAGACCGTCAAAGTCGTCTTCGTGCGGAATGATATTGACCGTCACATGGACGTGTGCCCCATATTCACGGGCAAACCGCACGCCCTCGGCGATATCGTCCAGTTCAAAATTACTGGCGCGCGAACGCAGCGAAAACCGCTTGCCGCCCAGATACACGGCATCCGCACCGTAGCGGACCGCGGTTTTTAAACGCGCCAGATCGCCGGCGGGCGCTAACAATTCAATCGTTTTTTTCATGCCGCGTCCTCCTTGGTTAAATTGGTCTTCTGTTCATAATAGCCGGAGCCGTAATTCAGATCGGGCCAGCGCTGTTCCAGCTGTTTTTTCAACTCCGCCGGCTCCGCACCTTCCAGCACCGCCTCATAAGCTTTCCGGGCGTCGATCAATTCGTCGTCGCAGGAAAACAGACTGTCAAAGGCAAAGTGACGGATCCCGCTGGCCGCCAGCTGTGAAATCTGATCCAGGGAACAGAGCGTACTTTCCATGTACACCGCCGCCCCTTCCGCTTCTTCCAGAACCGGCATTTTCCCGGTTCGGGTCGCTTCGATTAAATAGAGGTCGCGGCGGTGACGCAGATCATCGGCGGACTTGCCGATGACCTGTAAATAATTCGATACCAGCGGCCGGCGCGAATAGGCCATCACCTGCCGGCCATGAATCTGCAGCTCCAGCCGGGACCCGTCTGTTTTGCGCGCGATTTCCAAGATTTCCTCCAGCGTGATCTCCGCCGCCAGCACGACGCGGCCGACGCCCAGATCGAGCATCATCTGAAGATCCCGGGAATTGGTCATCAGAGTATCCGGAGCGTAGATCAAGCGGTCTTGGAATCCCAGCTTCTCCGCGGCCAGAAAAACCGCCGGATCCATATACACAATGCCCTCGGGATTCCAGATCTGAATTTGTTGAAGCCAGGCTTCCATCTCGGGAAGCTCCTCCTCCATCCACAGGCGGTTGAAAACAATCTCCCGCCGAAGTCCAGCTTGTTGGCAGCGATTGAGGATATCCTCGGCTTCCGCTTTGGAAAAGAGCCGGGCGGAGCGGACGGAACAACCCTCGATACCGATCCGGATCGTTGTGATCCCGCTTTTTTGCATATTTTCCAGCGACGATGCCTGCTGCAGCGCCGCAATCCAATTGATTTGTTTCATGTTGATGTACCGTTCCTTTCTGTAACCAGGACAGCTTGCGCTTTAATTATACGGGCAGGGTCTGAAAAGTCAATCATTCCGCCGGTTTATACGGATTTTCATGACGATTTAACGATTGACGGCCGGCGTCCTTTTTGTTAGAATATTCAAGATTGATAAGGGAGTAGTCACCGCAGAAAATCTGCGTTGCTAAGTCAACATCATGACGAAATTTCTTCGTCTGGCTTAGAGGTAATTGACAAGACTTGTCTGACGCTTAAAGTAAAGCGTAAGGCAGGTCTTCTTTTTTTATCGAAACTTATGAAATGAAAGAGGAGATAGACTATGAGTATTGAAGTCGCAGTCATCTTATTCATCGCCGGGGTCATTCTGGTCGTCAAGGGCGGCGATTTGTTTGTCGACGCCGCCAGCTGGATCGCGAAAGCTTCCGGCATTCCTTCCTTTATTGTCGGCGCGACGATTGTCAGTCTGGCCACCACCCTGCCGGAGATGATCGTTTCCGTACTGGCGGCGCTGCAGGGGAAAACGGAAATGGCGATCGGGAACGCCGTCGGTTCCGTAACCGCCAACACCGGCTTGATTCTGGCCGTCGCGATGATTTTCATGCCGATCGCAATCCAGCGGAAGGATTACGTCAAACATTGCGGGCTGTTGATCGCTGCCGCAGCGGTGCTGCTGGGATTCAGCTTATCGGGGGCCTTGAGTTTAGCCGGCAGTCTGATTCTGATCGTGATCTTCCTGATCTCCATGGCGGAAAATGTCCGCAATGCGATGAAGCAGCAGGAAGACGGCGAGCGGATCCAGACAACCCGCAAAGAAACCGGACGGCGGATCGTGATGTTTTTATTCGGAGCGTTAGGCATTGTTGCGGGATCGCAGCTGCTGGTCAACAGCGGCAGTGCGCTGGCGGCTTTCTTCGGCGTACCCGAGCGGATCGTAGCGGTCACGATGATCGCGATCGGAACTTCGCTGCCAGAGCTGGTCACCACGATCACCGCGATTGTCAAAAAGGAATCGAGCTTGTCCATCGGCAATCTGATCGGCGCCAATATCCTTGATCTGACCTTGATCCTGCCGATTTGTTCCTTTGTTTCCGGTCAGGCCCTGCCGGTTTCCGCGCAGAGTCTGACGCTGGATATGCCGGCTTGTCTGTTGATCACCCTGCTGGCGCTGCTGCCGTTGCTTTTCAAAGAGAAGGGATCGAAAATACAGGGCCTCAGCTTAATTTTAGGTTACTCGCTGTATCTGTTCTTCGTTTTATAAATTTCATTTGACATCCGGGTACTTTCGGGGTATATTCTTCACAAACAGAGTAGGTTCCTGCGCGTTAAGTGCTTTCTGAACGGGGAGTTGTCAGAAGGACGAAAAGGTTTCTTGCGGTGCAGGTTCCGCATCCCGCTGACCCGAAAATCGAAGGCACGACCTTCTCTTTTACCTGTCAGAGGGAAAAGAGGAGGTTTTTTTATGGCTCAGTTTTCCAAAGCTCTCTTTTCTCATCCGTTTTCCCGCGCTTACTGGAAAGAAGCGTCCGCGGAAACGCGGCGTGTCCGGATTCTCGCGATTGCCGCCCTGTGCATGGCTTTAAAAATGGCCATCGCTTCGTTCCGGATTCCAGTGGCCGACAATCTCTATGTTTATTTTACCTACCTGATCACCGCTGTGCAATGTGCTGTTTGCGGTCCGGTCGTCGGCGTCCTTTGCGGCGGAATCGGCGATCTCATCGAATTCGCAATTCATCCTAACGGACCGTTTTTCCCAGGCTACACCTTATCGAGCATGGCGGGCGCTTTGATTTTTGCTTTATTTCTTTACCGGACAAAAATCACAGTGCTGAAGCTGGCGCTCAGCCGCTTTCTGATCAATTTGTTCGTCAATGTCGGACTGGGCTCCTTATGGAGCTACATGTTATATTCCAAGGGTTATCTGTATTATTTTGCTAAGAGTCTAGTGAAGAACACAATCATGCTTCCGATTGAGATTGTATTGTTAGTGTTGTTCTTCCGGATGTTAATTCCCTATCTGGAAGGGAAAAACTGGATCGCGCCGCAGGGAGAAAAGAAATTACCCTGGTGGTAAACAAAATTCATTATCTGTGTAATCTATGTTGTTACAATAAACAAGTTGCTAGAAAAAAACTAAACACTGGCTGGCCAAAGTTAAAGTCGACTTTGCCTGCCAGTGTTTTACATTGGAATACTGATTTCACTTTAAATCAGGATCAATTGCTGGAAGTTATACCTGCTTGATCTCGTAAGATACCAGAACATCGAAAAGCAGATCAGCTGCAAACCCTCTCATCAAAGCTGTCTGTGCTGTACCTTGATATCGGACAACCAGAATGACGAATCATCTTCATTACAATCTGCTCCTCCGTGTAATCCGGATGTTCTTCTTTAATTTTCAGAATTGTTTGAATGCAAGCTACTTTTTCCTCTAACATGTCCGCTATTTCAGCGGCTTGCATTCCTCTTTTTACACTTTTCAATGTGACTTTAACGGTCTTCAGCATTGAACCTTGATCCTTCCCTTGTTTTAAAGCTCGTTCTCTGGCTTTCTTCACGGCTCGTTCCCGTTCCTCACGGATCT
>QFCE01001822.1_pt1 | contig 23442 bp, 24 predicted proteins | sample 5346091 | NCBI WGS metagenome assembly QFCE01 (sample SAMN09062252, study PRJNA434731) | Human gut metagenome, whole genome shotgun sequencing project. | isolation source: stool timepoint A chromium assembly | host: Homo sapiens | collected 2015 | reverse complement strand
GAGTTCGAGCCTCGTCGCCCGCCCCAAAGAGAAAGACACGCTGTAAAGCGTGTCTTTCTTTTTGGGTTTCGCTCCCGTTGGTCGCTCCACCCCTTGGTGATTCCAATGCTCGGCGGAAATGAATTCCGCCTGCGCCGAGATTTTGCCTGCGGCAAAACGCTCGTACGGCGCTCGGCTTATTTATAACAGCATGCCCTGCTGCTGCAGATGGGCAAAGAGCTTGTTCAGGGGCGGGAACAGAGTCAGGACGATGGCAAAATTAAAGCCGCAGTGGGCCAGATCAAAGGGAATCCCCGCTACCCACCAGGAAAAAGCCAGCGTCCAGCCGCCCATGAGGAAATAGGGCAGAGCACACAGAAAGCCGTAGCACAGCCCGAAAAAAGCGGCGGTGACCGCCCAGAACAGGGCCGGGCGCGGCCGCCGTCCCAGCAGCGTCACCACAGCCCACAAAATCGTCCAGACATAAAGGTACATGAACCACCACAGACCAAAGCCGTAAACCATGCCTTCCAGCAGGGCAAAGGCATAAATGATATACAGGGTGCGTTTGCGGAAATACAGCGTGTACAGGATAAACAGCAGCGTGACACATTCCCCGTTGGGAATGGCGGCCAGAGCCACCTGCAGGGCAAACACCAGCGCGGTGCACACCGCCAGGACGGCGATGGTTTTTGCGCCGCGGCCGGCTCTCTCAGGCGGCATAGGTCTCATAGACAATGGCGTATGTATCGCCGTCGGTCACCGGCTGCTGGGACAGGCCGTAGGATCCGTATTCCCCGTTGACGTAAATGGCCCAGTAGGCGTTTCCTGTGGTGAAATCGGCGGTCAGGCCGTTCACCGTGTAAAGGGTATAGCCGTATTCCGGGCTTTCTTCGCCGTCGATCTCCGCAACGGACTGCAGCGCTTCCAGAAGATACTCCGCGTCGGTGTTCAGCGCATAATCGCTCTGCGTTCCGGTATCGTCCACAATGGAAATGGTGATCTGCTTTTCGCCGCTTTGCGCCTTGGGGGAAAACTGGCGATACACGCCCCAGAATACGGCGATCAGCACCACCAGCACAATCAGGGCGGGCACAAGCTTTTTGGCATTGGTTTTCATAACATCCCGTTCCTTTCTGAAAAAGAAAAAGACCGCCCAGCTCCCAAACTGACGGTCATTTTCTGATCCAACTTTCGGACCAACCGCTTACTGGCGGTGCCCTTTTCGACATTTAATTATAGGCGGAGCAAAGCGTATTGTCAAGTCTCGGACGGCAGCGCCCGGGGCTTTTTGCGGTATGTTTTTCGCCGGGGAAAGTATGCCGTACCCTTTCGGCGCAGCGAAATTTGTTGCAGAGAGGGGAAAGCCATGGTAAAATAAAACGGGCACTGCCGGAACGGTAGGCGGTTGGTCACTTCCCGGAAGGGGGGTGATGCTTATGGTTACATATGAAGGGCTTTTTGCTTTTTGTCTTGTCATCATTGGCGTTATAGGTCTGGTTATCCAGATCTATAAAAGAAAATGACCGCCCCTGGCCAAGGATAGCGGTCGTTTTCTGATCGAAACTCTTTGGACCAACCGCTTACCGGCAGTGCCCTTTTCTATATTCATTATAGGCGGAGCAAAGCGTATTGTCAAGTCTCGGGCGGCAGCGCCCGGGGCTTTTTGTCATCTTCTATTGCAATGCTTGAAAGACCAAAACGGTGTTATATTTTGAAAAACATATCGTAATCCACATCAAATAATGTTTTCAAGGCACGCAAGTCACTTGCTTTAATATTCCGGCGACCCACTTCAATATTGGCAAGAGTGCTTCTGGACATGTTACTGCCCATAAGCTGCAGTTTTGCAACCACTTGTTCCTGCGTCAGTTTTTTCTCAATCCGAATGGCTTGAATATTTCGGCCAATTGGAATATCCTGCAATATCCACTGCATGTTATTATTCATCATCATTTGAATAGAAACTGTTTGAGCATAACTCTTCAAAGGTAATTTGGAATATATCCATCAATGCAATAATTTCGCGTTCGGATACATGACGATTTTGTCCTTCCAAGTCAGATAAACTGGATGCGGAGATGGGGATGTTGTGTAATTGCAATTGCGCAAGCAATTCGCCTTGCTTCATATGCCGTTTTTCCCGCAGGGCAATAATATTCTTTCCTATGCTGTTTTTGGTGCCATATTTTTTTCTGGGACGCATAGTAAGCCCTCTCTTTATTTTGATATTCAAATTATAAATAAAAAAGATGTTGAAATAATCGGAATATCCGATTATAATAAAAAATAAAGAACAGGGCCGAAGCCCTGCCTTATGTGTCATCTGTATTTTTACATAATTCTTCGAAAGAAACATTGAAGATTGTCATTAAAGCAAACACTTCTTTATCAGTTGCATAACGGTTTTGACCCTCCAATTCGGATAAGCCGCTTGCAGTGATATTAATGCCTTTAACTTGCAATTGAGCTAAAAGTTCATGTTGCTTGATCTCCGACTTTTCCGAAGCGCGGCAACATTTTTACCAATTAAGTTTTTATCGCCATATTTTTTGCGAATTTTCAAAATGTCTACCTCGCTTTTTATCGTATAAAGCGATTATATTGGTAGAGTATGTTTTTATAATTCGATTATCCAATTAAAGAAAATTTTGTGAGAAAAATGATTTGGGTCTATATAGACTCCAGAGGAAAGCTGCTATGAAAGACTCCGAATACGATTATTTTGACTGCCTTCGTTTTTACGATTTGGGCAAGTGTATGTTTCACTTTTTGGAAAAGCTCGACCTGGCTGCCATGGACGACGCTTTGAACAGCCGCGCCATCTGTGCCATGGAGCGCATTGGGCGGGTGCTGGATAACGACGCGCTGGACAACGAAACCTGTCTGGAAACCCTGCGGAAAGTGGCTCGCATCTATCAGGAGGAAATGGGCATGCCCCTGAACGGCAACCGCTTTCTGGATATGCCGACGCGGCGCTTTGTGCGCCGAATGCAGCGCGAAACCGGCGGCGACGAAGAAGACTGGGACGATCCAACCTGAAACAAGGGAGCACGGAAAATTTTCCGTGCTCCCTTTTGCGCTTTCCGGTCATCCTTTGATTTTGGTGCGTATGGCTTTGAGCCGTTTCATCACGTCGCTGCCGCCGCGGCCGAAGTAGTCGTGCAGGGCGCCGTATTCGCGGTAGAGCGTTTCGTATACTGCCGCGTGTTCGGGGATGGGGGCATAGAAGGCGTCCTTCTGCCGGCCCATGACGGCGGCGGCTTCGGTGATGGAATCATACCCGCCGGCCGCTTTCCCGGCCGCCACGGCGGCGAAACACGCCGCGCCCAATGCGCCGCCCTGCTTGCCGTCGGCGATGTGCACGGGCATATTCAGCACGTCGGCGTAGATCTGCATGGCCATGGTATTTTTCTGGCTGATGCCGCCGGTGGCCACAAATTTGGTTACCGGCACGCCGTGGCGCACAAAATTTTCCACAATCATCCGCGTGCCGTAGGCGGTGGCTTCGATCAGGGCGCGGTAGATTTCTTCGGGCCGGGTGGACAGGGTCATACCCACGATCAGGCCCGTCAGGTCGTAATCTGTCAGCACGCTGCGGTTGCCGTTCCACCAATCCAGGGCAATGAGGCCGCTTTCGCCGGGCTGCAGCGTTTCGGCCAGCTCGGTGAGGTAAACGTGCAAATTTTTGCCCTGCCGGTCGGCTTCCTCTTTATAAGCGGCGGGGCAGCAGCGGTCCACAAACCAGGCGAAATGGTCGCCCACGCAGGACTGGCCCGCCTCGTAGGCGTAATAGCCCGGATATACGCCGCCGTCCACCACGCCGCACATGCCGGGCACCATGCGTTCTTCCTTCGACAGCAGGATGTCGCAGGTGGAGGTGCCCATGATCGCCAGCAGCTGGCCTGGTCCGGTGATGCCGGCGGAAGGCATGGCCACGTGGGCGTCGATGATGGAGGCGGACACGGGGGTGCCGGGGCGCAGGCCGGTTCTGCGGGCCATTTCCTCCGTAACGCCGCCCACGGCGCTGCCCAGGGCCGCGGCGGGGAAGTTCAGTTTTTCAGAAACATAGTTGGACAGGCGGGGGTCCAGGGCTTTGAAGAAGTCCTCAGAGGGATAGCCTTCCGAAGCGCTCCAGGTGCCTTTATAGCCGGCGGCGCAGGTGTTCTTGCGCAAAACGCCGGTGAGCTGCCAGACGATCCAGTCGCCGCCCTCCACAATGTGGTCGGCGGCTTCATAGACTTCCGGGCTTTCGTCCAGAATCTGCCAGATCTTCGGAATTTCCCACTCGCTGGAAATTTTGCCGCCATAGCGCTGCAGGAACGGCTCGCCCCGCTGGGCGGCGATCTCCGTCACCCGGGCGGCGTATTTTTCCGCGGCGTGGTGCTTCCACAGCTTCACATAGGCGTTGGGTGTGGAGCGGAACTGGGGGAGGAAGCACAGCGGCGTGCCGTCGGCTTTCACGGGGAGCACGGTGCAGGCGGTGAAGTCCGTGCCCACGCCGATCACGTCTTCCGCCGCCACGCCGCTCTCGCGCAGCACGGCGGGGATCACGGTATCGAGCACGTCCAGATAATCCTGGGGGTCCTGCAGCGCCCAGTCCTGGCCCAGGGGCGTTCCGTCGCTCAGGGCGGCGTCCATGACGGCGTGGGGATAGTCCATGGTGCTTTCGGCCACAACCTCGCCGCTGTCGCAGCGCACCAGGACTGCCCGGCCGGACAGGGAGCCGTAATCAATGCCAATGGTATATTTACTCATAAAACAGGACTCCTTCCCATTTCTTTTGGTGGTTCTGACAGCATCATAACGGATTTGTGCTGCGAAATCAAGCGCGGGACACTCATTTGCACAAAGATTGTCCGCTGAATATGGATGAATGGCCGCATATGGGAGAATCTTTGCCGGGGATTAGTATAATGTTACAAAGGACAGAACATATTTTTCCCCGTTTTTAGCAAATTGCATGTTTTGAGGGGTGTTGTCTGTAGAAATTCGACAAAAAATGATGGCAAAATTTTGTTTTGTTGTGGAATTTTTCTTGACATTAAGGCATGAATATTTTACTATAAGGGTACGGTTGGAAGACCGAATAAAATCAGATGAAGAGAGGACCTGATTACCATGAAGAATCATAAGAGACTCCTTGCGCTGGGTGCAGCGGCAGTCATGACTGCTACCCTGTTTGCAGGCTGCGGCCCCAAGGAAAATGGCGGCAGCGCCAACGAGCCGAACAGCGGCGCTGAGGGGACCGATTACAAGATCGCGGTCGTTCCCAAGATGACCAACATCGGCTGGTTCCAGCGCATGGAAGACGGCGTGGAGGCCTACAATGCCGATAACGGCACCAACTACGTCTACCGCGGCAGCGCCGAGGGCGCCGACCAGGCCGGCGTGGTGGAGCAGCTGCTGGCAGAGGATTGGGACGCCATCTGCGTGGTTCCCTTCGACTCCGAGTCCCTGGCTCCCGTGCTGGAGAAGGCCAGAGATCAGGGCATCGTGGTCATCACCCACGAGGCTTCCTCCATGGATCCCAAGTATTTCGACTATGACGTCGAGGCGTTCGTGAACGCAGATTACGGCACGCACTTTGCCGAGGAGCTGGCTGAGCTGGCCGGCGGCGAAGGCAAGTACATCCAGTTCGTGGGCGACCTGAACTCTGTTTCCCACAACGAATGGTGCGATGCAGCGGACGAGTATTTCGCAGCCAACACCAACATGACCAACGCCGGCCGTTTTGAGACGGGCGACGACACCACTTCTTCTTACAACCAGACCAAGGAACTGCTGCAGGCCAACCCCGACATCGTGGCCATTCAGGGCAGCGCTTCCACTGACGTCGTGGGCGCTGCGCAGGCAGTGGAAGAACTGGGCCTGACCGGTAAGGTCGCTGTGGTCGGCACTTCCATGACCTCCATCGCACGGCAGTTCGTGGAGAGCGACACCATCGCCACCTTCTCCGTGTGGGATCCCGCTGAGGCTGGCAAGGCTATGATCGAGATGGCCATCGCCGTTCTGGACGCCAAGGCAGCCGGCACAGAGCTGGATACCTCCGCACTGTCCCTGAACGCTGCCGGTTACGACACCCTGACGCCCGATGCAGATGTTCCCACTGTTCTGTACGGCAACGCCCGCGTGGACGTGACGAAGGACAATTTGGACGATTACGATTTCTAAGAGTTCGCAATACCAACTGAACAATACTTAAGCGGATGCATCAGAAACCCCCATGCGGCGGCATACGCCCCGCATGGGGGTTTGCATAGACAGACTATATAGGAAAAACGGGGGGCCGGTACTATGGCTGATGAAGTCTTTTTGAAACTGGAAGGCATCAAAAAATCCTTCGGCGGCGTCCACGCTCTGAAGGGAGTCGACCTGGAGATCCGAAAAGGGGAAATTCACTGCCTGGCTGGTGAAAACGGCTGTGGAAAATCTACGCTGATCAAGGCGATCTCCGGCGTACACAATGCCGATGAAGGCTCTATCTGGATCGATGGAGAAAAAGTGGAAAAGATGAAGCCCATGGACGCGATCAACCGCGGCATCCAGGTGATTTACCAGGATTTTGCCGTGTTTCCGAACCTGACGGTGGCGGAGAACATCGCGCTCAATGGGGAACTGAAAAATAAAATAAAATTTGTGAATTGGAAACAAATACACGAAACGGCGCGGCTTGCCATGGAGCAGGTCGGTGCGCACATCGACCCGGATGTGAAGCTTGAGCGCCTGAGTGTGGCAAATAAACAGATGGTGGCGATCTGCCGCGCCATCATCAACGACGCAAAGCTGCTGATCCTGGACGAACCGACCACGGCGCTGACCGCCCGCGAGGTGGACAAACTGTGGGATATCGTACGCAAGCTGAAGGAAAAAGGCATCGCGGTAATGATCGTCAACCACAAGCTGGATGAGATCTACCGCATTGCCGACCGGCTGACGATCCTGCGCAACGGCGCGTATGTATCCAGCGGTCCCATCAGCGAATACGATCAGGCTCGCTTCACCCGTGATATGACCGGCCACGATGTGTCGGATGAAAAATACCATCCTGCAGAAAATGCGGAAGAAATCCTGCGCGTAGAGCATTTGACCCGTAAGGGGGCTTTTGAGGACGTGTCCTTTACCCTGAACCGGGGCGACGTGCTGGGCCTCACGGGCCTTCTGGGCAGCGGCCGCGGCGAGATCGGCCAGGCGCTGTTCGGTCTGACCCCGGCGGAAAGCGGCAGAATTGTGCTCAATGGCAAGGAGATCACAATAAAAAGCGTCAACGATGCCATGGCCAACGATATCGGCTATGTGCCGGAGGACCGCCTGACCCAGGGGCTGTTTATGGATCGCTCTATTCAGGACAATACGGTGGCCTCTTCTATCCGCAAGTATATGAAAGGCGGCAAGCTGGACGAGCAGGCAATGGAAACCGTTACGCGCCGCTGGATTGACGAGATCAATATTGTGGCGCCCTCGCCCAAGCCTGCGGTGCGGACGCTCTCCGGCGGCAACGCGCAGAAGGTGGTCATTGCCAAATGGCTCAACACCGACCCCAAGCTCTTTATTCTGGACGGCCCCACGGTGGGCGTTGATATTGGCGCAAAGGCGGAAATCCATGCCATTTTGCGCGACCTGGCCCAGAAGGGTATTGGCATTATCGTCATTTCCGACGACCTGCCGGAGCTGGTGCAGAACTGCAATAAGATCATCGTGATGCGCGACGGCAAGGTTGAGGCCGCTGTGGATAATTCCATCGACGAACTGTCGCTTTCGAATCTGCTGATCGGCGCCTCCGATGCCGCAAAAAGCGCTGCACAGACTACGGAACAGGAGGTCGAAGAGAAATGACCACGAAAAACCAGAAACTGAAAATGGCGCTGACCAGTACGCCCATGATTCTGATTTACGTCATGGTCGTCTTCTGTCTCATTGCCGCCATACGCGAACCGGCGTTCCTCAGTCCGGCCACTGCCATCAACCTGGCCCGTGCCGGTATTTTTACCATGTGTTTTGCCATTTGTGAGATGGTGGTCATCATCTCCGGCGGCATCGACGTATCCTTCCCCGCGGTGGGCTGCGTGGCCATGTATGTGCCGCTGTATATGAATTATCATGAAATGGGACCGGACAACCTGTTCTTCTTCTTCGGCTTGGCCATGTTTATCGGCCTGGTGTTCGGGATCCTGAACGGTATTCTGGTCTCTTATCTGAAGCTGCCGCCTCTGATTGCCACGCTGGCCACCAGTTCTGTGGCTTCCGGCGGCCTGGTGATGTTGCTGGGCACCTGCGAGTTTACAACGCTGCCCAGCTCCCTTCAGAGCCTGTATGAGATCAATATGATTACGTACACTGCGCCTTCCACCGGCTTTACTTACCCGCTGACGGTGCTGTTCCTGGTGCCGGTGATTTTGTGTGTGGTCATGGCGTTGGTGATGAAATTCACTATGCTGGGCCGCGGACTGTATGCCATCGGCGGCGATGCCAACGCCGCCCGTATCGCGGGTTTCAATGTGCGCCGCCTGCAGTTCTTCGCTTATATTTTCTGCGGCGTGGTAGCCGGCGCCACCGCTATGATCTATACGACTCTGATGCACTCCTCCACCACCTCCGCGCTGATGGGCGATGAAATGATCATTATCGCTGCCTGCGTCGTGGGCGGCTGCCGCCTGACCGGCGGCCATGGCAGTGTGGGCGGCACGGTACTTGGCGTGCTGTTGATCACTCTGGTGCAGAACAACCTGAACATGCTGGGCATTCCCACCTGCTGGCAGACCTTTGCCGTGGGCCTGGTGCTGCTGCTGGGCGCGATCATGACGTCGATTCAGGCCAAGCGTCAGGCCAGCCTGGGCAAGATTTAAGGAGGTGCGCTGCAAATGAGTGCGAATGAGAGTAAGCTGGCGGCTTCAAAAAGCCCGCTCCGAATGAAAAAAGACAACCATATTCTGACGATTATTGCGCTGATGCTCCTGGTGTGCATCATCATGCTGATCCTGAAGCCCGGTTCCTATTTCACCGTGCTGAATGTGCGCTCCATGATTTTCCAGTTCCCGGAATACGGCGTGCTGGCCTTGGGCATGATGGCCTGTATGATTGCCGGCGGCATTGATTTGTCCCTGGTGGGTATTATGAACCTGAGCGGCGTTCTCGCGGCGCTGATTGTGAAAAACATGGTCCTCATAGAAGGCGGTGAGGTGGCCAACCCCGCCATGGTCGTTCCCGCGATTGTTCTTGCCTGTGTGGTGGCGGTTGTGGTGGGCGCTGCCTGCGGCGCGTTCAACGGTTTCATCATCGGCTATTTCGGCCTGCCGGCCATGCTGGTTACTCTGTGCGGCCTGCAGCTTTATACCGGCCTGGCCTACGGCATCACCGGCGGACCTGCCATCAACGGTATGTGCGATGCCTTCAAAAATATTGCCAACGGTACCGTGGCGGGCATACCTTATGTGCTGTTTATTTTCATTGCCGTGGTGGCGGTTGTGGTGTTCATTATGAAATGCACCGTTTTCGGCCACGAGATTTATTTCCTTGGCTCCAATGCCCAGGCAGCCATGTATTCGGGCATCAACACGCTGAAAGTCACGATTATGACTTATATGTTCTCCGGTATCCTGGGCGGTATTTCGGGTATCCTGATTACTTCCCACCTCAACAGTGCTAAATCCTCCAACGGCTCCACCTATACGCTGCTGTCGCTGCTGATCGTTGTGCTGGGCGGCGTCCATCCAGACGGCGGCAAGGGCCGCGTGGCGGGTGTGGTACTGGCGGTGCTGCTACTGCAGATGATTGCCAATGCCTTTGGCCTGATGCACATGTCCGACAATGCCAAAACCTTTGCCAATGGCTGTCTGCTGATCGCTGCGTTGGTGCTCAGCGTGGTGCTGGAAAAGCGCGAGGCCCAAAAGGCCGCGGCTGCTTCCTGAGAACGGGTGCGCGGCACGGAGCCGCGCTTGCAGAAAGGAACGGTTTTATATGAAAATGATTCAAGTGCAGAAGCTGACGCAGGAGGCCTTTGCCCCCTTCGGCGAGGTGCTGACCACCGAAGGCCGCGAGGCCGGGGGCAACCCCGCCAGCCATTTGTGGTATCCCCAGGCGGTGGTGATCGATGGGCCGACGTCCATCAATCTGATGCGGGTGCTGCCCCATGACTTTATCCTCAAGGATTTTGAAGCTCACGACCACACTACGGAAAACCTGATCGCCATGGACGGCGACCTGATTGTGGGCATGGCCCCGGCGGGGGCGCTGGAAGCGGATAACGTGAAGGCTTTTTACATCCCCTGCGGCCTGGGCATTTCCCTCAAACCCTCTGTGTGGCACGCGGTACCTTTCGCCGTGGGAAAAGAGGTCATGAGCGTGTGCATTTTCCGCAACAATACCAGCCATGACGACATCTATTTTGATTCCCTGCAGGAAGAATTGGGTTTAATGCTGTAAAAGCGATCAAGGAGGAACATTTTTATGAAAAAAATTATCAACGCGCCGGAAAACTATGTGGACGAGATGCTCAAAGGTATCTATGATGCCCACGGCGATCAGGTAAAATATGTGAACGGCGACCTGCGCTGCTACTGCACTGCCAAGAAGAAGGACGGCAAGGTGGCCATTATCACCGGCGGTGGCACGGGCCATTTGCCTCTGTTCCTGGGTTATGTGGGCGAGGGCCTGCTCGATGGCTGCGGCGTCGGCGGCGTGTTTCAGTCCCCTTCGGCAGAGCAGATCTACAATGTCTCCAAGGAAGTGGAAGCCGGGGCCGGTATTCTGTATCTCTACGGCAATTACACCGGTGATATCATGAACTTTGATATGGCCGCTGAGATGTGTGAGATGGACGACATTGAAACCCGCTCCATTGTAGGCGCCGACGATGTGAATTCCAATGCCAATCCCGATACCCGCCGCGGTGTGGCCGGCATTTTCTTCATGTATAAATGTGCCGGGGCCAAGGCGGCCCAGGGCGGCACCCTGGATGAAGTGCTTGCCGCTGCCCAGAAGGCCAAGGACAACACCCGCACTGTGGGCTTTGCGCTGACGCCCTGCATCATCCCGGAGGTAGGACATCCCAACTTTACGCTGGGCGAAAATGAAATGGCCATGGGCATGGGCATCCATGGTGAGCCGGGTGTATGGAACGGCCCCATTAAGACGGCGGACGAGCTGGCGAGCGAATCTCTGGATACGCTGCTGGGCGATATGCCTGTAGCGGAGGGTGAAGAGGTTTCCCTGCTGATCAACGGCCTGGGTGCCACCTCTGTGGAAGAACTGTATATCCTGTGCAACTCCGTGCGCAAGATCCTGGACGAGAAGGGCATCAAGGTATACCGCACCTTTGTGGGCGAATATGCCACCTCTATGGAAATGGCCGGCGCGTCTATCACGATCTGCAAGATGGCCGATGAGGAAATGAAAGCGCAGATCGACCTGCCTGTGAAGACGCCGTTTTACACTCAGGCATAAGGAGGCGCAGCAGCAATGGATAAGATTCTTTTTGAGCAGCTTCCGGAACTGTTTGAAAGCGTTGCGGCAGTGTTTGCAGACAAGCGCGACGAGCTGTGCGACATGGACGCCAAGATGGGTGACGGCGATTTGGGCCTGACCATGGACAAAGGATACGGCGCCCTGCCGGATTTGATCCGCGAGAATGCAGAACCTGGTGATATCGGCAAGACTCTGATGAAGGCCGGCATGAAAATGTCCTCCGTGGTTCCCTCCACCATGGGCACACTGATGTCCAGCGGCGTGATGGAGGGCGGTAAAGGGCTCAAGGGTGTGAGTGAGATCGGCCCAGTGGAACTGGCGACTTATCTGACCGGTTTTGCCGCAGGTATCCAGAAGCGCGGCAAATGTGCGCTGGGCGATCGGACCATTCTGGATGCAGTGGATGCTGCTGCTAAAAAAGCGGTGGAAGCGGCAGCGGCGGAGAACGCTGATCTGAACGCGGTGATCCATGCAGCGGTGGAAGGTGCCACTGAGGGTGTGGAAGCCACCAAAAATATGACGCCCAAGTTTGGTAAAGCCGCGGTTTTTGCCGCCAAGGCCATCGGAACCCCCGATCAGGGAGCTGTGGCGGGACGGTACATGATCGTTGGGCTGCAGAATTATATCTGCAAATAAGCGGCCCAGCTGAAATTCCTTTTGTCGGTACTTTCGAGCCGCCGAGTTATTCGGAAGTCCGAAGTTCCCTATATAGTCTGAAGCCCACGGTTTCCCCGAACCGTGGGCTTCGCCTTTTGTGCAGTTATATCTGTGCGGAAGAACAGAAAAAAACGCAAAGCCGCGTTCCAGCAATTCCAGAACACGGCTCGCGATGATGTGCGTCTTTATTCGTCTGCGGCAATATAGGCCACGCCGTAGGCATGGGGACCAATGTGGGCGCCGATAGTGGGGCCGATTTCCAGATAGTGATCCGGAGCAATGGAGAAACCGCACGCTGCCAGCCGTCCGGCCAGTGCGCTGCAGTTGTGCGCATCGAAGCTGTACAGGCCAAAAACAGGATGAGACGGGTCCGGCCGCCGTTTTTCCGTCAGCGCTGTGATTTCCGACATGCAGCGGGATTTTCCGATGCATTTTTTCTGCACGGCTACGCGGCCCTCTCTGGTGAGGGTAATAATGGGCTTTACCTTGGCCAGAGAACCCACCCCTGCAGCGGTGCGGGACAGGCGGCCGCCTTTGCAGAGGTATTCCAACGTGTCCACACTGGCCCAGATCGTGATACGGCGGCGCAGTTCCGTCAATTCAGCGGCGATTTCTGCTGCTGAGGCGCCCCTATCGCGCAGTGCAGCAGCGTGCAGCAAGAGAAACCGTTCGCCTACCGTGGCGCTCAGACTGTCCACCAGGTGGATGTGAGTGGCATCCTCTGGGTCCATCATCTCCCGGGCGATGCAGGCGCCTTGAAAAGTGCCGGACAGGGCGGAGGAAAGAAGTACGGCTACCACATCGTCCCCCTTTGCCCGCGCAGCGGAGAAACAGGATTCAAAATCCGCGGGAGAGGGCTGTGAGGTGGTGGGAAAAACAGCGCTGCTCTGCAGCAGACGGTAAAATGTGGGGCGATCCAGCGTCCTGCCGTCGAGATAGGCGTCGGCGCCGAAGTGTACGCCCAGAGGGATCACTGTGATCTGCAGCGCTTGCAGCTCCTGCGCCGTCAGATCAGCTGCGGAATCAGTCAAAAGTTGAATCATAATGTTTCCTTTCCGAGAACACCGCTTTTTATAGTATTTCGATCTTTTTCAGAGACTGGGTGATCTCCTCGACGATATCTGCCGCGTGCAGGGCTTTCTCTTCGCCAAGATCCTCCACCAGGTGGTGCAGGATCGCTGAAATGCCGCTGTGTTCCTTTGCATAAGCGGCCTGCCCGGCTTCGGTCAGGTGCAGAAGTACCTGCCGCTTGTCCTTTTCCGAGCGTATGCGCTGAATATAACCTTTGCGCTCCATTTCCGAAAGGACTTTGTTCATCTGGCTCTTGAGCAGCTTTGTCCGCTGGCATAAATCAGTAGCGGTCAGAGGCTGCGCGGCATCCTGGCGGGAGAGCAGGTTGCATACGAAGGCTTCGTTAAAAGTCATGCCTGTGACGATGCGTTCGTTCCACAGCGTAGAAGACAGGGTCAGCCATGCGCTGAGCAGCCGTTCGCCTGCATCGTTTTTCGTCTTCATTGAATCACCTCTTTGTCAATATGTCACTACTGGCGTCCTCGTTCACTTAGTGAACTATAAGCGATGGAAAGGAATTTGTCAAGACGGTGTGCGTCCTTTGTCGGTATGCCTCTTTTCTTCCGGCGGAAAACGCGCTATAATACTTCCATAAGGATACGTGCCCTGGGGAAAGGAGAGAACATTTTTGCAGAAATTTCATCCGATCATAGCCTGGATGGTATTAATCTTGCTTATTATACACTTGGCTATGGGCTGTGTCACCCTCTTAACGCCTGTTTTTTTGGTGCAGGGGCAGTTTTCCTATGTTTTTATGGGCTTTGTGTGTCTTCATGGGATACTGGCGCTATGGAAAGTGGTACGCGGAGGAATGTGGCGGGACATGCTGCGCTATCCAAACGCAAATGGGCGCTACTGGCTGCGGGTGCTCAGCGGCGCGGCGATTTTGCTTTTGACCCTGCAGCACACGCAGCTGTTCACAATCCATACGCCGTTTGGCGTGCTGCTGCGCCCCTTTGGTGTGCCGAGTCTTTTGTGGCAGCTGACGCTGAGCGCGGCGCTGGCTGTGCATGTTCTGTTTAATCTCAGGCCGTTGCTGCTGGATTCCGGTATGGACCCCGACGCCCGGATGCAGCGTTGGGTGCGGACAGTGTGTGTCCTGGCGCTGCTGGCAGCGGCGGTGGGTGCAGTGTGTTATGCAGTGGGGGTGAAACTGTGAAGGCGGTTTGGATCATTGGCGCGGGTGTGGCCGGATTGAGTGCTGCGCTAACATTAGCGCGGCACGGGCAGGAGAGCGTGCTGGTGTCCTCTGCGCCTTCGGTGCGCGCCCAGTCCGTCATGGCGGAAGGAGGCATCAATGCGGCGCTGGATACCAAAGGGCAAGGCGACAGCATGGAAGAGCATTTCCGGGATACCATGGAAGCCGGGTGTGACCTTGCCGATCCCAATGCGGTGCGGGCGCTAACGGAAGGGGCAGCAGAAGTGGTGCGCACCTTGGCCCGGCTGGGCGTGGCGTTCAACCGCACGGAAGGCGGCGCGCTGGATCTGCGGTATTTCGGCGGGCAGAAAAAGAAGCGCACGGCGTTTGCCCAATCCAGCACCGGCCGGCAGGTGATGGCAGCACTGATTCAGGAGGCCCGCCGCTGGGAGGATCGGGGACTGATCCGGCGCAAAGACCATCACGAGGTGGTAAAATACCTCACAAGAGGTCAAAATGAGTGTACGGGCTGTATTATTTTAGATAAATATACGAAAAGTTGTGAAATTTTGTCGGGAACCGGCCTGTTGGCCAGCGGTGGATTGAACGGTCTGTTCGGCCGCACTACCGGCGCTGTGCAGAACACCGGAGCGGCAGCCGCCGCGGCTTATTTGGCCGGGGCGGCCTGTGCGAATCTGGAAATGATCCAGTACCACCCCACTACTGCGGCGATATCCGGAAAGCGGGCGCTGCTTTCCGAAGCGGCCCGGGGCGAGGGCGGGAGGCTCTTTGTGCTGCGCGATGGAATTCGATGGTACTATATGGAAGAAAAATATCCGGAACTGAAAAATCTGATGCCCCGGGACGTTGTGTCCCGAGAGACGGAGGCGGTCTGCCGGGAATGCGGGCAGGACACTGCTTGGCTGGATTTGACGGGAGTGGACAAGGAGGTGCTGAGTGAAAGGCTTGGCGATCTGACAGAATTCTGCCGGGAGTTTTTGCACCGTGATCCCGGGCGGGAGCCGATTCCTGTTTACCCTGGCATTCATTATTTCATGGGCGGGCTGTATGTGGATGCGGCGCATCGCACTACGTTGCGGGGGCTGTATGCTGCCGGAGAATGTGCATGCCAGTATCATGGAGCCAACCGGTTGGGGGGCAATTCCCTGTTGGGGGCCATTTTCGGCGGATACACGGCAGCACAAACCATTCTGCGGGATATTCCGCTTCCGGAAATGTGTGCGGCGGAGGCAGAGAAAGCCGCAGAGGACTGGTGTGCGCTCTGCGGCGCCGTGGCAGCGCGGCGGGAAATCGTGTCCTGCGCGGCGGCAGAGGCGGAACTTAGCCGCATTCTGAACGGCTGTCTGGGCATCCGGCGGCAGGAAGTGTCCCTGCACGCCGGCGCGGCGGCGCTGGCAGAACTGACGGCGCGTGTGCGCGCGGGATGGGATCGGGAGGCCGGCGCAGCCCGGCAGTATGCGCTGGAAGCGCAGCTGTCCCTAGCCGCAGCCATGGTGGAAAGCGCCTTGGCGCGGAAAGAAAGCCGCGGCGCCCATTTCCGCACGGACTTTCCGCGACGTGACGACGCGCGCTATCAGAAAACCACGGTGGCCCGCTGGAAGGGCGGCAGTGCGGAGATCACTTTTGAACCCATCGCAAAGGAGGCGCAGCCATGCGCTATCATCTGAATATACGGCGGGGCGAGGGCAGCGGCGCAAGCCGGTGGCAGCGCTTTGCAAGCCCCTGTGCCGCGGAGGACTCTGTGGCGCGGGCGCTGGAAGAACTGGATCAGCGGGAGCTTTTGCAGGATGAAACCGGCGCGGAAGCGGAGCGCGTCGCTTGGGACTGCGCATGTCTGGAGAAGAAATGCGGCGCCTGCGCCATGGTTGTTTCCGGCCGTCCGGCGCTGGCCTGTGCTGTATCGCTGGGAGCGGCCGCCGATTCCTCCGGGGAGATCACGCTGGAACCGCTGCGTAAATTCCCGCGTATCCGTGATCTGCAGGTGGATCGCGGCGCGTGTTTTGCTGCGCTGCAGGAAATGGAGCTGTGGCTGGAAGAAGAGGCGGATCTGACCAACCGGGAGCGGCGGGAGCTGCATTACCGGGCGGCAGGCTGCCTGATGTGCGGATTGTGCCTTGAGGTATGCCCCCATTTTTCGGTGGGGGGGCCGTTTGTCGGGGCGATGGGTGCGGCGGCGGCTTTTCGGGTTTATGACCAGAGTGCGGAAGGCGGGCACCGGGCGCGCGTGGGGCGCGCCTATGGGCGGCGCTTTTTCAGCGGCTGCACCAAATCGCTGGCCTGTCAGACGATCTGCCCGGCAAAGGTGCCGGTGGAAAAGCTGCTGGTAAAAACCAACGCCGCTGCTGTGTGGCACAGAAAACAACAATGGGAAAAGGAGGAATGAACCATGCTGCGTTTTGGCCATGAAAATCTGTGCGTTTCCAATTTGGAGGCGTCTATCCGATTTTATGAGGAGATGTTCGGCCTTTCGCTGATCAAACGCCTGCAGGCAGGCGCGGGACCAATGGCCTGGCTGGGCGATGGGAGTACGCGGGACTTTTTTCTGGAACTGACGGAAGGGGCTGCGGCACCGGGGAGCAGCCATATCGCCTTTGTTACGGAGTGCCGGGAACTGTGGTATGCCAAACATAGCGCGGCGGGCCTGATTGATGAGGAGATTGCGGGCTTGGGCATCTATTTTCTGCACGATCCCGACGGCAATCGCATTGAGGTGATGCCCGCCGGGGCGTTGAACGTTCTGGCTGGGCAGTGAGGAACATGCTCAACAAAGCTTATGTGGAAATCACCAATCAGTGCAATCTGAGCTGCGCCTTCTGCCCAAAAACCCGGCGGCCGCCCCGGCGTATGAGCGCGGCGGAATTTGCCGCGGCGGCCGAGGCCCTGCAGGGCCATGTCCGCTTCCTCTATCTGCATCTGATGGGCGAACCGCTGTCGCATCCGGAATTGGGAGAGATCCTGAATATTGCAGGGCAGAAGGGGTTTCGTGTCTGTATCACCACCAACGGCACCCTGCTGGAGCAGCGCAGCGCTGTGCTGACAGCCCACGCCGCAGTGCTGCACAAGCTCAGCGTGTCTCTCCACGCTTTGGAGGGCAGCGGCGTAGGGCTTTCCATGGATGCGTATCTGAAATCGGTCTGGTCGGTATGCAGCCTCCTGCGCGGGCAGGGCGTCCACTGTGCGCTGCGCCTGTGGAACGAGGGCGGCGCGGCGGAGCGCAACGGGGAGATTCTGCGTTTTTTGGAGGAGAAAACCGGTGTGGATCCCGAAATGCTGCCGCGCACGCGCAGCCGCAGCCGGGTGCTGGGCAAGGACCTGTTTTTGGAGCAGGAGCAGGTGTTTGCCTGGCCGGACAAAAAAGCAGCCGAAACCGGGGCGCAGTTTTGTTTCGGGCTGCGGGACCAGCTGGGCGTGCTTTCTGACGGCACGGTGGTGCCCTGCTGCCTGGATCACGAGGGGGATGTGCCCCTGGGGAATCTCTTTGAAACGTCCCTGACCGAGATTTTGGCATCTCCCCGGGCACGGGCGCTGTACGACGGGTTTTCCCGTCGCGCCCCGGTGGAAGAACTGTGCCGCCGCTGCGGCTTCGCCACCCGGTTTAACCGGTAGCGCACTGCTGTTCTCTGGCGGAGGAACGCTGTAAAAGAAAATGCTGCGGGCATCTTTTTCCTGCGGCGGTAAAATAACAAAAGGACGAAATCTATGGATCAATTTCCGCAACAACTGTATCGCCTGAGCGAAGCGCTGCTGGCCTGGTATGATGCCGGCGCGCGGGTGCTGCCTTGGCGGGACGATCCCACAGCCTACCATGTGTGGCTTTCCGAGATTATGCTGCAGCAGACCCGCGTCAGCGCGGTGCTGCCGTATTACGAGCGCTTTCTGGCTGCGCTTCCGGATGTGGCGGCGCTGGCTGCGGTGGAGGAAGACCGTCTGCTGAAACTGTGGGAGGGACTGGGTTATTACAACCGGGCGCGCAACCTGCAGAAGGCTGCGCGTAAAATCATGGAAGAGTACGATGGCGTATTCCCGGGCGATTACGAAACCATTCGCTCTCTGCCGGGAATCGGGGAATACACTGCCGGCGCGGTGGCGTCGATTGCGTTCGGCCAGGCGGTGCCGGCAGTGGACGGCAATGTGCTGCGCGTGATTGCCCGCATTACCGGGGATGAAGGAGATGTGCTGGACAGTGCGGTGAAGCGGCGCTTCGGCGCATGGGTGCGGGATGTTTTGCCAGAGGACCGGCCCGGCGATTTTAATCAGGCATTGATGGAGTTGGGAGCTATGGTATGTCTGCCCAACGGCGCGCCGAAGTGTGCGCAATGCCCGGCCCGCCCGTTCTGCACAGCCTGCCGGGAGGGTACTTGGAATGTGCTTCCGGTAAAGCGAAAGAAAACGCCCCGCCGGATGGAAGAAAAAACGGTTTTTGTATTGCTGTCGTCCCAAGGTGTCGCCCTGCGGCAGCGCGCGGCCAAGGGGCTGCTGGCCGGACTGTGGGAATTTCCCAATGTGGACGGCAGGCTGGATGAGCCTGCCGCGGCGCAGCAGGTGCAGCGCTGGGGCCTTGTGCCTATGGAATGGCTGGAACAGCTGGAAGCGAAACACATTTTTTCCCATGTGGAATGGCACATGCGGGGCTATGTGCTGCGGGTGCGGGGACAGGACGCAGCACAGCTGCGCTGGACGGATCGAAATGGACTGGAAACCGAGCGGGCGGTGCCTGCGGCCTTTGCCAAATTCCGCGCGGCGGCGCAGAACGCGCTGCCCCGGCAGGAGGAAGAGACGTGAAGTTGTATCTTCTGCGCCATGGGCGCACGCTGTGGAACGAGGAAGGCAGGCTTCAGGGCCGCACGGATGTCCCATTAAGCGATGAAGGACGGTGCAGCGCCCTGGCTGCTGGCGCAGCGCTGGAGAGCGTGCCCTTTGATGCGGCCTTTTCCTCGCCTTTGCAGCGGGCCAGGGAAACGGCGGAACTGATCCTGCGGGGAAAGAATATCGCTGTGCAGACAGATGTGCGGCTTATGGAACTGGGATTCGGCGCGGCAGAGGGCATGCGGCTGTGCGATCTTGCGGAAGAGAAGCAGCCCACAAGGTCGCTGTTTTCTGACCCGGAACATTATGTGCCGCCAGCGGGGGGCGAGACTTATGAGGCGCTGGTGCGCCGCTGCCGCGCCTTTTTGGACGAGCGGATCGTGTCCGGCGGAGAGCATTGGACACATGTGCTGGTGGTAGCCCACGGCGCAGCGGTGCGGGGGTTTTTCAGTGCCATGTTTGGAGCGGAGAGCGGCCGCATTTACGGCAGCCGTGTGCAGAAAAACTGTGCAGTGAATGTTATCGACTGCACGGGGGGCTTATTTTTGGCTGAGCGTGTGGCAAAGGAGTTTTGCGAGGATGTGTAAAGAATCGGCTGTGCGGGCAGCTCTGACGGCGGCGCAGGAGCACTGTGCGCTGTGCCCCCGCCGATGCGGCGCGGCGCGCCGGGAAACAGCGGGGCTGTGCGGTATGGGGGCGGAGCTGAAGGTGGCACGAGCGGCGCTGCACTACTGGGAAGAGCCGTGTATCAGCGGATGCGACGGTTCCGGCACGGTGTTTTTCTCCGGCTGCACATTGAGGTGTGTGTTTTGCCAGAATCGGGAGATCAGCGCCGGAGGCTTCGGCCAGGCCATCTCTGTGGAACGGCTGAGGGAAGTGTTTCGGGAGCTGGAAGCCGCCGGAGCCAGCAATATCAATCTGGTCAGCCCTACGCAGTTTGCGCCCTGGATCGCTCTGGCTCTGGAAGAGGTGCCGGGGATTCCTGTGGTGTGGAACACCGGGGGCTATGAGCGGGTGGAGACGCTGCGTCTGCTGGAGGGGAAAGTGCAGATCTATTTGCCCGATCTCAAATACGTATCCGCGAAGTGGAGCCGTCGCTGCTCCGGCGCAGCGGATTATTTCACCTGGGCGGCGCCGGCGATTTTGGAAATGTTCCGCCAGAGCGGTCCGTATGTGGTGGATGAGCATGGGATGCTGTGCCGGGGCGTGGTGATCCGGCACCTGATGCTGCCGGGCGGCCTGGCGGAGACCAAGCGTGTCATTGACTGGGTGGCCGCGCATTTTGCACCGGGAGAAGTGCTCTTTTCCCTGATGAGCCAGTATACGCCGATCCCCGGCGTGCCGGAGGAGCTGAACCGCCGTGTGCGGCAGGCAGAGTACCGCGCGGCCTGCGCTTATATGGCCGACTGCGGCATTGACGAAGGGTTTACCCAGGAACGCCGGGCGGCTCAGGCGGAGTATACGCCGCCCTTTGATCTGACTGGAGTATAAAAAGCCATACCGGCGAAGACTGGCTTTTCGGAACAGAAAGAACGCCCCTCACGGATGTTTTGTCCGTGAGGGGCGTTTTGGCAAGCAGGTCAGTTGGAGACTGCTTCAAAAATCGTATCGAAATTGGTGAGAACCTGGGCAACTTCCGCACGAGAAGCGGTGCCTTCGGGATTGAGCTTGTTCTCATTGCCTTTGAGCAGGCCTGTGCCCACTGCCCAGGACATGGCATCGGCCGCCCAGCTGTGGATGCTGCCGCTGTCGGAGAAAACAGACACATCGCCCCGGACGGAGGTATCCAGTCCGGCATAAGCGGCATAGTTGTACAAAATCACAGCCATCTGCTCGCGGGTAATGCTGCTGTTGGGGTCGAAGCGGCTGTCTCCGGTGCCGGAAACGATCTTTTCGGATGCAGCCCATTCCACCGCATTGGTGAACCATTTCCCGCTGGGAACATCGGAGAAAGTGCCGCTGGAAGAAACCGCAGGGGAACCTTCCTTGTTGTAAAGGATCTGTACGATCATGGAGCGAATGGTGGTGGCGGAAGGTTCAAAGAGCGTGCCGCCGGTGCCGTTCATCAGTCCGTTTTCGTAAACGTGCTCCACGGCGCCGTAATACCAGGAGGAGAGCGCCACATCCGTAAAGGGCATGGACTGCACCGTGACGGGAATGGTGAGCGAAGCTGTGCCTGCAGTGACCACAATCGCGCCGGTACCGTCCTTGGTGGCGGTGAATACACCGTCGGCAGTGATGGTTCCGATGTCTCCGGTGACGGAGAACTGGAAACACTGGTTTTGGCTGATGAGTGTCATATGGTTGGCCGTGGCGGACATGGTCAGGGCGTAGCTGGTGCCGGCCTTGGTGGAAATAGAGGTGAGAACGCTGCCGTTGGCACGGGCCACAAGACGGTCCGGGTTGGCAACGGTTTCGATCTCCATGGAGGCGCTGCGCGTTCCGTCGCTCACTGTGACGGTGGAGGTGCCGCCGCCGGAAGGAGCGGTGAACAGCCCGCTTTCGGTAATGCTGCCGCTGCTGGCGCTCCAGGAGGCGCCGCTGTTGGTGGAGATGGGAATGTAGTTGGTATCTACAGCAGAATAGCTCAGCTGAGTTTTGGCTCCGGCCAGAAGCTGGGTACTCAAGGGAGCAATATAGTAGTGATCCAGCTCGCCGGAGGGAGCGGCGCTGGCTACCAGGAAAATTTGTGTGGATACGGCGCGTTCACTGCCTCCGGAAGGTTGGTTGATTCGGCTGGAAGAAGTGGCGCTGGGAAGGGTGGCGGTCAGCGTGGTGGAGCCGCCGCCGTCCAGGCATACGGCGGTGGTGCAGCCCAGCTGCAGCAGCCGCTGTGCCAGAAGCGATTCGGAGGCGCCGACACTGTAGCCGCTCTGGCGGCCGTCAATGGTGTAAAAAATAGCGGTGCCATCGTCTTTCAAGCCAATGGCGGTGCGGGGGGCTCCAGAGGAATCCAGGCCGCTGACCACCTGCCCGTTTTCAATCAGCTTTTTGTAGCCGCTGGTGATGTATTTGGCCTGCCGCCACTGGCCAGTGGCAGCTGCAGTGGTGATGGTGACGGTATCACCGGCCTTGAGATCGGTCAGGGTCTTGATATTTTCGGCGCTGGCCTTGTTATTGACCGACAAAACAATTTTGCCGGCAGGCACATCCGTGGCTCCGGTTTTGGCCGTCACGCTTTCCACCGTCATGGTCATGGTCTGACCAATGCGCAGATCGGCGTTTGCACTTCCGTCTGCGGGAACGAGCACCACGTCTACGCCGGCTTCCGTGCAGCCGGTGGTGCCTTTTGCGTTGAAGTCGTTGGTGTAAAGATAGATGCCGCTGGTGTCCCGGGCTTTGTTGACGGTGTAGATGGATTTAGTCACGGTTTCTTCCCGGGTGACGGTTTGTTCGGAGCCGCTGTCTGCGGCGGAATCGGAAAGAGAGCTGTCTCCGGTCGTTTCACCGCCGTTTTCCCCGCTGTTGTCGGAAGGAGCGGGTTCGGTTACAGTATGGGTGTAGCTCATCTTGATGGACAGTTTGGGGTCGCCCATGATAACTGTGCCGTCCTCCATAAAGCCCACGGCCCAGGTGTAGTTGTAGCCGGAACGGATCACGCCGTCGGTCACCAGCAGCCCCATGGGGATGCCGCTGCCGGTATAATAATAGTCGCCGTTGATGCCGGCTACCACGCGATATCCCTGTGCTTCCAGCGCTTTGGCGGCAGAGGATACGGTGCTGGTGGAGGTCACCTTGCTGCCGTACGTCACGATGGGCGTTACATCGGCGCTGGGTGTATAAGATATGTAGTTCTCGGTGCGCTTGTCGTTTGCAGTAGCGCCCCAATAAACGCCGTGGGAAAGCACAGTGCCCTTGTGGATGTCGCTGTCATATGCGTACAGGTCGCTGCCGATCACAGCGGCCAGCGGCGAGAGCACCAGCGATGCGGCAGTGCCCACTGCCAGCAGTGTGGAAAGGAGCGTGCGGGGAAAATACTTCATAACCGGATCAAACCTCCAAAATCCATAAAGTGGGTGACATAATATGGAGCTCAGTATACCATATCTACCCAGATAAGTAAAATGGTAAATTTTCGGAAATTTCTGGAAAAATTAAAAAGCAGCCTTCTCTCTGCACGGGCGGAGAGAAAGCTGCTCTGCGTCAGGTTCTCACAATATAATCGCCCCGTGCGGTAGCGTCAAAGCGCCGTTGCTTTTCGGAACTGAGGGCGTCCAGCAGTTCGCCAATCAGCGTATTGGAAACCAGAAAGCCCCGGGGCGTGAAATGCCATGTATTGTCTGTGCTGCGGGCAGCAAGCCCCAGCG
>QFCE01000310.1_pt1 | contig 23473 bp, 20 predicted proteins | sample 5346091 | NCBI WGS metagenome assembly QFCE01 (sample SAMN09062252, study PRJNA434731) | Human gut metagenome, whole genome shotgun sequencing project. | isolation source: stool timepoint A chromium assembly | host: Homo sapiens | collected 2015 | reverse complement strand
GAGCGCTTCCCGATCGATTTCCGCGATGGTCGAGCGTTTTCCACGTCCCGACAAGATCAGCCCGTCGGTCTCCAGATCCTGATACACCTTATGGATGGTGTTGTAGTTTACCCCCAGCTGAATGGCCAGCTCGCGCACCGTAGGCAGCGTATCCCCCGGCCTCAAGTGCCCTGACCTGATGAGGAAGATCATGTGGTTGCGGATTTGGATCCACACGGGAACGCCCGATGTATCGTTCACCCGCAACGTCTCGAACACGCGCCCCAACCTTCCTGCCAAAGTATCATCTAGTCGTATGATAACACAAGCGAACGCCAACGGATCGACTGGGAAAAGAAGCGCGGCCGTCGCGTTGACGGCCGCGCTCGGCAAGGCGCGATTCTTGCAACCCGGAAGCTACGCCAGGTCGCCCGCGGCTTTCACCTTCACGCGGTTCGTGTGGCCCGGGTAGTACGCCAGCGGCACGTCTTCGGCGTCGATAATCTCCACGGTGTCGCGCACGGCGCCGGCCTCCACGGCCGCCTCGACCGCTGCTGCGCGCGCCGCGGCCAGCGCCTCGTCGCGCGGCGTGACGTCGTAGTCCACCAGCGCCTCGTACACGCCGCTGACTTTCGAGATGGCCGAGCCGATGGCGTTCGCGCAGCCCGCGTGCTCGGGCGCGTCCACCTCGGCCGTACCGGCCAGCTCGTGCGGCAGCACGATGGCGCCGCCGCCCACCAGCACCACGTCGATAGGATCGCTGGACACCTTCATCACGTCGATGGCGTCCTCCACCATCGCGCGCATGACGGCCATCGCGCGCTCGGCCACGTCCTGCGGGATATCGGCCACGAGCGAGGCATCCCCCACCGAAGCCATTCCCAGGCGTACGGCGATGTCGGTGGCCGTCATCGTATCGCCGCCGAACACCAGCGCGCGCTCGGTGATGGCGTAGCCCACCGAATCCGGCCCCACGGTGACGCTGCCGTCATCGGCCACGCGCACGATGGAACCGCCGCCCAGGCCGATGGACACAACGTCGGGCATGCGGAAGTTCGTGCGCACGCCGCCGATGGTCACCGCCACGCCGCTCTCGCGCGGGAAGCCGTGCGCCAGCACGCCCAGGTCGGTGGTGGTGCCGCCCACGTCGATGACGATGGCGTCGTCGCGGCGCGACAGGTAGCTGGCACCGCGGATGGAGTTCGTCGGCCCGCACGCGATGGTGAGGATGGGATAGCGGCGCGCATGCTCCATGGTCATGAGCGTGCCGTCGTTCTGCGACAGGTACACTTCGGCGTTCGTCACGCCCTTGTCGGCCAGACTGGCCGCGAAGCCCTCGGTGAACTTGCGCGCCACGTCGTACAGCGCCGCGTTCAAGATGGTGGCGTTCTCGCGCTCGATCAGGCCCATCGAGCCGATCTCGCTGGAGATGGACACGTGCACGTCCTCGCCCAGCACCTCGCGCGCGATGGTCGCGGCGCGCAGCTCGTCGTCGTTGCGCACCGTGGAGAACACGCTGGACACGGCCACGGCCTCCACGCGGCCTTTCACGCCCTCGAAGAACGCGCGGCACGCGGCCTCGTCGAACTCTGCCAGGCGCTTGCCGTCGTACTCGAAACCGCCCTCGATGATGAGCGAGTCCACGCACACCGCAGCGATATCGTCGGCCCAGTCCACCATCGGCGGGATGCCCACGGTAGCCGGCGCGCCGATGCGCAGGATGGCGATGGGCGCAAGGCCCTTGCGCTCCACGATGGCGTTCGTGCACTGGGTGGTGCCCAGCATGGCCTGCGCGATCTGCGCGCGGTCCACGCCGCTGTCGGCCAGCACGGCGTCCACCGCGCCCATGATGCCCGTGTAGATATCGTCCGACGTGGGGTTCTTCACCGCCGCCACCACGTTCAGGTCCTCGTCGATCAAAACGGCGTCCGTGTTGGTGCCGCCCACGTCGATGCCCAATTTGTACATGGCCTTACGCCTCCTTCCGCGCGCTGCGCTCTTCGACGGGGATATAGTCGGTATCGATGCCGAAGTAGCGCGGCCCCACGAGGTCGAGACCCGCCTGCGTGCGCCACAGGTGGAAGCACTCCAGGCCCACGGCCAGCACGCGCTTGCCGTACTTCAGCGCGTCGGTGGGAACGGGCGTGAACGTGTCGGGGTCCACGAGGCAGATGAGGTCGGGCACGGTGGCCTTGATCTGGCCGTCCACCACGCAGCTGAGGTTCTCGTTCTGGAAATCGACGAACGCCTGGCTGCCGCGGTCCTCGCCGATGCCCTCCAGCACCACGCGGCCGAAGTTGAACGCCCCGCGCGTCTCGCGCAGCACGTCGGAGATCTTGCCCTTGAACAGCTTGTGGCCGCCCGTGAACTTCAAGAAGAACTCCTCGGGCGTGAGGCCGGCCGCAGCCGCCTCGTCCTTCGCCGTGCGGATGGCGCGGCCCAGTTCCTCGGAGCGCGTCACGATGCCGTGCACGCCGTACTGCTTGCAGGTGTCTACGTCCATGCAGAACAGCGCGACCGTCAGCGTGCCGCCCATGGTCATGGTGGCGGCGCGGGCGATGTCCTCGGTCCACTTGTTCGTGATGGTATCGAGGATGCCGGAGTTGCCCTTCTCGTCGATGAACGCCATGGGCGTGGCCGACGCGCCGCCGATGGTGAACGTGACCATCTGCAGCTCGGGGAACGCGCGGCCCATGCCGTCCACGTCCACCATGGGAATGCCGAGGCGCGCGGCCGCGGCGATGGGCAGCATGGAGTTCACGCCGCCAGCTTCGATGGGCATGGTGGCGTAGATGGGCTTGCCGTAGTAGCGCGACACCATGTCGAACAGTTTCGCGAACTCGTTGGCGCCCACGCCCTTCTCGGCGAGGATGGTGGGTGCGCCCATGGATGCGGCGGGCATGATGAACGCGCCGTCGGGCACCTCGTCGATGCCGATCAGCTCCACTTCGCCGCATTCTTTCACGGCGCCGATGGCCGTGAGCTTTCCGATGTAAGGGTCGCCGCCCCCACCAGCGCCGAGAAGCGTCGCGCCCAGCGCGATGTCCTCGATTTCCTGGATGCCGATCTTTCTCATGCTTGTCCTTCCTGTGCGCGTTCCGAAGCGTCGAGTGTGACCTGGTTCATGATAGCCGATTCCGCGGGTCGCTTGAACGCGATGGGCTCCGCGAAGCGCTCGCCGCCCGTCAGGCGGTAGGCTGCCACGTAGGCGGCCATCGCCACGACGATGCCGTTCACCGGGCCGACGAAGAACGGCACGTCGAGCGCCTCGAGCCCCGACACCAGCGCGAACGTGCCGCCCGTGACGAGCGCCACCGCGATGCCGCACGCAAGCCCTGCCACGCCCGCCGCCGACACACCCGCGGGCACGCGCACGTTCGCCGGGCGGCCCTTGCGCACCAGCCAGTAGTCCGCCACCATCACGCCGGCCAGCGCGGGGCCGCAGGCCGACAGCACGGTGAGAAACGCCTCGAACTGCCCGAGGATGCCGCCCACCGCCAGCACGATGCCCGCGATGCCGGAGACGGCCGTGGTCAGCTTGCTGCCGCCCTCACCCTTCCCCAACATGACCGCGAAGCCGAGCCCGGCGGAGTACACGTTGCTCGCGTTCACCGTCCACGCCGACAGCACGAGCGCAATAAGGCCTACCGCGGGCAGTCCGATGGAGTTCATGATGACGGCGATGTCTCCCTGACCGGTGACGATGGCCAGCGCCGCGCCGGCCAGCAGCGCCACGAGCGCTGCGGGGATGACGCCGACGATGCACGAGAGCACGGCGTCCTTGCGCGTGCGCGCGAAGCGGGCGAAGTCGCCGGCCGTGGCGCCCGCGAACGCGAACAGCCCCACCGCCATGTTGACGCCCGCGATGAGGCCGATGGCGTCGGCGGGCAGCGGCACGTAGCCCAACAGCGCGTCGAGGCTGCCGGTTCGCGCCACCGACGCGCCCACGCCGTACAGGCAGATGGCCACCAGCAGCGGCGCGGCGACGGAGCTCACCCATTTCAGCCCGTCGAAACCCACGATCGCCGTGACCAGCATGAGCGCGCCGAGCGCCGTCGAGCACGCCCACACGGGCACGGCCAGGCCGAACACGTCGGCCAGCATAAGCGCCAGCGAGGCGCCGCACACGGCCGTCTGCACGCCGAACCAGCCGATGGTGACGACGCCCACGATGAGCGACACGAGGTAGCGCGCGCCGGTGCGGCCGAGCGCGGGAGCTGCGAGCGAGGCCGTGGGAAACCCCAGGTCGGAGGCCTGCATGGACACGAAGCACATGTACGCAACGATGAAGCCGAACCCCACGAGCGTGGCCAGCGCCGCGCCGCTGAGCGCGAGCCCCAGCCCCAGTGCCGCGCCCACCATGAGCGTCGGCGCGCTGAACATGCCGCCCGCGCGGATGAATGCGATGCTGGTCCAGCTTTTGCGCTCGGATTCGTCGATGCGCAGACCGTCGGCTTCCGCCGCGGCGGTGGTGTCGCGTGCCGTGGGCACCGGTGCCTCCTCGTTCGTCGTTTTTTAGGTGGTATCGGCTCGAAAGTGTAGCACAGCCGCGCGCCAAGCTGGGACAATCACGATTTGGACGCAAAACGGCACCCATGACAATCTTGGAGCGCTTCCGATGCATCGCAGCATGTAGCCAGATCGCATAAGCCCAGGTGGCGAAGATCGAGCATGGCCCCTCCCGCCCGACTAAGCTGCTGAAATTGTCATGGGTGCCGTTTTGCGTCCACCGCAATCCGATTCCGACCCGTCGCCGCAGCGTGGCAGGAGATTTCCGCAACTGCAAGGGAGTAGAATGGGAGCCGCCCGGCGAAAGAAAAGGAGTCCGCGTGGACGTCGACCTGCACTACCGTGAGCAAGGAACCGGCGAGCCGCTCATCCTGCTGCACGGCAACGGCGAGGACGGCTCGTATTTCGAGCATCAGATGGACGCGTTCGCGTCGCGTTTCCGGGTGATCGCGCTCGACACGCGCGGGCACGGTCGCTCGCCGCGCGGGGAGGCGCCCTTCACCATCCGCCAGTTCGCCGACGACCTGCTGGCGTTCATGGACGGGCAAGGCATCGAGCGCGCGCATCTGCTGGGATTCTCGGACGGAGGGAACATCGCGCTGGTGTTCGCGCTCGCGCACCCCGAGCGCGTGGGAAAGCTCGTGCTGAATGGGGCGAACCTGGACGGCAGCGGAGTGAAGCCGTCGGTGCAGCTGCCCATCGTGGCGGGCTACGGGGCGGCGTCGCTCTTCGCGCGCTGGAGCGTCCGCGCGCACCGCAAAGCCGAAATGCTGAGCCTCATGGTGAACGACCCGAACATCGCCCCGGAGGAGCTAGCCGAGCTGAGGGTGCCGACGCTGGTGGTGGCCGGAGCGAGGGACATGATCAAGAAGGAGCACACCAGGTTGATCGCGAGCAGCATTCCAGGCGCGAGGCTGGCCTTCGTGGAGGGGGATCATTTCGTGGCTGCGGGGAACCCCGAGGAGTTCAACAAGGTCGTGAGGAGGTTTTTGGAAAGCTGATAGACCTAGTCATGATGATCATGCAATACGCATGTAAATTGCATAATGCAAGCGAAAAATCAGGTAGTCGCGAGAGTCGGAAGACCGGATCTAATCCCGTCTGAACAAGTCGCGCGTGTACATCTTGCCGGCAATGTCGGACAGCTCGTCGCTCCAACGGTTGGCCACGACGAGATCGCAGCGCTCCTTGAACGAAGTCAGGTCGCGAACGACCTCGCTGCCGAAGAAGTCGGGGGCGTCGAGCGTCGGCTCGTACACGACCACGCACACGCCCTTCGCTTTCACGCGCTTCATGATCCCCTGCACGGAAGAGGCGCGGAAGTTGTCCGAGCCGGTCTTCGTGGTGAGACGGTAGACCCCCACGACCGGGCTCTTGACGCCCGCCACTCTCGCCAGCACCTCGTCGGCCACGAAGTCCTTGCGCGTGCGGTTCGCGTCCACGACGGCCCCCATTATGTTCTGGGACACGTCCGCGTAGTTCGCCAGCAGCTGCTATAAAAGACGTAAATTCGATTCTTTAAAACCTTGCTCGCTTCTTCTAGATGCTCTTATACCGGACTAGTTCATGTTGCAAAGAAGCAGATACTCATGATTAAGAGAATACCTCAAGTTGCGAGAGATGACCTTACCAGAAACATGCTTCTGTTTTCATTATTGGAGCGAGGCATCTTCACATCTACTGCATCTAACCTCATTCTATCGCAGGGCAATCGAGCAACGCATTCAACCATGTTTCATATCCGGCACCTACAAGGTGAACCCCATCGGCTGAATAAAGATCGGCGTTGCGCTCTCCATCAACAAGAAACAAAGGATGGAGATTCAAGTATTCAACGGAGACGTATTCGGAAGCAATCTCTTCATAGCTCTCGTTAAGCCGGAGGATCGCGACTTCGTCGACGTCTTCCGCTGGCAATACGCTCTGTATCACTATCGTCGTGTCAGGCAGGCTAACCAAAAGCGATTCGACGATCTTTTTGACATTGGCAACCGTCGTGGCTTCAGGAACGCCCGTTGCCAAGTCGTTTACGCCGATCATAAGGAATACAATATCTGGGCGGCAATCCGATACGGAATCCAGACGATTGAGCACCCCTTCGGAAACATCGCTTCCAATTCCCCTATTGATAACCGTGCAACCAGGAAAGAACTCACTCCAGAGCCCGAGTTGCGTCAAGCTATCGCCGACAAAGCAGATATCGGCTTTGTCGATTCGAACGACTTGATCAAACTGAGAAGTGAAATCGTAGTAATAGTGATTGGCGCGATAATCATACAACCTTAGGAGCGACCTTGATCGCCCCGAAAATCAAAATCCCCACGATGAGAACGATGTTCAAGACAAGCGAAAGACAATGAGCAATCCGCTCTCTAGGCTTTTCAGCACAACGTCTTCCGCTTCTGCAACTCATCGATCTGCCTCTTTCTCGAGAGTGTTGTCAAGACGCTTGATAACCTTCGCGGGAACTCCGCCTAAAACGCAGTGCCCTTCGGGAAAACCTTTCGTCACAACAGCGTTTGCGCCAACAACCGTATGGGGTCCCAATACGACACCGGGAGTGATAACGACGTTCGCTCCCAACCAACAATGATCTCCAAGATCAATGTTTTGCGGCTCGGCGTGAACGTCGGGATCCGCTAAATCGTGATTCGCGGTGATGAGAGAACATCCTCTCGCTATCCAAACCCCTCTTCCGACTCTGATTCGGGCGTTACCGAAAGTCTGAAAAAGCGCGGTTCCGTTAAAATTGTTCAAATCATCAATGTGAAAGTCAACATTTCTACCGCAATCGCATGATCGGCCGATAGGCCACGGAATCCCACGGCCGTGGCCAGTGAGCAATTTCCTAATCATTCCGTTGAAGGCCCAACGCCATCCTGGTGACCAAAAATGCTCGAATTGCTTTCCGGAAAGAAATTTTCGATCATAAGCGAGTATCCCAAATACTTTGACAAACCCGAATACGAAAAAGGCATCAATTCCGTTAAGGATAAACAGATGAATTGGCTTCTTGCGATTAACAATCTTTTCCTTTAGGCTTGACGACTGGTGATCTTCCTCCAGTCCACCCTTTTTTACTTCCACTACCTCAAGCCTTTCTCACAACGACGCAAACCAAATCCTCGATACATCTTCCATACCTTCAGCATTGCATCGTCTTCGTCATACGAAATGGTCAAGTTAGCTTCTTTTGGCTTTGATTGCATCTGCGCTTCATTGTTCGACTCATTTGACCTTCAACCTACAAAGAAGAGCGGAGACCTACGTCTGGAGCAGACCGTCTTCCAGAACGACAGCCAAGCTATCATCCATTACCTTCGCATTGGGAAGCTCCATCGCATATCTATTTTTCTTTAAGACCGACTTAAATTCCAATTGGCCATAGGCACTGAAATAGGCGTTTCGCCGAGCGGGAGAACGACATATGCACCCCTTGATTCGTCTCACTGCGGAAATCAAATGAGCATGGGATTTAACAATGTTGCGCAGCGTAACTACAGGCGCATCACCCTTTTCGTAAAAAAGACCGAATTGCGCCGTCCCTTCATTTACAAAACGCCTGATCAATTCTTTACGCCATGCGTCCTCGAACGAGACATTCATCCAGAAATCACACCATCTCCTGTCCAACAGTGGGAGATACCATTCATAGTTCGCAAATTCGTAGTTTCTCACATCGTTCACAATGAACTTATTGATATACCCTATCGTGTGAATCGTGTCGGCAGCCGCAGCGCAATCTTTGTAGGAATACCCTCCTTCGGGAAGGTCAATCAAATCAGCAATTACGCTTTCGAGTCGATTGCGTCGTACGCCCGACGGCAAGTCGATTCGGCATTCGACAAGACACGAATTCGCAACGAGCCGCGCCTTCGAGATCGCTCTTTTAAAGACAGGAGAGCATTTCAACTCCCCTCCCATAATAGAACCAGCATGCCCCGGCAAAAAAACGGCATCGTCCGGCAACGCCCCCCTCCCTTTAAGAATGTCGAGCGCAAATGCCATTAATATATGGTTTATGCGTCCTCCTAAAATGCTATAGCGTAAAGCTTCCCGATATCGATCGGAAGCGAATCTTTCGCGCCACATCTCGCCCGTAATTTCAACATGCTCCCATGGAAAACCGAGATTGCTCGCGACTCTCTTCCCGATCATAACATCCTCGCTATCGCGCGCTCCTATCGAGAAAGTCAGAACTCGCTCGTAATCAGCCGCTTTCAAGCATGCTGCTATCGTCCTGCTATCCAACCCGCTCGTAATGGGAATCACAGCCGTCCTACCATCAAGAAACCTGATAACATCCCGAAAAACAGGCCGTACGACATCCTCAACTTGATCAAGACTGGCGGAGGAAGATGGAAATGCTCTTTTGAATTCCCAATATCTGCGCTCTTCGACACTCCCGATTTTCTTGTCAATCCTCACATACGTCCCCTCGTTAACCTCTCGGACATCCTCCCAAAGAGTCCTTCCCCCGTAGGTGACGTAAGTACATTGATATTCAAGCAGTCCTAAATCATCAATCATTTTGCTTTTAGAACAACTAGGGGCATCGTCGCTCACTACTATAGTGCCGGAAATACGATCAACCGAAAAGAACAAAGGGAAGGACCCCAGGTGGTCGACAGCTAAGTAAACCGACTCCTCAGAATCGATCACTATTGAAAAGAAGCAGCATTGTTTCTCTAAGAAATCGAGTAGATCCGTTTCCAAAGATACGGCATTGCCGCATCGAGATGCGACAGCAGCAAGGGTTTCCTTTTCTATTCGGTGAAGACAGCCGATCACCCAAGCTGATCCAACCTGTTCCCAAAAAAACCCACGATAACTCCCCAGTTTTAGAGACAAATTCACGCACAATCACCAAGCTTTCAATTACTTATCGCTTTCTTTGAGAGAGGAGCGCAAGCCTCTCAAAGAAAGCAGCGATACGAGAACCGTTGTCGAAACGGTAGCCAACGCCGCACCAACAATGCCGAAAGCAAACGTTAGGGGGACGATCAGAGCGACGTTCGCAGCCAGAGATACAACCGAAACAACAAGATTGAAGCGAACACGATGAAGACAAGCTAGGAGATTGACGCTTACGGTTCGCAACGGGGATACAATCAGGCTCAAAGAAATTATTCGAAATGCCGTAGCCGCATCAACATACTCCTCCCCCCATAGCAATTTGATAATGTCCGGCGCCCAAATGAAGAGAACGACCGCAATGACAGCCATAGGAACAAGACTCCCAAAAAGAAGCACTCTAGCATGTTTCGAGAACCATACTGAATCCAAACGGTGTTCAGCAAAATAAGGCAAGGCGAATATGACGATGCACTGCGGAATGAAAAGAAAACCTTCCGGGAGCATCGTAGCGACCTTGTAACACGCCACGTCGATCGAACTCGCTACGATAATACCCACCATAAGCACATCCAAGAGGTACACTACCGAGTTGAACACGCTCGATATCCCCGTCGGAAGCGAAAACTTCCATAAGTCGACCGCTTTCTTTGAAGAGAGGAACTTAGTGGATCGAAGGGGGAAGCCGACGCCCTTCAATAGAATTACAGCGACAGAAATAGTGATAGCGTAGGCGGCGTACCTACCACTGATCACTCCCGGCACACCCGCCGCAAAGGCTCCGACACAGCTCAGCCCCGTATATCCAATCGTATTGACGTTCAGCAACATGGAGTATTCTTTATTGAGTTTCCTTGAACGCAGTATGCTGCTTGCGTACTGGAAAAAGTAATCCAGAGGAATCAAGGGAGCAAGCATTGCTAAGCAATGCCCCGAGCCTGCAATTGAAAGCCCTGCTCCATATCCGACAAAAACAAGAAGCATCATTATGACCGCATCTATGAATAGCCCGACCGTCAACACGTACCTTTGTATTTCGAACTTCTCTTCGACCGGTCTTTTTTCTGAGCTAAACTGCAACAAACCGCTTATCAGTCCAAGCCCCGTAAAAAGAAGAACGATCGAATATATGCTGTTGGCGTAGGAGAAGACGCCGTATTCGTCTTGCGTCAAGAATCTCACTATGAGGATATTCGAAGCGAACACGATCAGCTTGTTCGTAAGGGTTGAGCCCAGTATATGAAAGAACCCCCTGTTCAGAAGATTCTTCGCTTGCACCGCCAATGTGTCGCGTATCGACATCGTCTACCCAAAAACGGTGACGAGGGAATCCGCCACGACCGATACGTCTTCCGAGATCATATACGGCCCCATCGGCAGGCTCAGCACCGTCTCGCACAGCCGCTCCGTCACGGGGCAGCCGTCGGGGCACAGGCACGCGCCCTCGAACGCCCCCTGCCCGTGCATGGGCTTGGGGTAGTAGACCATCGTCGGGACGCCCCGCTCCTTGAGGGCGGCCTGCAGGGCGTCGCGGTCGAGGCCCTCGGGCAGCCGCACGGTGTACTGAGCCCACGAGCTGCGGAAGCCCTCGGGGGCCTCCGGCAGGGCGAGGCCGCTTCCGGCGAGGGCCCCGAAGTAGAGGGCCGCCGCCCCGCCCACGGCGTCCAGCTCGCCTTCGAACGCGTCGAGCTTCGCAAGCAGCACCGCCGCCTGCACGGTGTCGAGGCGGCTGTTCACGCCCACGCGCACGTTGTCGTACTTCATCGACCCTTTTCCGTGCACGGCGTAGCTGCGGACCAGCTCCGCCCACTCGTCGTTGTCGGTGAACACCGCGCCGCCGTCGCCGTAGCAGCCCAGCGGCTTGGCCGGGAAGAAGCTCGTGGTGGAGACGTCGCCGAACGAGCAGGCCATCCGGCTCCCGATCGACCCGCCGAAGCCCTGCGCGCCGTCCTCGAGCAGGAGCATCCGGTGCCGCTCGCACACCTCGCGTATCGCCGTGTAGTCCGCCGGCAGACCGAACAGGTCGACGGCCACGACGACCCTGGGTGCGAGGTCCGTCCCGTCCGCGCACGAACCGCACGGCCTCCTCGAGCTTGGCGGGATCGAGGTTGAAGGTCCGCTCGTCGACGTCGACGAACGCGGGCGTCGCGCCGAGCAGCGCGGCGCCTCGCCCGCTCGCGAAGAACGTGAAGTCGGGGACGAACACCGCGTCGCCCGGCCCGACGCCCCACGCCATGAGCGCGAGCTGCAAGGCGTCCGTGCCGTTGGCGCAGGTTATGCAGTGCCTGGCGCCGACGTAGGCGGCGAGGCGCGCCTCGAGCTCGGCGACCTCCGGGCCGCCGATGTAGCGGCCGTGCTCGAGCACGCGGGCGATGCCCGCGTTGATGCCGCCCTTGAGCGCCTGATACTGGGCGTTCAGGTCACGAAACTCCATGCTGCACCTCTTTCAGCCCCTCGTCGCTCTGCGCGTACGTCCTCCCGCAGGCGCTGCACGCCAGGTCCTCCGAAAGGACCGCTCCGCATTCGCACGCCCATCCGCGCTGCCGCGCCGGAACGCCCAGCACGAGCGCATGCGGCGGGACGTCCGAGGTGACCACGGCGCCCGAGCCGACCATCGCCCACGCGCCTATTTCGTGGCCGCAGACGATCGTCGCGTTCGCCCCGATCGACGCGCCTCGGCGGACGACCGTCCTCTTGTACCCATCGCCGCCCTTGGGGTATTTCGCCCTCGGCGTCAGATCGTTCGTGAACACGCAGGAGGGGCCGCAGAACACGTGGTCCCCCAACTCCACTCCTTCGTAAACCGAGACGTTGTTCTGGATCTTGACCCCGTCGCCGATCTTCGCGTTCGCGCCCACGTAAACGTTCTGGCCGAGAGAGCATCCTCGGCCGATGGAGGCACCCGATTGGATGTGGCAGAAGTGCCAAACCTTCGTGTCGTCACCGATTGCCACGCCCTCGTCAGCATAAGAGCTCTCGTGCACGTAAGGAGCCGTCATGGGATCATCTCCTTGCGCATGTTCTCGTTGAACATCCTCCGGGCGCCGTCGATTCCGCACTGGAAGAGCGGATCGAGCGCTGAAAGATTGGGGACGAACCCGCTCTGCCGATATTGCGGGTACTCGGGATAGGAAAACTCCTGATAGCGCACGGCGATTCCCTTTTCAGCGAACGACCGGTCGTCCATGTACGCTCGCGCACCGCGACCCGAGAGGTACACGTCGGCCCCGCAAACCCTGCAGAGGCCCAGGACCAGATCGTTGTTCTTGGCTTCGATATCGTATGGCAACGAGCTTTGCAGCACCAAGGGGGTTTCTATGCCGTAAGCGGATCGCAGCATCTCGATGCTCGCCATGTCCAGATCGAGAAGGGTGTCGCAGTCAGCTTCGAGCACCTTCGCCACAAGGGGCATCACCTCGTCGAAATAGGGGGTTTTCCTATAGTTGCAATCGATAAAGCCACGGTGCTTTTTCCTTGTCTTCGGCCAATTGGAAAGTCGCACATCCCTGGTCGGTTTTTCAAGGTAGCCCTTCTTTTCCACGCTCAAGGACAGGAGCTTCGCCTCTCCATCGACCTGGAGGAACCTGTTCCTCGACATAGGGGAGCCGTCTTCGAACTGCACCTCGTCGAGCACGACGAACTCGTCTGCTTTCGCCATCTTGTCTAGATAGCCGAGCCACGGGAAATAATGGGGCTGATGCATGGCGACGGTCTTCATCACGGCCTCCTTCCGAGAACGTAGGTGTGCTGGATCCGCTCCTCGCCCTTGATCGGAACCACGAAGTCCCCGTCACGGACGCGCTTCATGCCCAGGCGGCGGGCAACGTGCGCCGAGGCGGCGTTCTCCTCGTCGATGCGGGCGACAATCCTGCCCACGCGCACCTCGTCGAAGCAGATGTCGGCGAGCTTTCCCAGAGCTTCTCCCATGTAGCCGCAGCCCTGGAAGGCGGAGTTGAGCGCGTAAGACACCTCGCAGGAGCAGGCGGCGGCATCGAAGCGGTAGGCGCGCACGGTGCCGATGAGCTTGCGAGGCTCGCGGAGCTCTATGCCGAGCAGCAGGTCGTCCGGCTCCGGTCGGGCGAGCTTGGAGGCTATCCAATCCCGCGCCTCCCCGGGTTCGCCATGGGGTGCCCAATTCAGGAATCTGCTTATCTCGGGGTCCGACGTGTATTCGAACATGTCGGCAGCATCCTCCAGCCGCAAGGGACGCAAGACGAGCCTTTCAGTCCCAAACCGCTCATTGCGCAGGGAAGCGAGGCGGGCGGAAAGGACGTCCGCAGGGCCGAGCACGGAGTCGAGCCCGGTAAAGTTGCGATCGAGGCTGCCCAGGCGATCGGCGCCCGCCCTTTCTATGAACCGCCGTAGAGATTCCTCGAGCGAGGCCTCCGTCCCGCCGTACCAGAACGGATGGGTCAAGATATGCAGGCGCGGATACTTCCCGGACTCGATCATGTCCAAAATGGGCTTGCGCCACCGCCTCCGGCTGTCCGAAGCGTATTCGAAGCCCTGGAAGAACTCGCTCGAATAGCTGTTGACGATGCCGGGGATGCTCCACTGCGCTTCGAGCGACGCCTTGCTCGGACGGTGCATGGAAACGCATTCGATGGGCAGGCCGAGGGCGCCCCCCAGCGTGTCCGCCTCGCGTTGGATCGCGGCGATCGCGTCGTCGCCGTCCTCGTACTGCGTTTCGTCGTAATGGAGCCCGATGTCGTGGCCGAGCCTCGCGATCTCTCGAAGCCTCTCGACGTTTCCGCGCTCTAGAGGGTTGTAGAAATCCGTTCGCAAGAGCACGAAATACGTCGATCGGACGCCCTCGCTCGATTCGAGCTCGGCCATCGCGAGCGCTGCGATCGGATCGAAGTCGATGTCGTGCCGCAAAATGACAGGCTTCCCAACACCTCCCCAATCGCCGTACCCGCAGAACCCGTACCCCCGTTCTTTCAGGATCTGAAGCATGTTCCTGTAAGCGCTGTGAGTGAAAGGCATCTGAGCACATGAAGGCATGCCTAGAACTCCCCTTCCATGTCCGTGCTCGCGAAATCTTCCAGCGGCAGCTTCACGGGAAGGCCCGTCCTCTGGCTCTTGTAGATGGCGAGCACCACCTCCAGAGCGTCGCGGCCGGCCCTCGCGTCCACGTAGGGCGCGCGGTCGTTCTCGATCGCGTCGGCCACGTCGGCGTAGAGCAGGGCGTGGCCGTTGCCGTAGACGTTGGAGGTGGGCTCCTTGAGCCCCGCCATCCCATCGTCGCCCTCGCGCTCGTCGGCAAAATCCCAAACGTCGATCTCGTTGGTCGAGGTCCCGCCGAGCTTGGCCGTGCCGGACTCGCCGAACAGGTACAGCGTCTCCTCGAGGTTTCTCGGGAACACGTTGGAGGTGCCCTCCACGGTGGCCACCGACCCGTCCGCGAACGTGAGCACCGCCACGCCCACGTCCTCGGCCTCCAGGTAGTCGTGGAAGCGCTGCCGGGTCTGGGCGTAGACCGAGACCACCTCGCCGCCCATCATCCAGCGCAGCAGGTCGACGCCGTGGATGCACTGGTTCATGAGGCAGCCGCCGTCCTGGGCCCAGGTGCCCCTCCAGGGGGCCTGGCCGTAGTAGCCCCTGTCCCGGTTCCACCTCACGTGGACCGATCCGTGGGACATGCGCCCGAAGCGGCCCTCCTCCACGGCTCGGCGGACGTGGCGCACGGCGACGTTGAAGCGGTTCTGGTGGCAGGCCGATACCTTCACGCCGCGCTCCTCGGCGCGCCGCACGATCTCGTCGGCGTCGGCCATCGACATCGCGACGGGCTTCTCGATTATCGCGTTGACGCCCGCGTCGATGCAGTCCAGCGCGATGCGCGCGTGCTCGCCGCTCTCGGTGGCGACGGCCGCGATGTCCAGGTCCGGCTCCGCCGCGAGCATCTCGCCGTGGCCGCCGTAGATCCTCGGTGCCGGGCCGTCCCACTCCGCCCGCTCGAGCAGGCCCTCGGCCTTGCCGGAGGCGGTGTCGCAGAGCGCCGCGAGCTCGAATCCGTTCGCGCGGACGGCCTTGACGTGGTTGAGCGCTATGCGCCCGCAGCCTATTATTGCGCACTTCATGTTACAGCACCTCTTTCGAACGGCCGGCAAGAATATCGACGATTCGCTTGGCCGCATTGCCGTCGCCGAACGGCAAATAGTCCTCATTTACCGTTTGCGCTCTATCCAACGCACGCTCTATCTCGCTTCTCTCCGGAAAGACGAGAACGCAACGCCCGTCCACCATAATCTCAGGCCACGCAAGAAGCGTCATAGGCACTGTACAGGGCGTTTTCGCAAAAAAGGCTTCTCTTTGCACCCCTCCTGAGTCGGTGATCACGTGCATTGCGTGTTTGGTAAGAAAAATGCTCTCAAGATAACCGACCGGCTCGACGAGCATGATCGAATCTAGCCTATAACGAATGACGATGTCTCTGGCGAGTTCAAGAGCGCGGGGGTGCACAGGGTAAATAACGGGACAAGACAGAGTAGACGCAGCGATCAATATCTCGGACATGGCCCCCTTTTCCATGTTTTCTGCCCGATGACATGTTAGATAGCAATAACGCGACGGAACATCAATCGAACCTCCACTGATTGAAACCAATTCCGGACGAAGCGCTTCGGAGTCCGCGATTTCGCCGTAATGCAGAAACGCATCGTACATCGGATCACCTACGAGAAAGGTCCTATCCTCGAGGCCTTCTTTTTTAAGGTTTCGAAACCCCGATTCTGTTGCCGCAAGCAGTATCGAGCTAAGATGATCGACGCATACGCGGTTTGACTCTTCGGCGTTTCTGAGCGAATGAGAGCGAGGACCCGCTTCGACGTGCGCGATTGGGATCTGCATTTTTACGGCAGTGAGCGCTGCGGCAAGGGTTGAATTGGTGTCTCCGTAAACAAGAACGGCGTCTGGGCGCTCTTCTTCCATAACCGCCTCAAGGCCGAGCATCATTCTCGCCGTCATAGATGTATGGCTACCCCCTGAAATGCCCAAGTTATGCTTAGGCCGAAGAATGGACATCTGCTCAAAAAATAGCTCGGACATGTTCCGATCAAAGTGCTGTCCCGTATGAACCAACACTTCGTCTATGCCGTGTCGCTTCTCGATTTCATGTGAAACCATGGCTGCTTTTATGAACTGGGGCCTTGCCCCCACAACGGTAAGCACTTTCACGTCACAGCACCTCGATGTTCTCTCGCGGGGACACGCCCTTCATGGCGTTCTTGGCGTCGAGCACGGCCCTCGCGTGCCTCTGCACGAGGGCGTAGTCGACGTTGGTGTGCGCGCAGGCGACCAGAACAATATCGGCCGAGGCGATCGCCTCGGCCGACAGGTCCGGGATGGATTCCTTTACCTCTTCTTTGTGCTGGCAGCGCGGCACCCAGGGGTCGTAGTAGGAGACCTCGGCGCCCCGCGCCTCCAGGCGCTCAATCACGCGCAGGGCCGGCGACTCCCGATAGTCGTCGATGTCCTGCTTGTAGGCGACGCCCAGCACGAGCGCCTTCGATCCCCTCATCGCCTTGCCCTCCCGGTTGAGGATGCGGGCCGCGCGCGAGGCCACCCACTCGGGCATAGAGTCGTTCACGGTCATGGACGCCTCGATCATGGAGGTGTGGAAGCCGTACTCGCGCGCCTTCCACGACAGGTAGTAGGGGTCGAGCGGTATGCAGTGGCCGCCGAGACCGGGGCCGGGGTAGAAGGCCGTGAAGCCGTAGGGCTTCGTCTTGGCGGCGTCTATTACCTCCCACACGTCGATGCCCATGCGGTCGCAGAGCATGCAGAGCTCGTTGACGAGGCCGATGTTGACGTTTCGGTAGGTGTTCTCGAGGATCTTCTCCATCTCGGCCACGGCCGGGCTCGACACGCGCGTCACGCCCCCCTCGAGCACCGCCTCGTAGACCGCGCTGATGAGCTCGAGCGCCTCCTCGCCGACGGCGCCCACCACCTTGGGCGTGTTCTTGGTCTTGTAGACGAGGTTGCCAGGATCCACGCGCTCGGGAGAGAAGCCCAGGTAGAAGCCCTCGCCGCACTTGAGGCCCGACCCCTCCTCCAGGATGGGCAGGATCAGCTCCTCGGTGGTGCCGGGGTAGGTGGTGGACTCGAGCACCACCATGCAGCCCTCGCGGATGTAGGGCGCTATCTCGCGGGCGGACGCCTCCATGTAGGAGGTGTCGGGCATCTGGTGGGCGTCGAGCGGGGTGGGCACGCAGATGGCGACGAAGCCGCACTCCGCGACGCGCGAGAAGTCGCAGGTCGCCTCGAGCGTGCCGGCCTCCACGAGCGCGGCGAGGTCCTCCTGCACGACGTCGCCGATGTAGTTCTCGCCACGGTTGACCATGTCGACCTTGTCGGCCTGCACGTCGAAGCCAATCGTCTTGAAGCCCGCCTTGGCCTTCTCCACGGCCAGCGGCAGCCCGACGTAGCCGAGGCCGACCGTGCCGCAGACGAGGGTGCGAGACAGGATGCTCACCCATCCTTCTTGAAAACCCATCATAACGTATTCTCCTTGCTTCTTGAAAGGGTGCACAATATTCCAGCCACCTGATTGGCAATCACCGGATAACTGAACTTCGAAACATAGCTCGAATCGACTCTGCAGGAAGTCAAACCTCGATTCTTCCATTGGGTATATGATTCACGAACGAAATCGATTAATCTGGGATAATCCATCAAATCCGAAGCCTCTTCGTAGCAAAATCCAGCACCGGATTTCTCGATAATTTTCTTCGCTTCCGAATTGGGAGAATCGCCAGAGCTTACACCGACAATGGGAACGCCACTAGTTAGATATTCGAAAAGCTTGCCTGTTATCCCTCCCTTTTGCAAAGAGGTATTCCAGTTACTGAAAATCAGTAATGAGGCCGTTGATTGCATTTCCATAGCCCGATCACGCGAAACCAAGCCAACGGATTCTACAGGTATGTCGGGAAAGCAGCTAGCTTGCCTGAAAAAGATGCCCTCGGTACCTCCCGCATATCTAACAACGATATCATCGCAACAAACTGCACCCCCATCAACAAGGTCCACGAGAGCTCGAAATAGCGGAGTCAGATCCCTTCGAGCATCGCCTTCATCGTGCAAGGTTCCCGTATAAGTGATTTCGAATTTATTTGATCGATGTCTCTTTTTGCGAAAAAGCACATCATCCGGATCAAATCCATTCGTTACTATCTCTCTACGCTGCAAGGGGTCAAGAAACAAAAGGTCGGAAACCCCTTTAGAAACGGATATGACACAATCCGCGTTATGCGTGGTTTTTTTGGCAAAGGAACGGTTGTCCTCAGTGTCGGTCGCATCGGAATACACTAAAGAATCCCTGTAATCGGCAACCCATATGATCGATGGGTTTTTCTTCTTTATTTCCGCCGCCACTCTATGGGTCCATCGCGGTCCATAGGATGAAATAACGACATCGTACTGAGAGCAATCGCCTATTGCATGGCATGCTCTTCCGTAGATCGATTCATCAACCGCTTGATTTAAACTTCTTCTAATACATGACAATATGCCGCGTGTATCGCGAGATCCATTCTTTGGTGAGACGAATTCACTATTCTTTCGATTCTTCCTATCTTTCTCCCATTTATTTGAAGATATGTTCTTTGCATATCTTAGAAAATTATGGATTCCATGAAAGATTTTTAATTTAGCCCCATCACGAACCAGGTAAGTCTTTTGAAAATTAGACACATCTTGCATAAGCGTTGGATCTACCGAATAGTTTTCAGACAATAGTTTTTTCCCTGAAAAGTTTTTCTCGTTCGTAAGGAGATCGATCGAAGCTTGATGATGCAGTACTAGATACTTCGAGATTTTTGTCCATCGAATCGAAGCAATTGCGTTAACCGGCGCAATATACTCCGCGATAAGAAGCACTTTCATTTTCCAGAACCCCTAAGCTTTCGAGAAGCATTTCCAACCAATATTCGTTCCTGTGATGCGAACGAAGATCTGCCGTCACAAAAACGCGCTTTCGGCTCCATGGTCGTTGTCAGAAGATAACCCGCAATGAAAAAGGCTAGTAACGCATCCGCACCCCTGAATTGAAATAATGAACCTACTACCCAGCAAAGGATGTATGCAGCGAAGGGGTTCGAGAACCTCTCCTTCCGAAAAATAGCCATAACATTTAAGATTAACGCAATAAAAAAGACGAATCCCATGAAGCCAAAATCCAAAAGAACCTGAAGAGGATAATTATGTATGTTGCCCTCAGAGAAAGGCGTTCCACTGACCATTTTCAAGTGAACAACGGCGTTTCCTGCACCATTTCCGAACAAAGGAGCGTCGATAAAGGCACTTAATGCGTATTGCCACATGTCCATTCTCCCAGTCGACCCCTTGTCCTCTCCTATTGCAAGAAACCGATCCATAATTGGGAGTCCTGCGATTTGAGCAACCGCAATCAGACCCGCAATCAACACGGCAATGCCAACAAGCTTCGATACTCCAATTCGATCCTTTGATTTCACGAACAGAACGTAGGCGATGGACAACAATGAAAGAATGATCCCCACACGAGAGGCATAAAGAGCCGAAATGGACAAACTTCCAATTAGGTATAGCAGACCAACTCTATCCCTATTAAAGAAGACTCCAGACAATGCTAGCCATGATGCCTCCAAATTAACGCTGTCGCTAAAAAAGGACGGGATGGAAGGGTGCCCATTACCCCCATAAGAAACAAACCCCATAACAGCATCTCCGTAGAGCACAATCTTAATAGCTACCACAGCTATAACAAATAACGCCGACGATCTAACAATCACGCCCCATCTATCCATGGGGAGGCCTCTTCCGTAATTCATCACAGAAGCTATCATGACGAAGAAAAACGCATAATTGAATAAAACGACATTTATCCCAAAACGCATGGAGTCAATCAGCGATATTCCAATCACGTATAAAACGGAAATCAGAAACCACCTGTTGAATAGAGACCAGGAAGTCCTAAGTGCCACAATGGACAAAACCAGCAAGATCAAGGCAATGACATGAAACGGCTTGATAGCCGCCCCACCCAGAGAGAAGATAACGACGTTCTGGAAACACGCAGAAATCAACAGAGCTGACAAGGCCGTCTCTCTCGCAGTCATACAAAATGAGATTTTTCTCAAAACCCTCATCTGAGAAGACCGGCTTTTCTACACGCATGGCAAAAAAGAGCAAACGGAGCTTCGCCGATCAAGGCAATGGCTGCAGCAAGTCGTTCCCTCTTCCGAGCCGAAGAATCACTCAGAACGATCTTTCTTCTCTCCTTGAGTTCGCCCCACAAAGCTCGACGATCATTCTCGAACTTACTGGAAAGCTCGTATTCTACCGGTATCTGTGCATAAACCATCCGGCAAAGAGAAAAACAGCGCGATGCGGATGCAACGGCTAGATCCGGATACCATTCCTGCATATCCGAGCTAAGTCGTCGTGAAACCTCAATGGCAGATAAGGCTTTTATCGGACTGTACGCCTGACTGATGATTCCGGATTTCCGCAGACGATACGCATACAAGGCCCTGCAATCAACCAACGCAACACGATCTACATCATGAATGAACTTGTAAACGCTTGCCAGGTCCTCGTAATACAACCCCACAGCAAAAGGAGCATCGCCGAGTATACGTCTAGCATAAAGCCTCCATGGAACTCCCGTATCGAGCCTTTGATAGAGCATCAACTTCTGAACCGTATATGAATCCATAACCCTTGCGTCGGGAATAAAGGCCGCCTTCGCAACAAGCTCGCATGAAGAGCCGTCCTCGAATGCCGTACCACAAGGTATCGCCGCTATCTCACAGTCGCACACTTCGATAGCATGCATAAGCGTCTCAATGAAAACAGGGGACACGAAATCATCGCCGTCAACGAAGGCCACGAAATCACCCCGACAAACGGCTATTCCAGCGTTTCGGGCAGCACTCAGCCCTTCGTTCTCTTTGTGCACCACAACCACACGGGAATCGCTACAAGCGTATTGATCGCAAGAAAACCCCGATCCATCTGTCGATCCGTCGTTTACTACAACGATCTCGATATTGCTATAAGTTTGAGCGATCACGCTCTCTATGCATTCCGACACGTACGACTCAACGTTATAAACAGGGATGATAACACTGACAAGCGGGTTCATTTTCCCGCCCTTTCGCCATCGAGAGCGATGTATAACGCTGCAAGTTTCTGCGCCGCTGCATCAATGTCGTAGTACGAGAAACGCTCCGGACGCACAGGGACCCTGTCGCCGGCCCTCAAGGCGCATAGCGCGTCCGCCCAGGCCGAAGGATCATCGATCGGCAGGAAGCGCACCGCTCCCGTCACGTCCACCTCGCGGGTGATCGCGTCGGACAGCAGGCACGGCAAGCCGGCCCTCTGCGCCTCAAGCGCCGCCATGCCAAACCCCTCGTACGTACTGGGGAAGGCAAACGCATCGAATCCTTGATACGCCAACGAAGAGTCCATTTGGCCGGGCATAACCATATACTCCGAAAGACCTAGGCAGGCCGCACGATTCTGAATGGCGATGCGATCCTTTCCTTCTCCAACCAAGACCAATCGAGCATCCACGCCGCTCTTTCTTAGGCAACTCAAAACCTCTATCAGGAATGATTGGTTCTTCACAGGGGCAAGCCTCCCTACATGCCCGATCACCACCTGGCCATCCTCGATGTTCCACATTTGGCGAGCTTTCGACCTCCAACGCTCGTCGAAGGCGAATGCATTCATGTCGATCGCGTTCGGAACAACTTCTAGCTCGACCTCCTTGCCGAACAGCCATTCACCGGCATAGCGGGAGCACGCGAGGCGGTGCGTCGGGTAGCGGTTCGCCTGGGTGCGCAGCAGGCGCTTGAGCGCGTTCTTGACGGGCTCGCCCTTGCCCGCCGTCGAATGCGAGTGGGCGATGCGCACGGGCACGCCCGCCCGGGCGGCCGCGCGCAGCGGGAAGACCGAGAGCGCGTTGACGTGGGAGTGGACGATGGACCAACCCTCGTCCGAGAACAGGCCCTCCAGGCGCCCCATGTAAGCGAGGAGGCGCTGGTAAGGAGGAACCACGAACACCCGGCCGCCGAGCGACCCGATCTCCTCGCGCGGCACGAGCGCGGAGTCCTCGTCCACGAGGAAGTCGAACTGCACGCGGCTCCTGTCGATATGCCGGTAGTAGTTCATGACCACGGCCTCGACGCCGCCGCCGCACATCTTGCCCACAACATGCGCTACGCGGATAGGCTCACTCATCTTCCCGTCCTGCCTTTTCCGAACATGATCGAGAACGTCCTCAGGAACACCTTCGCATCTATAGCAAGAGAGGCGTTCCTGACGTAATAAAGCTCCAGTTCCTGGCGGCTGCCGTCGCCGTAGGTCGCATCGTTTCTCGCCTGCACCTGCCACCAGCCGGTGATGCCGGGCTTGACGGAAAGGAGCTCGCCCGCCGCGTCGCCGTAAGCCGCCAGCTCCTCCTCAACGATGGGACGCGGGCCGACAACGCTCATCTGGCCAGCCAGTACGTTCAGGAACTGAGGCAGCTCGTCGAGGGAGGTCCTGCGCAGGAAGCGCCCCACCTTGGTGACGCGAGGATCGTCATCCACCTTGCGCTCGCGCCTCCACCGCTCGAGCTGTTTGGGATCCAAATGCTTCTCAACATCGTCGGAGTCGGCCACCATGGTACGCAGCTTGAAGATGCGTAGCGGCCTTCCTTGATACCCGACGCGCTTTTGGAGGTAGATGGGGGATCCGGGGGACTCCAGGCCGATAGCGACGCAAAGGAGCGCGATCGGGATCAGGCCGACGATCGTGGCGCACAAGCTGAAGGCGATATCGAACACCCGCTTGACGAAGCGGTACCCCAGCCGCCCTTCCGCCGGAGCCGGGACGGGCACCGGGTCCTCGGCCTCCGACACCAGCTCGGGTGCCAGAAACGCCACGTCGGAGGCGGCCATCGGCTCGGAGTCGCTTGCGCTTTCCGCTGACGCCGCACAGGATCCTTCGACTCCGCGCCTGGCGGCGCTCCTCTCAGGACGGCATTCCCCGACCCCTTCGCTTAGGTTTCCATAACCGCGCTTATCGAGCAATGTTGCCGACAACACCTCGATTGGGCGGTTAGCTAACCTCTTGATTCTTACGGGGTCACCATGACCCCGCA
>QFCE01002578.1_pt1 | contig 23591 bp, 20 predicted proteins | sample 5346091 | NCBI WGS metagenome assembly QFCE01 (sample SAMN09062252, study PRJNA434731) | Human gut metagenome, whole genome shotgun sequencing project. | isolation source: stool timepoint A chromium assembly | host: Homo sapiens | collected 2015 | reverse complement strand
CAATTTTATCCTTAACTTAATGACATTGTTTTCAAAAAAACCCCGTCCCCAATTAAAATTTAACCTGTCCCAATTAAAATTGTCTTAATTGTACAAAAAAATCGTATTCCTTTTTCAAGGAATACGATTTGAGGTTACATATATTTAAGACCCATGTATGAATCCTGATTATAATCTTCCGCCGTTTTCGCGCATATTAATATATTCTGCAACGGAACGGTCAAAACTGCTGATGTGGCGATAGAACCACTTTACTACATGTTCTTCTACCTTCTGAACGAATGCATCGGAAGGACCTTCTTCTTCCTGGAGCATCTCATTCAACTCTTGAATCGTCTGTTTGAATTCTTCGTGTTTTGCATGGTGTTTGTCGTAATCCGGATAACAGACTTCTTTCTGAAGTGCTTCTTCATCGCCAAAGTGTGTGTCTGTGTACTTGGCAAGGTAGTCTAACATCTTTATTGCACTTATTTTTCCTTCGCCTGCTTCACAACTGTCGAGGAGTTTGTTGATTCGACCGATTAATTCTTCGTGCTGTGAATCGATTAATTCGTTTCCGGTAATCAGATCATCTGTAAATTCTGCTCTCATATTTATTCTACCCCTTCTTTCGTGTGTATATCAAACAGGAGACATCTCCCGTTTTAACCAAATATTAAATCAATTGCTGTGAGAGTTTTGTCTCTTTCTTTTCCTGCGTTGCATATACAAATGGATAAATCATACATGCCATTGCGAGGGCAGCGATCACATCTGTGATGGAATGCTGTTTCAAAAATACTGTAGAGAAAATAATCAAAATTCCAAGTACATAGGAACCAATCTGAACTCCGCGGTGCTTTTTCAGAGATGTGCTGTGGGCAATTGCTGCCATAGCTCCGATGGAGTTATAAACGTGAATACTCGGCAGCACATTGGTCGGGGTATCCACCGAATATATCATTCGCACCAAATCCGTGAAGATATTTTCCCGTGGAAATGTGACTGGACGCAGGTTCAGTCCATTCGGGAAAATGGTACAGACAATGAGGAAAATGGTCATACCGCTGCACAGAAATGCTGCCAGCCGGTAAAAGTCTCTGCGGTTCGTAAAGAAAAAGTATGCACCGGTTACGGCGAGAAATACGAACCATAATAAGTATGGAATAATAAAGTACTCGACAAATGGGATATAATCATCCAGTGGTGAGTGGATGAGATAGTGGATTGTCTGACGCTTTTCCAGGTAGCAGAACCATGGCATATAAATCAGACCATATAACAGAACCCATGCATGCCGGTACTTCAGAATCAACGATTTCATTTTGGATATCGCTTTCATATGAATCCCCTTTTCAAACGAATAAATCTTAATCAGGTTACGTTCTTTTGTTTCAAACGGATAAATCTTAATCAGGTTACGTTCTTTTGTTTCAAACGGATTATAACATGAAATCATCTGTGCAACAAGGAAGTTCACTATTTGTTAATAATTTTTACCGGATTTTCAAAAATCTGAATATCGTATTCCTGTTTCCCCTCGTGGATAGCGTCTTTTGTGCGAAGTGTCCACACTGCGATGGTTGTTCCGGAGAAAATGCGCAGCAATGTCACCGTGAGTTTGGGCAGGTCAGTTAATTTATAAGCAATAAAGTCCGGGCGCCCAAGAAAATTACACCACAGATTTTCCACAAAGAACCGTAAAAACCAGGATACATCGGATTTCTCCTTTGTCAGTCTGGAAGATAATTGTCCTCTTAGGACTTCCGGAGCATTTTTCCGGAACCAGTACAGACCTTCGGAATTAAAGGATTCAAGAAGAAATGCACCGTGGTAAGAGCGTAGAATTTCGTATGCTTTTTGGCAAATCTGCATGTTTCGTTCTGGAATTTTTAACTCTACAAGGAGTGGAACCTGGTCATTTACGAGTGCAAGCACATCGCGAAACAGCGGGATATGTTCTTTCGTACCAAGAAGTGTACATTTTGTCAGCTCCGCAGCAGTCAGATCCTCCGGACGTTCCGGCCGTCCGCAGACACGTTTCAGGTCATCATCGTGGAAGACGACCAACTCACCGTCGCGTGTCAGATGAAGATCCAGTTCAATTCCGTAATTTTTTTGAATTGCGGCGCGAAAAGCTGACATGGAATTTTCCGGAATTCCGTGAGTCTTACTGTGAAGCCCTCTGTGGGCGAACATAATTCCATGAAATGCTTTCATGCGCTTTTGTCTGGACATTTCCGGGAAAATCGCAAAACAATATAATAATATGAAAAGAATCAACAGTATGATGACAACATGCATGAAAAAATGCCTCCTTTATTGTTTCATATCATTAAGAGCGGATGAATCGGATTCGGTCCGGCTCCAATGCAAATGTAGCGGTGTCGGAACGAAGATCAGCCTCACCATCCGTGTGTACAGGCAGAACCTGCACGCTTTCAATTTTAGCACTTTTGCACTGGTAGGTATAGATTCCTTTAAATTTTGTGTGTTTTCCCTTATATGCGGTCGGCAGCAGGCAGAGAATCTTGAATTTGCTTAAGCCAGACACGACAATAATATCCAGCAGATCGTCTTTGGGATCCGCTTTCGGACAGAATTCAAAGCCGCCGCCCTCGTATCTCTGGTTCATAGCTGCAATAAAATACACTTTTGGAAATGTAATCGGCTTTTGATCATCCAGTGTAATCCGCATGGATTTTGGATTGGAAGTCAAAAGCAAATGGAGCGCAATGGCAGTATAGGAAAGCTTCCCAAGTTTACATTTATTCAGGAAATGCTTCAGTTTCGAAGACAGATTATTGTGGTAGCACACATCTGCATCAAAACCGATTCCGGAACTGACGGCGTAGCGTCTCTCTATTTGTGGTGTTTTCAAAAGCCCCACATTAATGTACGCGTAGTCTGTGGGATTTAAGATATGTAAGAGGGCTTTCGTTGGATCTTTTGTCAGCTTCATAGACCTGGCAAAATCATTTCCAGAGCCAATCGGGATATAAGCCAGGGTCAGCTTTGTGAGATCACGAATTCCGTCAACAACTTCGCCGATAGTGCCATCTCCGCCAAGAACGACCAGCGTGTCAGCATCGGTGTCACAGATTTGCGCAGCAAGCTTGGTACCGTGTCCCGGACGTCTGGTGAAATAAATCTGATAATCGATATGTCTTTCTTTTAATATAAGTTCTAATTGTTCCCAGATCTTAAGGCCGAGGCCGGATCTGGAATTCGGATTTACGATAAATGCATACATAGTCGTTCCTCCACCTAATCTTTTGTGTTTGAATTCAAGAATGCATCGGCATTCTTGCTGCGAGGTGCGCGTCATGCAATTGCATGACATACTTCTACTGCGCACCGCTGCAATCCTGCCGGAATGTCCTGCTTAATATTTGAAAATCCTTGAATTCAATCATTGTTTCGTGGTGGGATCTCGATGATAGTTGTAGTTCATTTAGACCAGAAAAACAAGAGTATTTTAAAAATATAGACAAAATCTATAAGTTGCCTACTATATAATAATAAGCAATTGGATTTTTTTTGCAACCTGGACTATAATACAAACATAAAGATATTATTGTTGGCATTAAGAAATGCCATTTCCCTTCTAAAATAGAAAGAACCTTTAAGAACGCTCACTTAAAGGTTCTTTTTATGTCTGCAAATAAAGTTCACTGCAACAAAATGCTTATTTCCAATAAAATGTTTAAATGCTTTTGAAGCATTTGTATTTTTCGTACAACATCAGTTGTTAGAAGACTCCATTCATATAAGATTCCAGGGAACGTTTCATATTTCCCTCAAAATCTGCGTTCCCCTCTTTCAGGCACCATTCGAAAACATTTCCAATAACGATCATACGAATATCTGTCGTGATATCCTCAATATCCTGATTCGGGGAAATGATTCCGGCACCGATACATTTCTGCAGATAATTGTGTACAGTCACAATCGGGTACGGACGTTCGGTACGGATCAATGGGTTCAGAGACTGGTTTTTCGGAGTATAATAATTCGCCATAAATTCAACGCCGAGTTCCTGGCAATAATGCACATAATTCAGGTAGACATATACAATGGCAGATTTAACTTCATCAGCACTCTTTGGTATATCAAGAAGATCTGGGTTAATATTCGGCTGCTCTTCAATATAGTAGGAAAGCAGATCATCTTTAGTCTTAAAATGATGATAAAAACTTCCGTTAGAAACGCCGGCTTCTTCACAGATATTTTTGATAGAGAGCGCTTCATATCCGTGCTTCTGCAAAATGTGTTTTGCAGCCCGGAAGATCTTAGCTTTTGTCTCTTTTGACTTCAGTTGCTGCTTCGATAATATTTCACTCATTTTCTTAAAAATCCCTTCGGTTTGATTCTATGCGTAGTATAACATAGAAGGAGAAAATTATCAAGAAAACAGAGTAGACTCTGTTTATACACTTTTTATACAAACTGCTTCTACAAAGCTTTTCTAAAAAAATGCGAAAATGTTTTTCAGCAAATATTTCAGCAAAATGTGAATACAGAATAGGAAGATGCGTTAAGGATTGCGCCAAGGATTTTTGAAAATGTTGTAAATAAAAAGTAGTTCGAGTATAATAATGCAATATGATGCTGCTTTTTGATACAGGCATCACGATAATGGAGAAAGGATACTATATATGGATATTAATCAGAAGATAACAGAAGAACTCGGTGTGAAACTCTGGCAGGTCGAGGCAGCGGTGAAGCTGATCGACGAGGGAAACACAATTCCATTTATTGCCAGATATCGAAAAGAAGCAACCGGAACGCTGGATGATGAACAGCTCCGTAAATTATATGAAAGACTCGTTTACCTGCGCAATCTGGAAGAAAAGAAAGAACAGGTATTAGCGTCCATCGAAGAACAGGGAAAACTTACTGAAGAACTGAAAAAGCAGATTCTGGAAGCACAGACTCAGGTTGTTGTAGAAGACCTGTATCGTCCGTATCGGCCAAAGAGACGGACTCGCGCGACCATCGCAAAAGAAAAAGGACTGGAGCCTTTGTCCACACTGATCATGCTGCAGAAGACAAAAGAGTCTTTAGAGGAAGTTGCAAAGCAATATATAAATGAAGAAAAAGGCGTGGCAAATGTACAGGAAGCGTTGGAAGGTGCCAGAGATATTATCGCTGAGAATATTTCCGATGAGGCGGATTATAGAAGCTGGATCCGGAAGCAGACGATGCAGAAAGGACATATCATTTCCAGTGCAAAAGACGAGAAGGCAGAGTCTGTTTATGAGAATTATTATGAATTCGATGAGCCGGTGAACCGTCTGGCTGGATATCGCACGCTGGCACTGAACCGTGGCGAGAAAGAAAAATTTCTGACCGTGAAAATCGAGGCACCGCAGGAGGACATTCTCCGGTATCTGGAAAAGAAAATTATCCATGGTGAAAACCTGAGTACAACACAGATTCTCAAAGAAGCAATCGAAGACAGCTACAAGCGACTCATTGCTCCGACAATCGAGCGCGAAATCCGAGGTGAATTGACTGAAAAAGCAGAAGATGGAGCCATCGAAGTATTTGGCAAGAATTTAGAACAGCTTCTCATGCAGCCTCCAATCGTGGGTCACACAGTTCTTGGCTGGGATCCGGCATTCCGTACCGGCTGCAAACTGGCTGTCGTAGACCCAACCGGAAAAGTTGTAGACACTACCGTCATTTACCCTACAGCACCGACTACACCACAGAAAATCCAGGCTGCAAAAGACACGTTAAAAAAACTCATTGCAAAATATAATATCAGCCTCATTTCCGTTGGAAACGGAACAGCTTCACGCGAGTCCGAGATGATCATTGTAGACCTTCTGAAAGAAATTCCACAGAAAGTACAGTACATCATCGTAAATGAGGCGGGAGCTTCCGTATATTCTGCAAGTAAACTTGCAACCGAAGAATTCCCGAACTTTGATGTTGGACAGAGAAGCGCAGCGTCCATCGCAAGAAGACTGCAAGACCCACTGGCAGAACTAGTAAAAATCGATCCGAAATCCATCGGAGTCGGTCAGTACCAGCACGACATGAACCAGAAAAAGTTAAATGATACATTGTCCGGAGTCGTAGAATCTTGTGTAAACCGCGTAGGCGTAGACCTGAACACAGCTTCCGCACCACTGCTTTCCTACATATCCGGCATTACCTCAGCCATAGCGAAAAATATTGTGGCATACCGGGAAGAACAAGGAAGATTCGAGACAAGAAAGCAACTCCTAAAAGTAGCAAAATTAGGACCAAAAGCATTTGAACAATGCGCCGGATTCTTACGCATTCAAAATGGAAAAAATCCACTGGACACAACAAGCGTACATCCAGAAAGCTACGAGGCAGCAGAAAAACTCCTGAAAAAACAAGGATTTACCACCGAAGATATCTGCGCCGGTAAACTGGCAGGCTTATCCCTCACCATCAAAGACTACAAAAAACTCGCAGAAGAACTGGAAATCGGAGAAATCACACTGCGCGACATCGTAAAAGAACTGGAAAAACCGGGACGCGACCCACGAGACGAGATGCCAAAACCAATCCTCCGCACAGACGTCCTGGAAATGAAAGATTTAAAAGAAGGCATGATCTTAAAAGGAACCGTCCGAAACGTAATTGACTTTGGAGCATTTGTAGACATCGGAGTCCACCAGGACGGACTTGTACACATATCCCAGATGACAAACAAAAAATTCATCAAACATCCACTAGAAGTCGTCAGCGTAGGAGACATCGTAGACGTCAAAGTCATGAGCGTAGACTTAAAGAAAAAAAGAATACAACTCACCATGAAAGATGTGTAAGTATTTAAAACAATTTAATTGGGGACGGGGTTTTTTCAAAAAAACCCCGTCCCCAATTAAACTTCAACCTGTCCCTTTTTCATTTCCCTTAAATTGCATCATTTTCATCTACAATTTCCCAGTTGATATAGCCTCCGGCAGGGCGCACATTGTCCGGTGGACAATGGTTTTGCGCCGACCGAAACGGAGTGTAGACTTGCAGAGGTGCGCAGTAGAAGTATGTCATGCAATTGCATGACGCGCACCTCGCAGCAAAAATGCCGAGGCATTTTTGAATTATTGATAAAAGTTCTCAATAGGCGCACCGTTTTTTCATGCCTTTCTATTTCTGCATTTTGATTCTGTGGTAAAATGTAGTTGCATTAAACTAACTACAGGGAGTGAGGAAACAATATATGTTTATTGAGATCAATAATCTGAAAAAGAGTTTTGGCAGTGATTCGAACCGTGTGGAGGTGCTGCGGGGTGTGGATTTTTCTATAGAGAAGGGTGACATTTGTGTATTACTTGGACCGTCTGGTTCGGGAAAGTCTACACTGTTAAATATTATCGGTGGAATTGATGATGCGGATGCGGGATACATTTCCATCGGAGGTGAGCGCATGGCCGATATGAATGAGAAAAAACTGACGGCATATCGGAGAAAGCATCTGGGTTATGTGTTTCAGATGTACAATCTGATTCCGAATCTGACTGTCCGGGAAAATATTGAGGTTGGGGCTTATCTAAGTGACAGACCGCTGGATGTTGATGAATTGTTACAGACGCTGGGACTTTATGAACACAGGAAAAAGTTACCGAACCAGTTGTCGGGCGGGCAGCAGCAGAGAACGGCAATCGGAAGGGCAATTGTCAAAAATCCGGATATTTTGCTCTGCGATGAGCCGACGGGAGCTTTGGATTATAACACGTCCAAGGATATTCTGGAGCTGATCGAGCGTGTCAACCAGAAGTACGGTAACACGGTCATTATGGTCACACACAATGACGCAATCAAAGACATGGCGGACATCGTGATTCGTCTCCGTGACGGTGCGGTGAGAAAAAGTTACCGCAATGAGAAGAAGATTCCGGCGAGAGAGCTGGAGTGGTAAGGAGGACGCGTGATGAGAAGCCCGTTAAATAAACGTCTGTTCCGGGAGCTTCGTGGAGAATTTGGAAAATATCTGGTCATTTTTATCTTGATGACGCTGACGATCGGAATGGTATCAGGATTTCTGGTGGCCGATGGAAGTATGATCCAGGCGTACGAGGAAAGCTTTGAGAAATATAACATTGAAAATGGACATTTCCGGACAGAAAAGAAAATGAACAATGCTCAGATTCAGGATATCGAACATCTGGGCATCAAATTGTACGAGAATTATTATGTAGAGGAAGCTTTAACAAATGGAAGTACAATGCGCATTTTCAAGAATCGTGATGAGGTCAATAAGGTGTGCCTGATGAAGGGGAAAATGCCTGAAAAACCGGGAGAAATCGGTATTGACCGTATGTATGCAGACAATAATGATCTGAGCGTGGGTGATGAGATTGAAAGTGGCGGACATACATGGAAGATTACCAGTCTTGTGGCTCTTTCAGATTACAGCGCCTTGTTTTCCAATAATAATGATTCCATGTTTGACTCGGTAAAATTTGGCGTGTCGGTAGTGTGTCCAGAGGAGTTCGATAGCTACAAGGCCGATCAGCTGAATTACAGCTACGCATGGAAATACAATACTGAGCCCCAAAATGAAAAGGCAGAAAAAGACAATTCGGAAGATCTGATGGAAGATGTGGCAAAAGAAGTGACACTGGAAGAATTTGTCCCAAGATACACGAACCAGGCAATCATTTTCACTGGGGATGATATGGGCGGTGACCGTTCGATGATGATCGTGCTTCTTTATATCATCATCGTGATCATGGCATTTGTCTTTGCAATCACTACCAGCAACACGATCCGAAAAGAGGCAAATGTAATCGGCACCTTGCGGGCATCCGGCTATACAAGAGGTGAACTGATCCGGCATTACATGGCAGCCCCGGTATTTGTCACATTTATCGGAGCGATTATTGGAAATATTATCGGCTATACGGTAGGAAAAGATTATTGCGCGGGACTTTACTATGGAAGCTACAGCCTGCCGACCTACGTGACCATCTGGAACGCGGAAGCATTTCTTCTGACAACGGTAGTGCCGATCCTCATTATGCTTGTGGTGAATTCTGTGCTGTTGTGGTACAAATTAAAACTATCACCACTGAAGTTCCTGAGAAGGGACTTAAGCAGACGTAAACAGAAACATGCATTGCCGTTGAGTGAGCATCTTGGCTTTTTCCACAGATTCCGGATACGTGTGATCCTTCAGAATATGAGTAACTACGCGGTATTGTTTGTGGGAATTATTTTTGCAAATATGTTGTTGATGTTCGGACTGATGCTTCCATCTGTACTGGACCATTATCAAGTGGAAATGGAAAATGGCATGCTCAGCAAATATCAGTACATGCTGCAGATGCCGGCGAGCATGGCAGGTGGAGACAGTAAGCTTGAGCAGATGGTGTCCATGATGATGTTCAGTCAGGCAGTAGAGACAGAAAATCCGGATGCAGAAAAATTCAGCGCCTATTCACTGAACACCCTTCCTGGAAAATATAAGAGTGAGGAAATTATCCTCTACGGTGTGGAAAACAATAGCAAATATATCAACATTAAGTGGAAAACATCAGATTCCGCATCTGATACAGATGTGAAAAATGTGGAGAATATCCCTGAGGTATATCTCTCCTCCGGCTATGCAGAAAAATTTAGTCTGAAAAAAGGTGACACAATTACTTTAAAGGAAAAGTATGAAAATAAAAAATACAAGTTTAAAGTTGCAGGTGTATATGATTACGTAGGTTCACTCTCCATATTTATGCCAATACAGGAACTCAACAAAACATTTGATATGGACAAAGACAGCTTCAGCGGATATTTCTCTGATTCTGAAATTACGGATATTGATGAAAAATATATCGGTTCCACCATTGATGTTGAGGATCTGACCAAGATTTCCAGACAGCTCGACGTGTCCATGGGAAGTATGATGAATCTGATGGACGGATTTTCCGTGATCATTTTCCTCGTATTGATTTATCTCCTGTCCAAGATCATCATCGAGAAAAATGCGCAGTCTATTTCCATGGCAAAAATCCTGGGATATACAAACGGCGAAATCAGCCGGCTGTACATTATGTCCACGTCTATCGTGATCGTGCTGTTCATCTTGATCAGCCTGCCATTGGAGCTGGAAATCATGCAGATTCTGTTCCGGGAAATGATGTTGACAAGCATTACCGGCTGGATCACATTTTACATAGATCCAAAGATTTTCGTAGAAATGTTCGTGAGCGGCGTGGCGGCATATGCCGTTGTGGCAGCAATTGAATATCGAAGGATCCGAAAAGTTCCAATGGATGAAGCGTTGAAAAATGTAGAATAGAGATTCGTAGAAATCTTGAAACAGTATGCTGGAAAAATGAATAAGGAATGTTAGAAAGATGAGAATCGAAGGAGGAGAATATGAAACGACCAGTTGTAATGATATTATTAGCAGGTGCGCTGACGTTGTCTATGATAGCGCCGTCAGCACTCCCGGCAGTGGCAGGCAATGTAAGTGTCGTGCACGCGGCAGCAAAGATATCCAATACCGCGCCGGCAGAGACATCCAATGACGCGGCAGTAAAGACATCCAATGACGTGACAGCAGAGACGTCCAGTGACGAGGATGCAGGTGAATGGAAAGATAAGACGGAAACAGTTTATGTCGATGCAAATGCAGACGGTTCAGTTAAGAAGATTACGGTCAAAGACTGGCTGCGCCGGAATGGTGACGGTGAGATCATCGATTTTTCCAATTTGAAAGACATCAAAAACACGGAAGGAGACGAAGAATATACGCAAAATGCAGACGGAACTATCACATGGGAGAACAAAGGGGAAGACATTTCCTATGAAGGTACTTCCAATCAGCAGCTACCGGTGACTACAAAAGTAACCTATTATCTGGACGGCAAGGAAATCAAGCCGGAAGATCTGGCAGGAAAAAGCGGCAAGGTGAAAATTCGGTTTGACTATATGAATAATGAGAGCCGGACGGTGAATATCGATGGTAAAGACGTAGGAGTAAAAGTTCCATTTCTTGCCGCGTCCATGCTCATGCTTCCTGGGGATAAGTTTAAAAATGTGAAAGTTTCCGGTGGAAAAGTCATGGCAGACCAGGATCAGAGCATTGTGATCGGAACCGCATTTCCAGGACTTGCAGACAGTTTGGAGTTGAAAGATTACGAGGCAACAAAAGATATTGACCTGAAAGACTATGTGGAAATAACCGCGGATGTGGAAAACTTTGAACTGGATTTCACAGCGACTGCAATTTCCACATGTGGGCTTAGCGATATGAAGGACGGTGACCTTGACGATGTCAATGACATGATTGATGGCGTAAAAGAAATGACCGATGCTTCCGATGAACTGGTGGACGCCATGGGACAATTGAGCACCGGAGCCGGAACACTGCAGGATTATTTAAGTCAGTATACAAGCGGCATTTCACAGGTGGATGCGGGAGCACAGGCACTGGCGGAAGGTTTGAGTGAACTGGAGGAACAAGTAACTACACTCATGGGCAGCTTAAGCGCAGCAGGCAGTGATGATACGACTGCGCAGGCAGTTACACAGATTCAGAAAGATTTTGGAATATTACAGCAGGAGCTTGGAAGCGTCACAACACTGGCGGAGTATGTAAATACAATCCGTGCGAATGTAACCACTGCCAAGAGCGAATTGGATAAAATCAATGTTACAGATTTGGAGACAGAAGCATCGAATCAGGCGAAAGAAAAAGCAAAAAATGCAGTGAAGACAGCAATTTCCGAAACGGAAGCATCTACAAAGAAGGATGTCATGGATCATTTAAAAGAAACAGAAAGTTATAAATCGCTGACATCGAAACAACAAGAAGAATTGGAAAATGCAGTAAATACAGCCAGTGGTACATCAAGTTCAGCTGAAACAGAATGTGACAGCATGAATATTTCCCTTACGAATGCGTCTGGCGCTAAGACAGCGATAGACCAGGCGGTAAATGCGCTGGCAGAAGTAAAGGCCATGCAGGTGGATACGACTACAGCCCAGAAGGCTCTTGCGGATTTAGTGACGCAGTTTACGGCTTTATCTAACAGCCTTTCTGACATGCCGGATATGGCCGAAATCGGCGGCAAACTCCAGTCAGCCATCAGCCAGCTTGCCCAAGGGGCGGCTGCACTTGGAACCGGAACAAGCCAGTTAAGCTCCGTTGGTACACAGCTTAACACGGGCGCAGGAACACTCGCCCAGAGCGCCAGCCTTCTGGAAGCCGGAATGAAGACATTCGACGAAGAAGGAATTGAAAAACTGGGAGACCTTGCAGGAGATGACCTTGCAAATGTTCTGAATCATTTCAAGGCAGTAAAAGAGGCAGAAAAGACATACACCAACTATGGCGGGATCAGAGAAGGCGCAAGCGGAAGCGTCAAGTTCATCGTAGAAACAGCAGAAATTAAATAACGGATGGGAGATGTTCTTCCAACATTGATTCAATTGAGGGGCGTGTGAAAAAAACGAGAGTTTTTTCATGCGTCCTTTCTTTTTTGGGGGACCATTCTTTTTTTACAGCTCCTCGATTTTTAGAAATGATTTTTAAAAATTGTGTCAGAAAAAACAATCATCGGGAAAATATACCATGATTTTTCCATGATTTCCAAGCGAGAAAAGTGGATATATTTTGCCGATAATGCTATGATAATTCAGTTACAATGATTAAAATTGGAGGATTGATTGTGAGTAAAGGAAGTGAATTTCTGCCGGAGGTACTTGACCTGATAGAAAAACGTCTGGGAGAGATTGATGAAAATATACAGGCGGTACGCCAGGACATTAACAGTATGAATGAATATTACTGGGACAATTATACGGAAATGGACCAGTATGGATATGAGGACTATGACAACCAGCAGGCGCTGAAAATGCAGGTGAATGCCAATCAGGAGAACTGGAAAATGCGCCGACGTCTGAAACGTATGCTGGATGCACCATTTTTTGGAAGTGTAGAATTCGTCTATGACGGAGAAGACGAGCCAGAAGATTTTTACATCGGAATCGGAAATTTTGCAAGAGAGCGTGGCGCATTGCCACTCATTTACGACTGGAGAGCCCCGGTGAGCAGCCTGTTTTATGACTACGACAAAGGCGAGGCGTCCTACGAAGCGCCGGGCGGGCGCATGGACGGAGAAATTCTGTCTAAATGGCAGTACAAAATCCGTGGCGGCAAAATGATCTATGAATTTGAGAGTGATGTGAAGATTGACGATGACATTTTAAAGCAGGAACTTGGCGCCAACAGCGACACGAAACTGAAAAACATTGTGCGTACAATCCAGAAGGAACAAAATGCAATTATCCGCAACACGAAGGACAAGATTCTGGCTATTCAAGGTGTGGCAGGAAGTGGCAAGACGTCCGTTGCGCTACATCGGATTGCCTATCTTTTGTATCATGACAGAGAGCATCTGAATTCATCAAATATCCTGATTCTCTCGCCAGGCGGCGTGTTTGCCGACTACATTTCCCATATTCTTCCTGAACTTGGCGAGGAAAATATACAGGAAATGAGTTTTGATCTGTTTGCATATCATGAACTCAGGAGAAATACTGCAACGCAGGGAAATGTGATATATGGAAATGCTGGCAATCAGGAAAATGCGATATATGGAAATGCTGTGAATCAGGAAAATGCGATATATAGAAATAAAAATAGAGATCAAGGCGGAAATCAAGGGAAAAATCCAAGTGGAAATTCAAAAAGTAGTTCAGCCGGGACTGGTTGGAATAGCAAAATGATAGCCGCCGACTGTGAAGACAAATATCATCAAATCGAGCGTGAAATCGCAGGAGTGGATGATGCAGATCAAAAACGTTACGAATGGAAGCAGTCCGTGGAATACGTTCAGGCAATCGAAGGCTTCCTAATCGAGCTGGAAGACCGGCTGGTAGATTTTGAAGATGTAGAATTCAAGGGCATTCGCAAAAGTGCCAGCGAAATCATGAAATTTTTTTATGAAAAATATACCGGTACACCACTTTTAGATAGAATGGGCGCGGTCATGGATTATTTTATCGACGAAGTCGAAACCTTACGCGGACGCAGCTTAAACGACGAAGAACAAGAAATCATTTGCAGAAAATTCATGAATATGTACGTAACCAGAGACATTTGTCAAATATACAATTGGTTCCTGGAAGACTACGGATTCCCGGCACTTCCGGACATGCCGCCAGAGCGCCGCGTACTGGAATACGAAGACGTTTACCCGATTCTCTATCTAAAATACAGCCTGACGGCAGCCGGACAGCGCAAGAACATCCGCCATCTCGTCATTGATGAGATGCAGGATTACTCCTATTTACAGTACGTACTTCTCGCGAAAATGTTTTCATGCAACATGACAATACTGGGCGACAAGGCACAGACCATCGCCGGAAAACAACAAGACGTTCTCACATTTTTACCAAAAATATTTGGAAAAAAAGTCAAACGTATCGTCATGAACAAAAGTTACCGCAACACAAGCGAAATCGCAGAATACGCCAAATCCGTCGGTGGATCCAAAGACATCCAGTATGTAGCAAGACACGGAAAAGCAGTCGAAAGACATACCATAAAAACACTGGAAAAAACATGTAAAGAAATCAGCGGAAAATTGAAATTAAGAGAAGAAGAATACGAAACAGCAGCAATCCTCACCATGACAGAAAAAGAAGCAGAACATATTCAAGAAATCATGCACAAACTAGGCGCAGAAGCACATTACATCAACCGCGACAGCGCACAATTCAAAAAAGGCCTGACAGTAACCACCTACTATCTGGCAAAAGGCTTAGAATTCGACCAGGTATTTGTTGTAGGCGGCGACCGTAACAACAAAATGTACCAAGGATATCAATACATCTGCGCAACAAGAGCACTACACGAATTGTATGTGTATGATGCATAATTTTAATTGGGGACGGGGTTTTTTCAAAAACAATGTCATTAAGTTAAGGATTTTAGTAGTGTAAAAAGTAGTTTTTTACTTTTTGCACTACTTTTTTTACCTAAAAGCTTGACAAAACTTCACAAAAGTGTGGCGAAGCCATTTGAATATATTCTTTTTTAGGAGGTTCAAATGGCAAATATTTCTTTTATTGTAAAGCAAAAACTGGAGTCTGCTATAAAAATATTATGCAGAGATTTTTCATCACACGTAAAGCGTCCGGGAAAAGACTTTTCTAGGAATCGTAAACTTCCATTTGAAGAGGTGATTCGATTCCTTCTCCCTCTGCAAGGACAATGTATGGATCAGGAATTATTCCGCCACTTTTCAAAGAAACCACTCTTCTTTTCAACAGACTATTCGGGTATTCCGCATAGTTCCGCTATGATTCAGGCTCGGCAAAAACTTTCAGATTCTGCAATGCCGGCCTTGTTCCATTCGTTTACAGAGACTTGTAAAAAAGGTGCGCTTTTCCAGGGTTACCAACTTCTGGCAATAGATGGTTCCCAGTTTTCTGTCCCGGAAAATCTAAAAGAACCACTATGCTGGCGTAAGATACCCAATATCTCAAAGGGAAGAAATGTGATACATTTAAATGCTATGTACCATCTTCAGAGTGGTATTTTTGAAGATGTCGTTTTTCAGCCAATCTGTGAATATAATGAGCATAAAGCCCTGGCTCAAATGGTAGACCGCCGGTCTTCTGCGTTTCCTGCTATTTTTATGGCTGATCGGGGATACGAAAGTTATAATACTTTCGCCCATATAGAACAAAAAGGGGATAAATACGTGGTTCGGGGAAGAGAATCAGGTACAGGTATCTGTTCTAGTCTGAATCTTCCTGATACAGAAGAATACGATATCGAAAAAGAACTTTATATCTGTAAAAAACATAGCAAAAAAGTAAAAACAAACCCACGAAAATATAAACGAATTCGCAGTGATGCAACATTTGATTTTTTCACAGACGATTGTGAGGAATATCGATTAAATCTTAGAATTGTAAAAATAAAACTCTCTGAAACCACAACTGAAGTACTGTTTACAAATCTTTCTAAAGAGGAATTTTCGGCAGATGATTTAAAACGGTTATATCATATGCGCTGGGGAATTGAAACTGCATTTGACCAGTTAAAATATGCGCTTGGCGCTGCATCTGTTCATTCTAAGAACTCAGAATTAATCATACAAGAATTGTATGGAAAGCTAATTATGTTCAATTTTTGTAAAACTATAGTTGGTGGAATTGCGGTAAAACAGCAGGAATACTGGAAATATGAATATAAATTGAATATAAAAATGGCAATGTGTATTTGTAGAGAATTCTGGTGCTCCCAGACTTTAGCAGCACCAGAGGTTGAAAAAATGTTGCTGAACTATCTTGTCCCCATAAGGGATAACCGGACTTTTCCACGAGATACGGTTAAAAAGTCAGCAATAGCATTCAATAGTAGGATAGCATAAGATTGTAAAAATGAAAATAGGAATCATGAGAAAGCAGGGATTTTTCGCTGCTTACTTGTAGTATCCTTGAAAAACAAGAAGCCTTGACAATCCATAAAAAAGAAGTGTCAAAGCCTCAATAATTACAATTTTATCCTTAACTTAATGACATTGTTTTCAAAAAAAACCCGTCCCCAATTAAAATTTAACCTGTCCCTTTTTGAATTGTCTTAATTGTCTACTATGGACAGATTTCTACCCAGTAGCCGTCAGGATCATTGATGAAATAAATTCCCATGTCCGGGTTTTCGAAACACACGCAATCCATTTCTTTGTGAAGTGCCAGGGCAGCGTCCATGTCATCGACATGGAATGCCAGATGAGATTCGTTATCTCCGAGATCGTACGGGCGGTCCATGTCGCGAAGCCATGTCAGCTCCAGTGAATGTGGTGTTGTGCCGTCTCCGAGATAGACGAGTTTGAAGCTTCCGTCCGGTGCATGGAATTCTTTTGTAACTTCAAGTCCGAGAGCTTTTTTGTAAAACTTTATAGATTTGTCCAGATCCAGGACGTTGATGTTATTGTGAAAAAATGTAAATTTCATAGTGATATCCTCCTGTGAAAATATAATTTGAATCTGTATTGTCTATAATATATCACTTACACAACACCTATGGCAAGGAAATGAAAGATATGCTATACTTAAATCTTGGTAGAGCGTTACTGTTTGCTGAAATATTGTAGATGGTAACATTGGTAGCCCTCGTATAAAATTTTGCTTTGCAAAAGGAGGACATGATGATGGAAAAAATCATAGAGTCAAATAAAGAACAAGATACTTATGACCTGGGATATGAACTGGGGCAGCATGCGAAGCCGGGGCAAGTGTTCACGCTTGTCGGTGATCTGGGCGTAGGAAAGACCGTATTTACAAAAGGACTGGCCGCCGGACTTGGCATTACAGATCCGGTCAGCAGCCCGACATTTACAATTGTGCAGGTGTATGATGAAGGGCGCCTGCCGTTCTATCATTTTGATGTTTACCGAATCGGTGATGTGGAAGAGATGGACGAGATCGGTTATGAGGATTATGTCTACGGCGAAGGGGTCAGCCTGATTGAGTGGGCGAATCTGATCGAGGAAATATTGCCGGAACACTTCACCGAGATTAAGATAGAAAAGAATTTGGAAAAAGGATTTGATTATCGGAGGATAAGTATATGCGAATTTTAGCACTGGACAGCTCCGGCCTTGTAGCCAGCGTAGCTGTTGTTGAAAAGATAGAAGAAGAGGAACAGGTGATCGCGGAATATACTGTGAACTATAAGAAGACGCACTCACAGACGCTGCTCCCGATGCTGGACACAGTATCCGACATGATCGAGCTTGACCTGAAAACAATCGACGCCATCGCAGTTGCCGGTGGACCGGGTTCATTTACCGGGCTTCGCATCGGCTCCGCCACAGCGAAAGGTCTGGGACTTGCCATGAACAAGCCGTTGATCCACATCCCGACACTGGAAGGACTAGCGTACAATCTGTGCGGAACAGACGCCATCGTGTGCCCAATCATGGATGCGCGCCGCGGACAGGTCTACACCGGAATTTACGAGTTTTGTGGAAATGAATTGGTTGTCCTGGAAGATCAGATGGCAATCAGCATCGAAGAATTAGGCGACCATTTGAAAAAATATGACAAACGCATCATTTTCCTGGGAGATGGTGTGCCGGTATTTCGTGCGAGATTGACAGACGAGATTCTGGCAGAAGAAATAAAAGCAGGCAGAGACATTCAGTTTGCACCGGCCAACATGAACCGTCAAAGAGCAGCATCAGTAGGAACATTAGGACTTCGTTACTATGCTGCCGGAAAGACAGAGACTGCCATGGAACACGAGCCGGATTATCTGCGCCTGTCACAGGCAGAACGCGAACGCAAGGAGCGCGAAGCGAAATCTATACAGTAAAAATGTATCAAAAACCCGCGGGGCGTAAGCATAAGCAGATATGTTGGAAACTCGTGCAACTATAATATAGAAAAAGCAACATGAGAGGTATCGAAGAAATGATTCAGTTTCAGTGTGATTATGAAGAGGGCGCATGCCCACAGATTCTGGAACGTCTGGTGGAGACGAATCTGGAGCAGACGGTTGGATATAGTGAAGATGAATATTGCAAGCAGGCAAGAGAAAAGATCAAAAAAGCCTGTGATGCACCAGAGGCAGATGTACATTTCCTGGTAGGAGGGACTCAGACGAACTATGTAGTGATCCGCTCGATCCTCCGTCCGTATCAAGGCGTAATTTCAGCAGTGACCGGTCATATCAACGTGCATGAAACAGGCGCGGTCGAAGCAACTGGACACAAAGTCCTGGCACTTCCAAGCAAAGACGGAAAAATTACAGCATCACAGGTGCGCGCATATTACGATGCACACTGGAATGACGCAGATCATGAGCACATCGTACAGCCGGGCATGGTCTACATTTCCCATCCGACGGAAAATGGAACAATTTACAGCAAGTCTGAATTACAGGAACTTTACGCAACCTGTAAAGAACTTGGTCTGCCATTATTCATGGACGGAGCAAGAATGGGATATGGATTAATATCTGAAAAATCAGACATGACACTGGCAGATATTGCAGCAAATACAGATGTATTTTATATTGGGGGAACGAAGGTAGGAGCACTTTTCGGCGAGGCAGTCGTAATCACAAAATCCGCTCTTAAGAAAGATTTTCGTTACTGCATGAAGCAGAGTGGAGCAATGCTGGCCAAAGGACGCCTTCTGGGAATCCAGTTTGATACATTATTTACAGACGATTTATATTTCAAAATTGCAGCTCACGCAGACAAATTAGCTATGAAGTTAAAAAATGCATTTCTTGAAAAAGGATATAAAATGTATTTTGATTCTTACACGAACCAGCAGTATCCGATCTTGTCAAAGAAAGACCGCGAAAAATTAGCACAGAAATATCAGTTTAGTTTTTGGGAACAGATAGATGAAGACTATGCGGCAGTGCGCTTCTGCACAAGTTGGGCAACAAGTGAAGAAGCAATAGACGAGCTGATCCAGGATATTTAAGAAGCTATAATAAGATGGAGCCTAGAAGCAATATAGAAAAACCAAAAGACAGAAAAATCAAAAGATAGAAGATATGGAAATAATAGAAATAAAAAAGGACCAACAGCAATATATTTCTGAGATTGCAGCGCTGGAATCCGATATCTTTCCAGATCCATGGAGTGAAAAAAGTATCAGGGATACGCTTGAAAATCCTCAGGCACGGATTTGGGCTATTATAAGCAGACAAGCGCCGCCATGCTCCTGCGCTTCAACGGCGCCGGAGCATGCAAGCGAGACTGCGGCTTCCTGCGCTTCAACATCGCCGGAGCATGCAGGCAAGCCACAACTCCTTGGCTATGTGATTTTTTATTATGTGTTAGATGAGGGAGAAATCGCCAGAATTGCGACATCGCCGCAACATCGCCGGCAGGGGGTGGCTGTAAGACTTCTTGAAAAAATGCGTGCATTTAGTTACGAGCAGAATATTACAAGATGGCTGCTGGATGTTCGTATTTCCAATGAAACAGCAATACATTTTTACAAGGCAGCAGGATTTGCCAAAGACGGTGTGCGAAAGAATTTCTATGCAAACCCGCCGGAAGATGCTATACTTATGAGTTGTGAAGTCGAAACTTCAGGTGGCGACCGAGCCTGAAGCCTGTCCAAAAGCCAGGCAGCGACCGACCTTGAAACCTGTCCAAAAGCCAGGCAGCGACCGACCTTGAAACCTGTCCAAAAGCCAGGCGCGGCTGCATGAAAAATGAAGTTGGAAATGAACTGGCAGATGCTCCAACACTTCCCACTGGGAAATGCGCATCTGACCAGATATAATATAGGCGTAATAAATCAATCCGGTGCCCGGGTGTCAGATACCATACATTTTCCACACAGGCACACCAGACTTCAAGGAGGAATTGTATGCGCCAGTATCATACAACTGTAAAAGAAACAAAAGAAATCGACAAGATCATCTGCAACCGCTGTGGCAGAAGTATTCCGGTAATCCAAGGGGTTCCCCGCGAGGACGTACTGGAAGTATCCAAGCGCTGGGGCTATTTCTCGGAAAAAGACAACCGGCTGGACGAATTTGACCTCTGCGAGCAGTGCTACGATGAAATTATAAGCGAATTTAAAATAAAAATCTGATTCAGAGTCTGCACGAATATCCGGACGCTGAAGAAAATCAAAAACAAGCGGACCGGCAGGACATTTGCCTGACGGCTCTGGATAAGAGGTAAAAAAATATGTTAGACGTATGTTTGTTGGGAACGGGCGGCATGATGCCCCTCCCGTACCGCTGGCTCACCTCGCTTCTGGTGAGATATAACGGCAGCAGTCTTCTAATTGACTGCGGAGAAGGTACGCAGATTGCAATAAAAGAAAAAGGCTGGAGTTTCAAACCCATCGATGTGATTTGTTTCACACATTACCACGGCGACCACATCAGCGGACTCCCGGGACTGCTCCTGACTATGGGAAATGCAGACCGCACGGAACCGTTGACTCTGATTGGACCGAAAGGACTGGAGCGGGTAGTCAACTCACTTCGCGTTATTGCGCCGGAACTGCCATTTCAGATAAAATACATCGAAATCACACAGCCGGAGCAGATATTTGAGATGAATGGCTATCGCCTGAAAGCATTTCGCGTAAATCATAACGTCACTTGCTATGGCTACACGATGGAAATCGACCGCGCCGGGAAGTTCGATGTGGATCGTGCAAATGAAGCGGCAATTCCGCAGAAGTTCTGGGGCAGTCTGCAAAAAGGTGAAAATGTCCAGGACGGAGACAATTTATACACACCGGACATGGTTCTTGGACCTGCGCGAAAAGGAATTAAACTGACATACTGTACAGACACGAGACCGACGGACTCTATCCGCAACAACGCGAAAGGTTCCGATCTATTTATCTGTGAAGGAATGTACGGTGAGAAGGATAAGCTGAAAAAAGCAAAAGAATACAAGCATATGACATTTTACGAGGCAGCGCAGCTTGCAAAAGAAGCAGAAGTCGCAGAAATGTGGCTGACGCATTATAGTCCGTCGCTGACGCACCCGGAAGAATATATGGACGAGGTGAAGAAAATCTTCCCAAATTCCATAGCAGCAAAAGATAAACGAACGGTAGAACTGACATTTTCAGATTAATGAAAATGAATTCAGAAGATTGAAGGGATAGAATATGAAGGAAGATGTATTGATTCTTGCAATTGAAAGCTCCTGTGATGAGACGGCAGCAGCAGTCGTAAAGAACGGAAGAGAAGTTCTTTCAAATGTAATCTCTTCCCAAATCGCACTGCATACTCTCTACGGAGGTGTTGTGCCGGAGATTGCATCAAGAAAGCATATAGAGAAGATAAATCAGGTCGTACAGGCGGCTCTTGATGAGGCAAATGTTACATTGGACGATATTACTGCCATCGGAGTTACTTACGGACCGGGGCTTGTAGGCGCACTTCTGGTCGGTGTAGCAGAGGCAAAAGCCATCGCATATGCAGCAAAGAAACCATTAGTCGGAGTGCATCATATTGAAGGACACATTGCAGCAAATTTCATTGAGCACAAAGATCTGGAACCGCCATTTTTCTCACTGGTCGTTTCAGGAGGACATACACATCTTGTACGAGTCAAAGATTATGGCAAATTTGACATTATCGGACGCACAAGAGACGATGCGGCAGGAGAAGCATTTGATAAAGTCGCACGCGCGATCGGACTTGGGTATCCGGGCGGACCAAAGATTGATAAAGTATCCAAAGAAGGAAACCCAGAAGCCATTGCATTTCCACGCGCACACGTTGAAGATGCACCATATGACTTTAGCTTCAGTGGTCTGAAATCCGCAGTTCTGAACTATATCAACGGCTGCCAGATGAAAGGAATCGAATACAACCAGGCAGATATTGCGGCATCGTTCCAGAAAGCCGTGACAGATGTTCTTGTGGCAAATGCGATGCATGCAGTGGAAGAATTTCATGTGGACAAGCTGGCGATTGCCGGTGGTGTTGCATCCAACAGCGCACTTCGCGCAGCTATGAAAGAGGCGTGCGAAAAGAGAGGGGTAGAATTCTATTATCCGTCTCCGATTTTCTGCACCGACAATGCAGCAATGATCGGCGTGGCAGCTTACTATGAGTATATCAACGGCACAAGAAGCGGATGGGATCTCAATGCAGTGCCGAATCTGAAACTGGGCGAACGGTAGAAGAACCTTAAGGCAATACGTAAAAGCAGATACAGAAATTAAGAATAAGAACGTCAATATAAACGAGGAAAATGAGGGAAATATATGGATAAGAAAAAATGTACGGCAATCGTATTATCTGCCGGTCAGGGGAAACGTATGGGAACCGCTATACAAAAACAGTATATTGAATTATCCGGAAAACCAATCATTTTTTATACTTTGGATGCATTTCAAAAATCCGAGATCATTGATGATATTGTACTTGTAGTAGGTGAAGGGCAGGAAAACTGGGTCCGTGACGAGATCGTAGAAAAGTATCAGCTTACAAAAGTACGCTCGATCATCCCAGGTGGAAAAGAACGTTATGATTCCGTATGGGCAGGACTACGCGGACTTCATGCGCTCAAAGAACAGCCGGAATATGTATTCATTCATGATGGCGCCAGAATGTTCGTGGACGAGCAGATTCTTACGCGTGGATATGAAAATGTAGAACAATTCGGTGCCTGTGTAGCTGGAATGCCGAGCAAAGATACGGTCAAACTGGTGGATGAAGATCAGTTTGCAGTGAATACACCGCCAAGAAAATTAATCTGGGCGGTACAGACTCCACAGATTTTTAAGGCAGATCTCATAGAAAATGCTTATGCAAAGCTGATGGAAGAGGTGCCGGATAATATCACTGACGACGCTATGGTAGTGGAACAGATGATGAAAGTACCGGTTAAATTATATGAAGGCTCTTACGAAAATATCAAGATCACAACACCGGAAGATTTGGAAATCGCAAAAGTATTTCTTGCGAAACGCAAAGAAAAATATCATAAATAGTTTATGCTGGTTCATAAAAAAGGTTCACAAAAAAGAAAAAATATCAAAAATTATTCTTGACAGTGCAATGGGGATATGATATGATAACTATCGTCTCTGACAGAGCGATATCAATTGCATAGATGGAGAGGTATCGAAGTGGTCATAACGAGGCGGTCTTG